>Ga0307474_10000382_pt1 | contig 32172 bp, 47 predicted proteins | sample atmos_gasesECM1C_2_FD_203312 | JGI IMG/M metagenome (GOLD analysis project Ga0307474, IMG submission 203312) | Hardwood forest soil microbial communities from Morgan-Monroe State Forest, Indiana, United States - atmos_gasesECM1C_05 | ecosystem: Environmental > Terrestrial > Soil > Temperate... | reverse complement strand
GCCGACCGGATTCCTGCTCATCGCACGGGATCCATCCACGCCGCGCGGTGCGTTACGCCCGCACGAAAACTCGGATGGTCCGCCGCCGAGTTTCCGTGCGGCCGCGGATTACCGTGCAGAGTACCGTGCGTCCTCATCTCTCCCGGTTGCTTCCACGCTCCACGTCCCACGCGTGGGTGGATGACCCGAGGAAGATCCCATGGCGAACATCATCTCGCTCCGGTGGTTCCGCACACGCGGATGAACCCACAAATCGCTTGTCAGCGGAGCCGCCAATGCGGATGAACCGATGATGATGTGTTCGTGTCCTGTTCGGCTGGTCGCTCCGGGACACCAACGATCCGAAGCGCTACGTGCCGACGTAAGCCTGCCCGCAGTGCTGGCGTCGCCACGGGACCTCGTCAGCCCGGCCGCCGTCCTGCCGACCTCCTGCCGGGTCTGCGGGCACCAGCTCAAGGCTCCGTGACCGTCGGGGAGGTACGGTCGGCCGTCGCGTGTAGGCTGGGCGTCTTCGTCGTGACCGCTCTAGGCGCGGATGATCCGTACACGATGGGACCCGAGAGCGCGAAGTGGATCACTTCCGCATGCCCATGCGGATGAACCGGCTGTGCTGTTACGCCCGACTCTCACGGGCTCGTCGATCCCCGCAAGCGCGGATGAACCGTACACGATGCTGGCTGATGTCGCGGAGAGTGATGAAACCGTTGTCCGTTGTCGGCGTCCAAGCAACCATATAGGATCGAGCCTTCGTGGTCTCCGAAACTCTCTTCCTGCTCCTCGCGTCGCATTGCGTCTGCGACTTTGCGTTGCAGAGCGACACGATGGGTCGCGAGAAGAAGCGGTCGAGCACGACGGCGCTTCAGACGGCCGTCCCTTGGTACTACTGGCTCACCGCCCACGCGTTCATCCACGGCCTTGGCGTCTGGCTCGTCCTGCACTCGCTGCCGCTCGCTCTCGCGGAGATCGTCGCGCATTTCGCCATCGACTTGGGCAAATGCGAGGGCAAGTACGGCATCCGCGTCGACCAGTCGCTTCACATCGTCTGCAAGGTGCTGTGGCTGGTCCTCTCTATGCGAGGTCTCGCGTGATCGTCGGGCTGGTCTGTGGTGCTTTCGATCTCTGCCACGCGGGTCACGTGCTCTTTCTGGCGGAGGCCAAGAGCGTCTGCGACCATCTGATCGTCGGACTCCACGACAACCCGTCTCTTGAGACGGATGCCGCCTACCGGCTCGCAACGGGCGGCGCTCGCAAGAACAAGCCCATCATGTCCGTCGAAGAGCGAAGCATCATCCTCGCAGGCAGCCGCTACGTCGACGAGGTCTTCGTTTACACCGACGAGCGCGACCTCGTGACCCACATGACGGACATGAAGATCGACATCCGCGTCTTCGGCGCCGACTGGCGCGGCAAGCCATACACGGGTATCGAGCTGGGTCACAAGGTCCACTTCGCCGCGCGGTCGCACGCGTACTCGTCCTCGGAGCTGCGTCAGCGCATCGTCGCTGCGGAGCGCGACAGGTCGGACAGGAACTCTATTTCCGAAGCGTAAGGTCTCTTCTCGCGGTCTCCACGCCCGCGTGGATGAACCGGCGTGGATGTCTACCCGGTGCGTCTGGTTGCAGTTGTCCCCACGCGTGTGGATGAACCGTGCCATCTGACGGGTAGACGCTCGCCTGCTGCCAAGCATCGCTCTCACGCATGCCTGGATGACCGCCAGGCCGCCAGGCTACCCTGGCGCGGCGCATCCGACGGATCGTCCCCACGCACTCGTGGATGACACGGACACGGCCGTCTACATCGCAGCGATGGTCGGCCGTTGGTCGTTGCCACGCTCGTGGATGAACCCGCGTCGTCCGCAACACGCGGAGAGCTGTCAGCGTCGTGACCACGCGGGCGTGTGGATGAACCAACGGACGATCCGCGTGCTCCGACGTTCGGCCTGTTTGCCCACGCGCGCGTGGATGAATCCCGCCCAAGTCCACAGCCCAGCGTTACTAGCGGCACCGCGCGTGGATGCGCGGATGACCCACGAAGCGCGTACTCCGAGCCATCGTTGACGACGTCCGTCCCGCGAACGCGCGGATGGTCCGTACTCGACGTTGGGATCGAGGACGATCTGGAGAACCACTCCCGACCACCGCGCGCCTTCGCGGATGCACCGGACTTGGGCAGCTACTGCGTGGCTCACATGGCCTTCGCGGCACCGTTCGGATGCCGCTGGACTGGCCTTGTTTGACATCGTCTCGCGTGGACCGTACGTTATACGCCATGTTTGACATCGCTGGTCTCCGCGCCTTGACGCGGATCTGCGCCGTGACGATGCTCGCGATACTGGGTCTCGGCTGTGCTGTGCCCGTCGCCAGCAGCCTGGAGGACACGGACGCCAATCGCATCGTGGTCGCCTTCGATCATGCGGGCATCGACGCGGTCAAGGAGCCCGATCCGGGCGGGGAAGGCAAGTGGCGGGTGACGGTGTCGCGTGACGAGGTGCCGGCGGCGCTTGGGATTCTGCGGGATCAGGAGCTGCCGCGTGCCAACCCCGCTGGCGTGCTCGATGCGGTCGGCAAGGGATCGCTCGTGCCGAGTGAAAGCGCCGAGCACGCGCAGCTCATCGCTGGGATGGGTGGGGATCTGGAGCGGACACTGGAGGGGGTCGATGGCGTGCTGTCGGCGCGCGTTCACCTGAATCTGCCGACGCCAGGACCGTTGCGTGAGATGCCCACAGCGCGCGCGACGGCAGGCGTCCTTCTGGAGTACAGCGGCGCGACTCCGCCCATCGCCTCCGAGAACGTGCAGCGCCTCGTGGCCGGCGCGTGCAGTGGGCTCTTGCCGGCGGACGTGGCGGTCGTCATGGTGTCGCGGCCGGCGCCAGCGCGAGCCAACGGCACGGAGATCACGCATGTGGGGCCATTCGCGGTTACCCGTGCGACGTCGCGTCTGCTGACGGGCGTGCTGGCGCTGGCGGTCATCGTGACGTCGACGCTGCTCTTGGCGGTGATCTTCCTCGGCCGCAAGGTCGGCCAGCAGGGGGCCGAGCTACGGACCCAACAGCTGACGACGCAGCCGGCAGGGACGGTACGCCGATGACCGGGTACGTCCTTCAGACGCTCGTGGTCCTCACGATCGTGTGTCTCTTGGCCTTCGCGGTCATGGTGGGTGCGCGCAAGCTCGGCGTCGGTCGCGGCCGGGGGCCGGTGTCGCTCGCTGGTTACTTGCCGCTCGACGCGCGCCGCGGCATCTACCTCGTGCGCGTCGGTGGCCAGGTGCTCATCGTCGGCGCGAGCGAGGCGGGCCTCACGAAGATCGGCGAGATGGCGGCTGGCGAGCTGCCGGTGGAGACGCCTTCGCCGTCGCCGTTCGCGAAGTTCCTGGCCGGCAAGGTTCCGGCGCCGCTCAAGGGCTGGAACCGCGAATGAATCACGACGACCTGCTGTCTCGTCCGATCGTTCTCGTCATCGCGCTCGCGCTGGTGTCGCTCCTGCCGTTCGCGTTTATGACGACGACGGCGTTCGTGAAGATCGCGACGGTGCTTCAGATCGTCCGGAGCGCCATCGGCGCCCAGAGCGTGCCGTCGAGCAGCGTGATCATGGCGCTGGCGGCCGCTCTCACGGTTGTGGCCATGGCGCCGACAGGGGACAAGATCATGGCCCGCGCGGCGCCCATCTTCGCGGGAAGGACGCCGGACACGGCGGCGCTCATCACTCGCGGCGTCGACGCTGTGCGTGAGCCCATGCGCGACTTCCTCAAGAACAACGCGAGTCCCACCGAGCGCGCACGGTTTCTCGACGTCGTGCGGCAGAGTCGTCCCGAGGCGGATCGCGCGGGTGTGGGCGGTGACGACCTCGTCGTGCTGGTGCCGGCGTTCGTGGTGACGGAGCTGACGGAGGCTTTCGCGATCGGCTTTCTCATCTACCTGCCGTTTCTCGTCATCGACCTCGTGGTGGCGAACGTTCTTCTGGCGCTTGGCATGCAGATGATGAGCCCGACGCAGGTGAGCTTGCCCTTCAAGCTCCTTCTCTTCGTGGCCATCGACGGCTGGGGCCTGCTGGCCCGTGCGCTCGTGGCCGGCTACCAAGGCTGATCGGAGGCGCGAACGACGATGATGGACAAGCCCGGAATGGAGCCCGCAGAGCTGGAGTCGCTGATTGCGATCGGGCGTGAAGCAGTCCGGCTCGTCGAGACATGGGACACCAAGCCCCACGAGTCGATCCTTCAGATCAAGGCGTGGGGTCGCGTCCAGAACCTCGTACGGGCGCACAAGGCGCAGTTCACGGCCCGCGGCATGTGGGGCGTGCATCTTCGTGGTGTGACGACGCAGGACTCCGGGTGGCTCGACGAGCGCCGTGGCAGCGAGGAAGAGGCGATGCAGTGGGCCGAGGCCGCGGGTGGCGTCTACGAAGCCCGCTGCGACGCGAAGGGATGAGGATCATGCTCAAGCGAGCGTTGGCGGCAATCGTCGAGTGGTTCTCGTCGTTCGAGCTGCGTCTCTTCTGGCAGACGCCTCTCCTTTCGGATGGCACCGTGTGCCGTCGGTGCGGCCGTGAGTACGGCGATCCGGATAGCGCGGGGCTCTGCGCCGACTGGGACGCCGTGCTGGGCGTCGGCAGGCACGGAAGGAGGTAGCGCTCATGGTGCACGACGCTCAGGCCGCTCTCTTTCTCATGCTCGCGCTGTCACTACCCGTCCTCGCTGTGGCGGCGCTCGTTGGCCTCTTCGTCGCGGCCTTTCAAGCGGCGTCTCAGATCCAAGATCCGACGCTGGCGCACCTCCCACGCATCATCGCCGTGGTCGTGGCTCTGATGTTCCTGGGACCGTGGATCGGTCACGAGATTGCGGCCTTCGCCGTGCAGATGTTCACGAGGATGCCGCGGTGAGCGACAAGACCGAAGAGGCGACGCCACGGCGACTGAAAAAGGCGCGCGAGGAGGGCGACAGCGGCAGCAGCGCCTATGCCGCGCAGGCGATGGGCTTCGTCGTGGCCGTGGCCATCGTACCGTGGGCGGTCCGCGCTCTCGTCCTTCGGTCGTCGGAGGCACTCCGTGTCGCTCTGGCGGCGGCCGCCAGCGAGCACCCGAGCGTGCACATCGATCCTTTCGAGCTGGGACAGAGCGTGCTGGCGCTCGTCGTCCCGCTCATTGCCGCGGTAGGCGTTGCAGCCGCCGTTGCGCACCTCGTGCAGACGGGAGCGGTCGTTGCCACGAAGCGCCTGGCGCTGAAGCTCGAACGCCTCAACCCGTTTGAGGGTCTGAAGAACCTCTTCTCGACGACGCGCCTCTTCGCGGTGGCCCGCGCCTTGGCTGCGGCGCTCATCGTCGGCTGGCTCGCCTATCGTGGAATTCTCGACCACGTCGTCGACGTGGCTCGGTTGCGTGGTCGCCTTCAGTGGGCGGGTCCGCTTGTCGCCGAGGTGGCGGGAACGCTCGCATGGCGTTCGGCTCTCATCGGGCTCGGCCTGGGCCTACTCGACCTCGTTGTCACGCGGAGCGCTTGGCGCAAGCGCCTGCGGATGGGCAAGGATGAGGTCAAGCGTGAGCACAAGGACGCCGAGGGCGATCCGCAGCTCAAGGCCGCGCGCGAGCGCGCGCATCACGAGATGCTCGCTCAGGCCACGGTGGCTAACGTGCGGAAGGCGACGGTCGTTGTCGTGAACCCGACGCACCTCGCGAACGCTCTACGGTACGACGTGGAGGTGGGCGATCAGGCGCCGGTGCTCGTCGCCTCGGGTCGTGGCGATCTCGCCGCGATGATGGTGCGTGCCGCCGGACAGTACTCCATCCCGGTGCTTCAAGACGTGCCGCTCGCACACGTGCTCATCGAGCTGCCCGTTGGGCAGGAGATCCCAGAGGCGCTCTACGAGGCGGTTGCCGAGGTGCTGAGGGAAGTGGGAGCGCATCGCGAGCCGAAGGTGCAAGATGTCGCCATCGATCATCAGTAGCGTCACGAACGCGCTGGCGGCCGGTGGCGTCGATCTCGCCGCCCTTGGCGTCGCGTGGGCGCGAGCCATGCCCATGGTGACGCTCGTGCCGGCGTTCGGGCTGCGAGCGCTGCCGCCACCGGCCCGGATGCTCATGGCGCTGGCGTTTGCTGGCTGCATCTTCCCTGCGATGCCCGTGCACGAAACGCTGTCGATGCCCTGGGCGCTGACGCTGCTCGTCGAGGTCGGGCGTGGGCTGCCACTCGCTGTCGCAACGGCGGTGCCCCTCTGGGCGGCCACGATGACGGGTGGGGTCGTGGATACGCTGCGCGGCTCGCAGGCGACAATGAGCGCGCCGACGGTCGAGGGAGAGGCGACGCCGCTGGGTATCCCGATGTCCCTTTTGGCCTGCGGGATGTTCCTGGGCACTGGTGGTCCGGCCCGCATCGTCCTGGCGCTCGCGATGGCGCCAAGTGCGCATCCGCTGATGGACGTCGCCCAGTCGATCGCGGACGGCGTCGCCCTGTCGGTGGGGCTGGCAGCGCCGCTCGTGGCTGCATCGATCATCGTCGAGATTGCGACGTCCCTCATCGCCCGCGCGGCATCGCCCGCGCAGGTGCATCTGCTCTTGGCACCTTTGCGTGCGATCGGCATCCTGGCGACGTTGGCGATCGTGCTGGAGCGCATGGCGACCATGCTCACGGCCATGGTGACGACCGCGCGGTGAACGGGAAGCACATCCGGCTACACGACATCGAGAATAGTCAATGGTTACGAAGTGTCGCTTCCGCGTGCGTGCGGATGACCCGATAGTAGCGGCCCGCAACGATGAACTGGAGGCGTCGCTTCCGCGTGCGTGCGGATGACCCAAAGGTTGCTGCACGTTCCCTACAAAGCGGCGAAGTCGCTCCCGCGTGCGTGCGGATGACCCGGGAAACGCTCCCACGCTGCCGGTTCAGGAGTCGTCGTTCGTCGTGCCCGCGTGCGCGCGGATGACCCGAACCGCAAGCCGTCGGCCGTTTCGATCAAGTAGTTGTGTCCGCGTGAGCGCGGATGGCCCGTCGCCGCCGACGAAGCGGTGCTCGTTGAACTCGTAGTTCCCGCGTGCGCGTGGATGACCCGTTCGAGGTGGAGAATGCCGAGCGTGAGGCGCTGCCGTGTGCGTGCGGATGATCCGCAGATGGCGTCCGAGACGACACGCGCTGTGACATCGTTCCCGCGTGCGCGCGGATGAGCCGAACACCACGAGCATCACTCGTTCGACCATCTGTTCGGTCTGCGTGCGCGCGGATGATCCGGGGCTCGCACTCGCCGTGTTGAAGGCCATCGACCATCTGGATTCCATCGCGGAGAACTCATCGTGTCATTCGTCCGCGTTTGCGGATGATCCGTTCACGAACTTCATCACGCCGTCGACGTCGCCCCTCCGCGCGTGCGCGGATGTTCCAAGCGTTTACGTTACGTTGCTGCCGTCGGGATGGAGCCCGCGTGTCCGCGGATCTGCGGATGCACCCCATTTCAGCGATGGCGCAGCATCAGTTCATCAAGCGCACGGGTCGTTGTCCCGTTCATGCGCGGATGTCCCCATCTCGACCGTGCGTGGCAAGGCGATCGTCGATCGTTCCGACCTCCGATCGGATGAACCGATGATGTGGCGACCGCAGCCATTGCAGGTGCAGGCTCCGTACGAATCGCACGGATGATCCCCACATGTGAGCGGCCATCTACGTCATGCAGTTGCCAGCGCCGAGCCGCGTTCTGCGGACATAATCGCTGCGTCTCGACGCGCTCTTGACCCGATGTCAAACGTCGCGTATAACATTGAAGCGTCTGCATGAGTCTCGCAGTCACCTACCATGCCATCCAGCGCTTCATGGAGTGCTGGCGCGTCGGGCAGCCCATCGAGGAGGTGGAGACCGAGCTTCGGGTGCTCGCGACGCAGGCGATGCCAACGCGGAGGCGGACGCGTCCAGGCGACGCGTGGATCTACATCGCGCACACGCAGGCTGGCGAGCGGATCCTCTTCGCGGTGCGTGACAGCGTGATCGTGACCGTTCTGCCTCGCGATGCGGAGCAGGACAAACGCGTCGAGGCGGACATCGAGATGTTCGAGGAGAGCGAGGCCGAGCGGCTCGCCATCCGGACGATGCTGGATGCCGAGGTGCGCGAGCAGGCAGAGAGTCACATCCGCGCCGTCGACGAGCAGAATCGCAAGGACAACGCCCGGGAGTGCATCGCGCGCTGGAAGAGCGGCAAGGCCAAGGTGAGTCGTGCGGCCCTCGCGAGGGCTCACCGGCTCCTTGGTCTGCCCTTCGAGGACATGAACAGTCTCCTGGGGGACGTGGCCGCCCCTGGGGATGGGCTGTCCGTTTCGGAGGCGTCCCGGCGCCAGTCGGCGTTGCAGCTCGTCTCCGACATGCGAGGCGGCAAGACCTTCAGCCTCAAGGCGATCAAGCGCGCGCACGACATCCTGGGGCTACCTGTGCCCTTGACCGGGGACACCCCCGAGGAGCTGCTGGTTCTGGAGGAGCAGGAGCTGGGTGCCGAGCTTGCGATGAAGCGTTCGCAAGCGCGCACCCTCATCGATGACTGGAAGGCGGGCAAGAGCAACGCGAGCTTGAAGGCCGTACGCCGCGCCTACACGTTGCTCGATCGGCCATTCGATGACGAGCGTCTCCTTGTGGTCGAGTCCAAGCCGGCTTGATGGCGACGCTCGGGCGCCGTGGCGCAGGCGCTTCTACCGGTATGGAGCGTTCGTCGCGTCCTTCTTCTCTGGCGGCTTCGGAGCGTCGCTCGGGAAGTCGCTGGGCAGCCGGAAGAAGAAGTACGCGACGATCTTGGACTGCATGATGGCGCGCCGGATGGACCACCCCCTGCCGATGAGTCCCAGTGTGATCTTCGTCCGCCACATCGCCCGCAAGAGCCTGTAGGCGAGGTAGTTGCCGAGCGGCATCCCGTAGGTGTTCATGGGCGATCGCCAGTGGCGATCTTACCGTCTTGGGGTCCCGGTGGGAAAGCGCTGGTCGATCTCCTGACGGAGGTCCCAAAGCCGCAGCTGGTGGGTCTTCTCGATCCAGGGGACGTGAGATGCGGGCTTTCCGACCTCTTCGACGAAGGACTGAATGAGCGCGCTCGTCGGCATGCCTTCCAGGTTGCGCTTCATGAGCGATGCTACCAGGCGCGTGGCGCCGGCACCATCTTGCGGGTCCGCTGGCCGGCAGGACCGAGCTTGTGCAGGCCATGCGTGTACTCCAGGCTGCCAACTGCACCGGGCTTGGTGGAGCGGATGCGGTGTTCGAGTTCCTCGGGCCTCATGCCTTCGCGTGCCAGGTGCCACGCGACCTTGGGGTCGTAGCCGTGCTTGCGCAGGATCTCCGTCATCCTGTCGACGAAGACGGCGGGCACGGCATAACTGCCGTGTGCTCTTGCCAGGCGACTGCGTCTCGACGCGCGCGCTCGGCGGCTCAGGCGACCGGTGTGCTTCCTGGCACCCATGCTGCGCAGGAGGGTACAAGAAAAGATCCAGAGGTGGCTATTTTACAGCGCCACCCCGAAGGACAGCTCGATGCGTCGTCGACCGAGAACTGGCAGGCTGTGTGGGCGGTCGGGTCGGAAAACGACGAGTCGTCCGAGGCGGATGGCGCCGTCGACCTGAAGGGATTGCTCACCGCACAAGACGAAGCTTGCGCGCCAGTGCTGCCGTCCGGGCACGACATCGGTGTGCGTCGGAACGTTGATCCCGGCCGGGAGGTCGAGGACGTAGAGATCCCAGTGCTTGCCTTGAGCGAGCCGAAGCTTGCGGTAGCCTGTGCCCTGACGCCCCTGCTCCCAGTGTGGGACTCTCATGGCTAGGACGTAGGGTCCGGGGAGCGTGCGCGTCAACGAAGCTCTCTAGTGGGCCGGGGCGGTTGCCGCCCCGCGTGGTAGACTGAGACTGTGCCTGTCCGGCTCACACACCCATCATGGGTTTCCGTGACTGATGACCAAAGGGCCGTCTTGGTTGCTGCTGCAAGGGTTCCGCGTCCAGAGCGCGAGACCACCGGAGAGTCCGTTCGCCGCATCTTGGACGCGTTGCGGACGACGGACGTATCCGAGTGCGTGCTCGCGTGGATTGAAGGCTCTCTTTACGGTGTCTTCTTCCGCAGCGACGAGAGCATCATCACCGATCCCGCAGCGGCAGCTCGGTGCGTGAACTTGAGACTGCGACCATGGAGCTGACGGCTGCCGAGCAGCTCGTTCTCGACGAGGCTGGCCTCGTCGAACCGGCGCCAGGCGAGGCCGACGCTCTGGAGCAGACCAGGGCCGCGTACGAGCAGCTCCTGCGCGACAGCCTGACGCTGGACGAGGCGGCGGCGCTCCTTGGCCTGAGCACGCGGACCCTCGTGAGGCGCCTCAACGCGCGCACCGTCTACGGTGTCCAGGAGGGCCCGTACGTGCCTGGTTCCTGGCACCTACCGCGCTTCCAGTTCGAGGGAGCCACACTCGTGGCCGGCATCGAGCAGGTGCTGCCGCGGCTCCGGCTCGGGACCCATCCGCTGGCCGTGGTCAGCTGGTTCACGCTGCCGCACCCGGATCTCGTCGTGGGTGAGGACGAGCAACCCATCTCGCCGCTCGACTGGCTGCGTGCGGGCAGGAGCCCGTCGATCGTGGCGCAGCTCGCAGACGAGTCCTAGTCGCGAGCAGCTGTCTGTCTGGCGAAGAGGCGCCGCTCGACGACGCGCTCCAGAGCCGCAGGGTCTCCGCTCAGCTTCGGATCTTGCAGCAGCTCTTCACGCGCGATCTTGACGACGAGTCCACGCTCCTTGGGCGGAATGTCGTAAAGGTCGAAGAGCCTCTCCTGGTCGATCGAAGGCTTGCACAACTGGCCGACGAGCTGTTTGTCGAACGTTGGATCTCCTGCGCCGATTCGCCGCAGACACTCCCAGCCGTGCAGGATCCGCCGTAGACGCTCCTGGTCGTTCCGACCGAGGAAGTGAATGGGGGTGCGGAACGCCCAGCCGAGGTCGAGAAGGTCGAGTAGCAGCTGGATGTCGACGTCGCTCAGACCTCTGCTCACGGCGGTGGCGAAGCCATCCACTTCCCGGAGCATTTCGGCGATCACGCGCGCGAGACCGAGCTTGTCCATGATGTCGACGGAGCGCCGCGCCATGGCCGTGGGCGCTCGCAGGATGTCTTCGACGAGGATCTTGCGAACCGCGTCCCACGGCATGAGTTTCAGTTTGGGGGCGCAGTCGAGGATGCTCATCGCAACCGTCGTCGGGATGACGAAATCGTACCTGGCGACGAACTTGACGGCTCGGAGCATCCGCGTCGGATCGTCCGAGAAGGTCACCATCGGCGGAGATGGCGTGTCGAGGATTCGTTCGCGCAGGTGCCGCTCCCCCACGCCGGTGAGGTCGATCACCCGGGCGCCGTCGGGTCCGTCGCCGAGATCGTGGAGGCGCCAGAGCAGCGTGTTGAAGGTGAACTCTCTCCGACGCAGGTCTTCCTCGATGGTCGCTGGCGCCACCATGTGCGGCTTGTAGCTCTTGCCCTGGGCGCCGCCGTAGCTCTCCTTGCGGGCGTTGGCGATCTCGATCGTCTCACCCTTCATGTCGTAGCCGTCGAGCGTCCAAGGCTCGGCGACCGACAGGATGGCCACGCCGTATTGGTTGGTCGTCAGGTGGGTGCGGACGGAGATGGCCTTCTGGACCTGCTTGGCGAACCATGCCGAGTCGTTGCCTTGGAGGGCGAGCGAGTCGACGACGATGTCGATGTCCTTGATCTGGCGTCCCATGAGCCAGTTGCGGACCGCGCCGCCGACGACGTAGATGTGCTCCGCGGCGTCCCGGGATTTGGCGACGCCCGACAGGAACTTCATCAGGGCGACCGAACGACCGTGGGCGAGCGCCGTCGTTCCGTTGTCGCCGTCGCCGTCCAGCAGCTTGCTCGCGTCGTTCACCGAAGCCTCTTGGATGATGTTATACAGCCTGTAAAACGATTGGCAAGCCAGTCGCGTGCGTCGCGCAGGCTGCCTCTTGTGCTGGTAGCCTCCTCGGTGATGACCGTGAAGAAGCGTGCCAGTCGCCCGAGCCGCCGGTCCAGCCGTCGGGAGCGCCATGCTCGTTCCAGTCGGCGCGGCCGCCGTCACGGCAATGCAGCGACCGTTTCACCGCATAGCGGGACGCCGACCGAGGCCGGCCTCGTGTACCACGCCACGAACATGGAGCGCGCCTACGACATCGCGCGCGTGGGGCTCAAGCCGCACCGGCCGTGGGAGTACACGGAGCAAGAGTCGTGGCCGGACGGTGGGACCGAGGGTCGCGTGTACTTCACGCCGCGCGCTTCATCCGCGTGGCAGTTCGCGCCCGAGGAGGGAACGTCGGTGCTTCTGCGTGTGCCTTCGAGTGCGGCCAAGTTTGGTGATGGCACGGGCGATCGTTTCGCTCGGCGCGCCGTTCCAGCGACGAAGATCGAGATCATGACGACCGACGGGTGGGAGCCGATCGCGCAGTGGGCTCGCACGTAGGCTGGCATTCGACGAGCAGAGCGGGCATGCAGTAGGATCGGCTTTCATGGCAGCCAAGAAGCGCACAAGTCGACGAAGCTATCGTTCGTCTCCGTCCCGTACTTCAAGGAAGGGCCGACGATCACGTCCTCTGCCGCGTCGGCACGGCAATGCATCGGAACATGGCGCGCGCGTGGCTCCGCATCGCGTGTACGACATGCTTCGTGTGTTTCGCGCGAAGTACAAGTCCGAGGGTGTTCCGATGTCGGTGATGAACGACGTCATCGGCACCTACTACGACGCCATGCAGGCCATCAAGCATCACGCTCCGGACGCGCGCCGCAGGCCCCAGGATGTCGCCGAGCTACGAGGATACTTCAGTCAGCTCATGGAGAAGCTGGAGCACCACCCCGTCGTCGGGTACCTGGGTCACATCCAGGAGGTGATCGGTGAGGGGAAGTTGCAGGGGGAGAAGTGGGTGTCGAAGCCGGCCTCTCCGGGCTTCAGTCTGAGCAACCTGTACGTGCGGGCGATCCGGGCGATGGAGAGCGATTTCGACGAGGCTGTGGGCGCGGGACGCTGACAGCGCGCGTCATCGGGAGGGTGTTCTACGCCTGCCGTCGAACCGTGACGGCTGCGGTTTTCGTGAGATCGTCGAGCGCGCGCTGGTGAAACTCCCACCAGGACTCGGGCATCTGCGCGATCGAGCCGCGCGTTCGCCACGCCTGCTCCTCGGCGCGTACCAGCCACTCGTCGAGGCCGTGAAGGTCGCTCGGTTTCAGCCGGAAGTGCTCGACGACCTGAGCTGGGCTCCGCGAGCCGAGGACCGCGGTCCAGTAGCTCGCGTAGTCCCAGCCTTTGCGCGTCTTCTGTGGTTTCGAGGCATCAGGCGCGTCGAGCGCGCTTCCGAAGTCGTTCGTCGCGGCATGCAGGCGGATGACCGACTCGCTCGTGGACGAAAAGACTTTCCCGTCCTTGCGCCAGACGCCGAAGACGAGCGTGCGCTCGGTGAGGCGGCCGTCCTCTTCGACGCTGCGCGCGACGACGGCAACGTCGAACCCCTCCTTTTTCACGAGCATCCGCGCAAGCGTGATGGCGAAGGTCTTGGAGTCGGCGGTGGTTACCTCACCCGGAACGACGACCGAGTAGAGGACGCTCTTGCCCATGCCTCGAACGCTATCACGGAGCGAGGCCGTGCTGAGCTGGTACCCTTGTGTCGGCATGACGCGTCACGAGCTTGGGCAAGGACAGATCGTTCGGTATCTGGGTGAAGAGCATCGAGCGGACGGGATGGAAGGCATCATCGTGGGCTTGGCTCGCATGCGGCCGTACCGGACCTATCTGATGCGCCTGCCGTGGATGCGTGAGCCGCAGCATCTCGAAGTCGCGCCGTGGCAGGTGCGCAAGCTGCGATGGTTCAGCGCGAGCTTCTCGAAGAGGTACCCGCACGTGGAGACGTTCGCGAACGAGTGGGGTGTGAAGCGTCCCGCGCGACGCTCGCGTCCGAGCCGTTCGAGTCGCCACGCGCGCTAGTACGTATTGACGTGTATCGGCGCATGCGACGCCATACAAATCGTGTGGACAGCGCAACCGGAGCGCGCGTAGCATCTTCGCCATGGCACACAAGAAGGGCCACAAAGGCCGCAGCTCTCGCAAGTCCCGTGGCGTCAACAAGAGCACCCTCAGGGCGCTGAAGAAGTCCGTGAACCGGACCAACAGCCTGCTCAAGAAGGTCTCTCGGCAGTCGCGCAAGTCCCGTCACTGAGCGAGTCGGTGTGCGTGCGGGCTAGCCTCGCGCGCACGCCGTTCGCACTTCGCGATCGCGCGCGGCACGCGCGTGACTGACCTCGCACCTGTTCGAGTGCTCGCTCCCAGTCGTGGAGGCATGGCGGGTTTGGTGCACTTGAAGATCGATGACGATGTCATCGTGGTGCGAGGCGATCACGCTGGCCGTCGCGTTCGCATGACGTTGCTGTCGACCGGCCCGCGATCCAGCAAGATCGCCGTGCCTCTCGGACATCCGGCGCAGCGCATGCTGTAGCTGGCCATCGTCGATCCGCTCGACGTGGCCCAAGCGGGTGGTGAGCCATGGCGGGCGACCGCTTGGTCGATCGTGATGGGTCCGCGCGCTTCAGTCCGCGGTCGACGTGTGACGAGTGAACGTCCGGCGACAGCAAGCCGGAAGTAGGAGTAGAATTGCGTCGTGGAGATCCTCCTTCTCGCGCTGATGGGCCTCGGCTACATCGTCTACCGAGCGCACGAGCACTCGCTTCCGCGCGCATGGACGAATGAAGAGGCTCAAGCCCGCGAGGGGATTCTGCCTCAGGAGTGGGTGAGCGAGTTGGATGGAAGTGGTCCGCTAGCGCCACAGGCACCGCCGCCGCCTGCTGTGCCTCCGCACGCGCCAGCGCCGCCACCACCACGCCGTGCTCCGGCTCCTCCTCGTGTCGCCGCGCCTGCCCGGCCTCGTGCGCCGGTGCCGGCAGGAGCAGGCGTGCAGCTGACGCTGACGCCGGGTAGGATGGCGACGAGCGCCATCGCCGCGGGTGGACGCCTCGTTGTGAGCGTGCCGGCGGGGGCGCGTCTCATCCCAGGCGGGATCACGAGCATGCCGATGGCAGGCTCGATCGTGCAGCTCTCGGCGACGGCGGCGGCGGTCTTTCCGGCAGGAAGCGGTCCGTCGGGTCAGGCCGTGACGGTGCGCTGGGTCGATGGAAGCGGCCGCCCGCAGACGACGCTTGTTTCCTTTGCGGTGCTGCCGGCGCACCGCGGCTGGGCCTGAGTCGCAAGCGTTGGTCGAGGCCACTGTTTTCATCGAGCGTCGCCCATCTGGAGCAGGTAGACTCTCGGTCTATGAGCAAGAGCGTGCAGACGAGAGCCGCCAGTTACAACGCTGTAATGGCGTACGGTGGCCTTCTCTCCATTCGTCATATGCTGGAGCGCGGCGGTGACATTTCGGACCAAACGATCCGGAAGATCATGGACGAGATGGCAGTCAACCTGGAAGGCTTGATGGGCTCCGGGCGACGGCCAGCCGGGATGTACAAGTGGGTTCCGCTCGGTGACGCGCGTTCTGGCAACATGCGCGGTCGGTCGCGTCAATCGCGAAAGCGCGGCTGACGGCTGTTCAGGCGGTCGTGCGCCAGGGCTGGTAGTGGCCCGAGTTCATTTCGCCGCCCGCATCGAAGAAGTCGACCACGGACTGGACGTTTGGGACGACGATGGTGGCTCGCCCTTGCCGCGTCGCTTCGACGACCTCGAAGGTGCCGTCCGCGTAGCCGGTGACGAAGTAGACGCGGCCCGTGACGTTCGTGTTCATGCCGGCGGCACAGGTCGGATCGTGCTCCATCGCGAACCAGTTTCGCGCTTGACGGCCATGCTCGGATCCTTCTGCTAAACGTCGGCGCCAGGCGAGCGCTTCAGTGTTTGCCACGCGATGGACGTGAACGACGCCGCATGCTGCCGGACCTGGACTTGCTCATCCTCGCCAGCGCCTCTTCGAACTGACGCGCGTAGTCGTGCTCCTCCGAGTCGCGGCCGAGACCCACGTAGTTGTACAAGTCGCGAGCGCTACGGAAGTAGCCCTGCACCAACTCCCGCAGCTTCGGATCGTTGATCTCCAGCTGGTCGACGTACCCTTGGGTGAAGGCAATGTCGAGCCCTTTCCAGCTCACGTACTTGTGGATCCCCTTCTTCTGTTCGCGGGTCAACATGGGGCTGAGGCTATCACCGACCGTCAGCCGAGTAGAAGTGTTGACGATGAGCACTCGCTCATGAGCGTTCCCTGCGTGGGTCAACCGGAAGAAGCATGGGTCGAGGCTCGACGAGGATCAGTCGGGCGATGCTGTGTCAACCGGGCCCAGCGGACGTACGAACGCAGGAGGCGTGTGCCAACTCGGGCTTGCCGTCGTTCCTCTTCTCGTACGAAGTGAGAATGCGACCCTGGTCCGTCAAGGCTTCGGTGCAGAGACAGCAAGGCAGATGACGCAGCTGGCTGAACATCGAGCGGGGTACCTCGATCCAGTCCCTGCGGCGGCTGGAGGTCGTGACGCTGGCGTCGCCCATGGCGGTGTTCTACGCGACGTCAAACGTCGTCGCAAGAGCGGCTGACGATTGCTCAGGCGACCGGCGGGTAGCTCGGCAGGGGCGTGCGCCATGGCTGGTAGTGGCCCGAGTTCATCTCACCGCCCGCATCGAAGAAGTCGACCACGGACTGGACGTTTGGAACGACGATGGTGGTTCGCCCTTGGCGCGTCGCTTCGACGACCTCGAAGGTGCCGTCCGCGTAGCCGGTGACGAAGTAGACGCGGCCCGCGACGTTGGTGTTCATGACGGCGGCGCAGGTCGGATCGTGCTCCATCGCGAACCAGTAACCGAAGCGGAAGCCCTGGATGGGCGGTGGACGCTGGGCGTCTTCCCATGGGCGATACCTGTCACCGAGACACGATCGGAACACGTCGAGCAGCTCGTCATAGGAACGCTTGTACGATTTGGTCTGCATCGCCCCGCGGGTAACGTATCACGATCGGCCACGATCCCAATACGACGACGAGGCGAATTCACGGAGCCAGGGTCCGCATAGCCAGGACTTGCGCGAACGTTTTACGCGAGGTATAACAGCCGTGGCATGATCAATAAGGCCCTTCTAGGCATGTACTTCGTCGCGATCGCTGTTGTGTGGATCGTCGACGCCTACTTCATCCTGAAGAACGGCGGCGGCCAATAGCAGCGCCACGCGGCGCGGTGGCGTCTGGTTTCTTGCCGCGCGCGCGTGCTTTCGTTCGCCTCTTGGGTCTGTCCAGCACAGGATCGCGGATCTCTCCTGGCTGAAGCCGCGAGGCGCATGGACGTCGATCTTCGCTTCCGCTGATGCGAGCCACGCCATCCGGTCCTGTGAAGACCCAGAGGCAGAAGCCCGCGACGTCGACGAACCATGAGCGCTTGCCCATCGCTTCGGCGTGCAAGACAAGTCCGCTCTCGGTCTTGCCGGCCGATGGCGAGCGGCCGTGCACGACCACGATCTCGTCGAAGTCCTCGGGGTCCTGACCACCTCCCGACTGCACGCGCCACGAATGCCCGCGTCTCTTGAACTCGTGCTCCACGGGGTCACTTGCCCTGTGGATTCGCACGCGCCTTCGGCGATGCCAGCTCCGGTGGGAACTCGACGGTGACACGTACGGGCTGGGCCGTAGGATTCTCGACCGTGCACACGACGCACTGCCGGGCGGCGATCTTCTCGTTGGGAACGCTGACGCGCATCTGATCTGTCATGTCGACAGGCCGCTCCGGCGTGCCACCGGTGGCGGTGACACGAATGACGTCCCGGGTACGGTCGGCCGGCGCACGAAGCGCAAAGTGGCCCCGGCCTCGGCATGGGATGATGGCGGTCTTGGTGGTGGTCGGTTCGAAGAGCGACGGCATCGATGAACGCTCAGCCTACCACGTGGCTTGCGCTGTCATGCTTGCAAGCCACGTGGCTCTTGTCGCGGCGCGCGTCTAGCGGGGAATGCGCCAGATGCCGCCTTCGGCGTCGACGACGAAGAAGGCGCCAGTGCTTCGCTCCCGCACGCCCGTTCGGCCGCTGCGGTAGCTCACGAGTTCGACATCGAGGCCCTTGTGCTTCAGCAGCTGCACGGCATGTTCGGATGCGCGGAGAGCTGTGAGCGCACGCTGGATGTGACCGATCGGCATGGGCGGATCGTCCGTGGAGACTACGCGTGTGGCGGCGTCGACTGCGCCGAGATCGCCACGGAGAACCGCGCCGAGCGCGAACATGACATCCGCGTCCGAGCCTGCGACGCCATCCGAAGTCTTCGCTCTGTCGACCAGAGGCTCCGAACGAGCCCAGTCGTGCGACTCTTTCCACCGCATGGTCAGCGGATCGTCGTAGCCGAGCCACGTGAGGACGCCTGGGATGAGAGCCGACCAGCTCTCGAACGATCCCCAGGCCGGGTTGCGACCGGGACGACCGGCAACGACGAAGCCACGCACGATGGTGAGGGCGGAGGCGACGAGTCGCGTCCGCTCCTGCTTCACCCAGGACAGCAGATCGGGACGGAGGAAGTCCGTCCGCTCGTCCTGATGTTCGCAAGACCGCTTCAGGCGGATCTCCAGGGTGCGTCGAGCGATGTCGTCACCGAGGGAGAGGTTGTTGCCTGTGGCCCACCAGACGGTGCGCATGGGCCGTGTTACGGCCCGCGAGCTGCCGAGCCCTCGTGTGGTCCATTCGCGCGCCGTCAGAGCCATGCTGAGGACATCGCTCTTGAGGGGTCGAGAGATGTTGTCGATGACGCAGAGGGGAATGTCCTCGCTGACGGCGAGGCTGATGCGCTTCTCGAACTCCTTGTCGTCCGGCTGAGAGAAGCAGGCGGGCTCGCGACCGAAGGCGAGCTGGGCGGTCGTGGTCGCGAGGCGCGTCTTGCCTGTGGCCGCCGCCGTTGCGTTCACGGCGAAGAGCGGACACGGGCCGTCGATCGCCGACCGTGCGACGCAGGTGAATAGGCCAGCCATCCATGCGCTCAGCGAAGCGCTCGTGGCGAAGGGGAAGTCCCGGACGACCCCTGCGATCTCTCGGGCGTGGTCGCGGCAGTTGTCGAGGCTCGGCTCCTCGTCGACGACGGGGAACTCGGTCGACGGCTTGTAGAGGATGCCTGTGGCTTCGTCGTGGCCTGGCTTCTGAAGTAGCGAGCCGTCGGGCCTCAGTGTCGGGCTCGTGATGACGTGCGTGGTCGGTCGGATCTCATCCCAGTCGGGCATGGCTTGTCCCTCCTTGCGAATTGGCTCTACACCCGCGAGGCGCCGCCTGCGATGGGCAATCGCTACGTATCACGCGAATATTGCTACACAATATACCCACAGGCTGTGGGCTACTTCTGGGCAATTCGTAGAACCGAGCGCGGCTAGCGGTACATGAGCGCAGGATGCCAGCCCATCGGGCTCATGGGTCCTGCGCCGTGCGCGTACCCCGTCTGCGCCACCGCAGGCGCCAAAGCGGCCGCGGCAGCCTGCTGGTAGAGGGACAGCATCTGCCCTGCTGCGCTCTGCGCTTGCGCGGCGTCGGCGGGGCTCGACGCGCGTCCGTTGCCGATGACGCGGGCGCTGCTGCCCATGCCCTGCCAGAGCGTGTCGAAGGTCGTCGGGATGTTGCGGAGCGCGCCGCTGTAGATGGCGTCGGCGGACGTGGCGAGCGACTTGCCCGTGTCGCCGAGGTGGTCGATGACCAGCGGAGAGAGCCGGACGTAGCCGAGCGCACCAGCCATCTTGAAGTTCGCGACGGCGAGGTTGGGCTTGCCCTGTGCGACGAGCGAGTTGCCCTGGGCCACGAGGCTGTTGAACTTGGCGACGCCCGTGGCGATGTCCTGCACCGGAGCTGGCAGCGGGCTCATGCCCGCGGGGACGCTGGTCTGTCCCGTCGCGAACCGAGTCGCGCCCACGGCATGCGGGGGCACCTGGGTTCGTCCAGCAGGCGGCGGAGGAAGAGCGGGGGGTCGCGTGCGAGGCAGCGGCGGGAGCGCAGGGGCTGACGCGTAGCCGCCCTCCCGACGCATGATCTGGATCTCTGCCTGGTAGGCTGCCGCGAGCACCGGATCGTACGAGTTGAGGACCCGGACGTAGGAGTCGGCGAGGCTCGGATCGCGTGCCACGGGGGTGAGCGTGGTCTTGACGCCGCCGCGGTAGCCGAGGAGGTACCCGGCCAGACCGCCAGCCACAGCGCCGATCGCGAGCGAGATGGGATGCATCTCCTTGATCGGACCACGACTCGGCTCGGCTGTCCAGGACCGGACGTCGCGGAAAGTCACTACTTTCGCGGGGCCGTACGATTCGTTTGGGCGTTGGCTCAGGCGCTGGCTCGCTTTTTCACACCGTCGAGCCAGTCGTAGATGTCCCCGCGCGTGAACTCGATCGGCTCCGCCCAGGAGCGCCGCCACGTGAACGTGTCCTTGGCTGGGTCGGCCTTGCAGACGTTGAAGTGCAGCTCGCCCAAGTGCAGCTCTCCGATGGAGCCGAGATCGACGGGCGGCGTCGGATCGACCGAGGCGATGGCGATCCACATGATGTGAGTCGTCAGCTCACTGAGGTCCACGAACATCACGCTGCTGCGTCGTCCAGGTAGCCGCAGGCCGTGGCCTTCGAGGCACGCTGGGGTGCGCCACAGATGGCGCACGGCCTGACTTTGGCCTTGTACGTCCCCTGGATGAAGACGGGGAGCATGGGGTTCTTGTGACCGCGCACCGAGCCGTCCGGGTTCTTCAAGGTGCGGAAGCCCATGATCGAGAGTGTGATGCCGTTCTTTTTCGTCGGTGGCTTGCTGGCCTCCAGCTTCACGATCTTCTGGAAGACCTCGGGCCGCTCGCGCGCGAGCGTCTGCCAGTCGCCCTTGCTTGCGTAGGGACAAAAGCAGCACGCGCTCTTACGCGGCACGGGGTAACCGGCATCCCGCACGAGCGCCTCGCAGCGGCAGCGACAGAGTTGCCACTCGATGAGCGGAAAGCGATTGTGGCGGATGATGTCGCCTTCCTTGCGGGCGCGCTTGCCACCGGCGTTGGGATCCTTCTGCGCGCGCTGCTCTTCGCCGGCCTCGAACCCGATCCACACCTCGACTTCGACGGCGCCGTACCGGTCGCGCGCCCATGCCTCGAAGCGCTCGACCTTGGCGACGGTCGTGCAGATGCGATTCGGGCCGGCGACGGGGATCTGGCCGCGCTCGGCGAGCCACGCGAAGAGGCTTCGCGCGTTGCGCACGGGGTACTTGTCGGAGCTGATGATGACCAGCTCGATGCCATGCTTGGCGCACAGCGGCCGGACGACCTCCTCGATGTGGCGGTAGGTGCCCTCCCACTCGCCCGGATCTTCGTGAGCCGGATCGCTCACGTCTACGAAGGCAACGACGTCCGGTGCTTCCCCGCGCCGGATCGCCTCGACCAGCGCCGCGAACGAGTCGAGGCCGCCGCCGTAGGAGAGGACGCGCGGCCGCGTGGGCGCTGTCGGTAGGACGGAGCCGACGGTCATGCAGTTGTTATACAACGTGTCAAACGAATCGCAACGCGAATTGACTGGGCGCCCAGCGCCCAAGGGCCCAAGGGTCGTCCACATGCCACAAGCCTGGTGTACGCTCGGGCTCGATGCATCACCACCACGCCTGGATCGTGTTTGCAGGCATCTGCCTGCTGGTGCTCGTCGGAAGCGTGCTGACGTTCTTGGCGGATTGGAGGCGGAAGTCGTGAGTGTGCGGCCATCGCATCGGGAAGGGCTGGGAGAGTCTGCACGACGTCGTGTGAGCGAGCCGCTCCTCCATGAGCGCGTGGTCGCCTCGGACGTCATCTACGCCACGACCTCCGGCGTGCGCGAGCCGTGGGCGCTCGTGGTCACGATGGGCAAGGCGCCTCCGTACGGCTACCTCGACTCAGGCAGGGTGCTCGTGCTTCTCCAAGCTGCCGATTTGGTCTCCTCCGAGCCGCTCGCGGGCCTGGTCTGGTCGCGTGAGCACGGCAAGCCGTTCATCCACAACGTTTGGGTCGATCCGGATGCGCAGCGCCGTGGTCTCGGACGTGTGCTCGTCGAGGCGTACCGCAAGCATGTCAGCCCCAAGGTCGTGATGAGCGGACCGTTCAGCGAGGCGGGTCGGAAGTTCGCCCGTTCGGTGGACGCGAAGATCGTGAACGACGTCTGAGAAGCGCCATGGCCATCGAAGACATGGATCGCAAGATGGCCGAGCGTGTCTTCGGCCTGCGGATGGAGCGGCTCAAGGAGCAAATCCGAGCGCTATCCATGGCGGAGAGGCTTCGGCTCGTGGCTGATTTCCTCGATGCCGATCGCCGAGACTTCGCGCTGGCGGTCCTGCGCCTCGTGCTCTCGGAATTGCCGACCGAGGAGCTGGGAGCCCGGGAGTAGCGGGAGTAGCTCACTCGCGCGCAAGTCGGGCGAGGCCGCAGCTTGCGCCGAAGTATGACGTCGCGTATAACATGCGACATCATGAGCCGGCAGTCCGCGTCGCACCGTTCGATGAAGATCCGCCTTCCGAGCGGCAAGCTGCTCTACAGCTCGCAGTTCGACATGAAGACGGGGACCCTCGTACGCTCGATCTACGCCGAGGAGGGCCACGGTACGCGGTGGTACGGCTCGCTATGGCACGGCGAGGACTACGTGGAGATGGAGAAGCGGTTCGGCGGTCGCGCCCGCACCGACTCCGTCTTCTCGCCCGTGCCGGAGACCGTCGACATCTCCATTACGGACAAGTGCGGCTTCGGTTGCTCGTACTGCTACCAGGACAGCCGTCCCGAGCGCGATCACGCGCCCAAGGAGCTGGTCGAGAAGGTGCTGCGCGGCTTCGACGAGCCGCCCTACCAGGTAGCCATCGGAGGGGGCGAGCCGACGCTGCACCCTGACTTCGAGTACATCCTGCGCACGGCGCGCGAGATCGGCACCGTGCCGAACTACACGACGGCCGGTCACCACATGACCGACTCGATCGCCCGGGCGACGAACGAGGTCTGCGGCGGCGTGGCGATGACGTTTCACGCCTTCAAGGGCGTCGACTGGTTCGTCAAGCGGTACGCGTCGCTGAAGGAGCAGCTGACGGTCCAGCTCAACGTGCACGTCATCGCGGACAGGAACGTCGTGACGAGTCTGCGATCGCTCACGGAGCGCGTGAAGGAAACCGGGCCGCTGCGGCTTGTGCTCCTCGCGTACTACCCGGATGTCGGACGCGCGAGCGTCGACACGATCATGACGAAGAGCGTCTACCAGCGTGAGCTGCCGGTTGCGCTCAAGGAAGTGCTCTCTGCCGGCCATCAGGTCGCCTTCAGCGAAGGGCTCATGCCCTACTTCCTGTCGCGTCCGGAGATTGGCGTGAACACGAAGTTCGCGATGCCGAGCGAGGGTGTTTTCTCCTGTTACTTCGGTCCCGATGGGCGCATCTCGGAGAGTAGTTTCAGCCGACACGCGTTCCTGCTCAAGCTCGGGCACGGCGCGACGGCGTTCAACACGCGGTCGCAGCTGATCTGGAACGATCTCCGCGTGCGGGTCCGTCCCAACGGCGATGCGTGTAGCCGGTGCCACCTCGCGTCTCGCTGCACGACGCCGGATGCGACCCATTACATGGCGTGTGCGTTCGCTCCGCACAACGCACCTGCCAAGACCTCTGCGTAGCTCACGAGGAACACCATGCCCTTCCGGATCGGCGTCAACATCGGCTTCGTCACCAACTCCAGCTCGATGGTCTTCCACTTCCCGCGGCAGCTGCTCGATCATCCCAAGGTCAAGCAGTTCATCGAGGCGTTCGAACTTCAGGACGGCTTCGTGGGCTCGGACCTGTGGAGCCGGGATACCTGCACGACCATCGCGATGACACGCGAGCAGAAGCGCAAGGCTCGTGAGAACCTCGCGAGCGAGGGCTCCGACTTCTGCCGGGCGCCGGCCATCGACACCGAGGACGATTCGGTGGTCGTCATCTACGGTGACGAGTACGAGAGCGTCGCCAACACGCTCGCGCACCTGATGCAGGATGCGGCCCAGGAGCTGAAGATCCTGGTGAGCGGCGACGAGTACAACTAGCTGAGCACTCGGGCAAGCCTGCCGAAGGAGTCCGATGAGGGAGCTTCGTTTTTCGTTGGCGAGCCAAGTGGCTCAGCTCGTGGCCGCCGATGGCGATCAGGCTGCTGTTCACGAGTTGGCTGAGAAGATCGACGACGAGCTGATCTACTGCCAAACGCGCATTGCCAGTCTGGTGAGGATCGCCGACGAGGTTACCGTACGCGCACACTCGCAGAACCGACTCAGCGACGCGCTGGAAACTACGAGGCGCGAGCTGGAGGCCACCAAGAGGGCGCAGGAACCACACGGACCGATCGACTTGGCGATCAGGTTGCTCCGATGTGAGCACAAAATCTGCGAGGAGATTGCTGCATCGCCCGATGAGCGAGTCGTCTGCCCGTCGTGCGGAGCCGTCAAGCGCCCTGGTTGGACGACGTGGAGCGTGCTGCCGTGGGTCGCGGCGCTGCCGCAGTCATTCAAGGAGTGGGTGCTCACGCCTCCCGAGCGCGGAGGGCCGGTGTTGGATGATCGCCTCGCTCGCGTTGCGTCTCGCTAGCGAGCTGGCGCCTGACAGCGTGGTGGACGCCATGTCAGACGCGCTGCAACACGATACGATACGATGGAGACGACAGCATGACGAGCGCCGCCTTCCGACCCTGGCACAGCGTTGATGGTGGGGACGCGGAAACGGCGACGGCCAACATCCGAGCCTTCGTGAAGGAAGCGGCTCCTGGGGCCTCCGTGATCCGTTGTGCGAGGCAGGACTACGACGCCAGCATGGGCGACGGGCGGTTCGCCTTCATCCTGAAGTACAACGATCTCCAGTGCGAGATTCAGATGCCAGGCCTTCCGTTGGGCCGCGTACGCTTTCTAGGGACGGATGGCCAAAACGCCTGGGGTTTTCCACGTCTCTACGTTGACGGGAACTCTTGGCTCTGGTGCTTCGCTGTGATGCAGGCACGTGAAGCGCTAGGCATCCACGAGGAGCAGAACGACGCATCGAAGTCGTCGCGGCAGGAGGTAGCTCCAAAGACGACGGTGGTATCCAAGGACGACGACCGGCCAGTTCCACAAGCGTGGGATGGCTTGCCGTTCTTGTCGTTCTCGCTGGACGAGCCGCTCTCTACGGAAGCCGATCTCGTTTGCGAAGCCGGTCCGCACGCCGAGAGCTTTCGTGCTCGCTACCTCGTGGTTGAAAGTCCGCCGCACGAATGGGAAGTCGTCGACATCCGTGTCGGCATCCGTTCGCAACTGGCCGGAGGAAGCGGCGATCGTGGAGTCTGGGCGTTTACCGCATCGAGCGCCGTCGCGATCAACCTGGACACGTGCAAGTTCGGCGAACGTGTGACTCTGGTGGTTCGCAAGCTCGCGCATTGGAAGACCGAGGGCTTTCGAGCAAAGCTCTACGGCACCATGGGCCGAGAAGGGTGATGAAAGTCGCGTCGACAGCCAATGGTGTGCTCTTTCGCTACGAGACTGGCCGCGCCGCCCTTGGACCACCGACCAAGGATCTCGTGTGTGCTTGCTACTTTCACCGAGACTGCGTGCGTCTTTTCGACTGCCGCGATGAGTCCGCAGTCACTGTGGCCGAGATGTTGCGCGCGTTGGGCTGGGTTCAAGTCTCGCGTCGTCACTGGGTCTGCGAGGAGGCCGCGCACGATCCTTTCTTCCATCAGCCGGCCGACGTCTGATGCGCGAGCGCGCGGCCGGTCGTCCGTGGACGCCATGTTGGACACGATGTAATACAGTCGCATGAGGATCGTTCGCGTTGGTGCTGTCGCGCTGAATCAGACTCCGCTCGACTGGGTAGGCAACCGGAGGCGCATCGAGGCTGCGATCGAGGACGCGCGTGGCAACGGCGTGGGCATCCTGTGCCTGCCGGAGCTGTGCATCACCGGCTACGGCTGTGAGGACGAGTTTCACTCGGTGAGCGTGCAGGAGCACGCGATGGAGGTGCTGCTCGCTCTCCGTCCGCACAGCAAGAGCATGGTCATCAGCGTCGGCTTGCCGGTGGCCTTCCGGAACGGCATCTACAACTGCGCAGCGCTCCTCTGGGGGGAGACGGTCGTCGGACTGGTGCCCAAGCAGCACCTGGCTGGCGACGGGATTCACTACGAGCCGCGGTGGTTCAAGGCGTGGGAGCCTGGTCGTGTCGTCTGGGAGGAGTTGGCGTTCATCGCGACGCCGATGGGCGATCTGCGCTTCGAGTTCGGGGACGTCACGGTCGGCTACGAGATTTGCGAGGATGCGTGGGTCGCGGATCGTCCCGGGATCGCGCTCGCGCGCGACGGCGTCGACATCATCCTGAACCCGAGCGCCAGCCACTTCGCGTTCGGCAAGGTCGACACGCGAAAACGCTTTGTCATCGAGGGGTCGCGGGCCTTCGGGTGCACGTACGTCTACGCAAACCTGCTCGGCAACGAGGCGGGTCGCGTCATCTACGACGGCGGCGTGCTCATCGCATCGGGCGGTCAGATGATCGCCGAGGGTCCGCGCTTTTCCTTCCGGGACCACGAGCTGACGTTCGCGGACGTGGACGTTCATAGGACGCGTACCATCCAGTCGCGTACGGCGAGCTTCACCCCGAACCTCGACCACAACGAGGATCAGTGGATTCAGACGTCGTCCGTTGGTGATGCGGGATCGTCTGTCGCGGGCCCGAAGCAAGAGATGGCGGCTTGGGAGCATGGCGAGGAGCGCAAGCTCCAGGAGTTCACGCGTGCCGAGGCGCTCGGGCTCTTCGACTACATCCGCAAGAGCGGCTCGGGCGGTGCGGTCGTTTCCCTGTCGGGCGGTGCGGACTCTTCGGCGTGCGCGGTGCTTCTCGCCAAGATGGTCGACATCGGTTGCGCGCAGCTCGGGCGTGAGGCGTTCGTCGAGCGGATCCTGCCGAAGCGCTGGCGCGCGCCGGCCGGCACGAACCAGGAGATCGTGTGTGCGCTGCTGACGTGCGTCTATCAGGGCACCTCGAACAGCTCCGAGATCACGCTTCGGGCTGCGCGTCTCGTAGCCGAGGAGATCGGCGCCAAGTTCATCCACTTCGACGTCCAGCCGATGGTCGAGGAGTACATCAAGGCTGTCGAACCGGCGCTCGGGCGGCCGCTCTCGTGGGAGACGGACGACATCGCGCTCCAGAACATCCAGGCACGCGTGCGTGCGCCCGGCGTATGGCTCATCGCCAATGTCGAGCGCAAACTCCTCATCACGACGAGCAACCGCAGTGAGGCCGCGGTCGGCTACTGCACGATGGACGGCGACACGGCAGGGTCGGTCGCGCTCGTCGCGGGCATCGACAAGGCGTTTCTCCGTCGTTGGCTCCGGTGGATCGAGAGGGAGCCGAGCAACCCGAGCAGCGCGGACGACTTCACGAAGGTCGCTTCGCTCGTGGTGGTGAATGCGCAGGTCCCGACCGCGGAGCTGCGTCCGTCGAGCCAGAGCCAGACCGACGAGTCGGACCTCATGCCGTACAAGCTGCTCGACATGATCGAGCGCGCGGCCATCCTCGACAAGAAGAGTCCGGTCGAGATTCTGCAAACCCTTCTGGCACGCGGCGCCGACTACTATCCAGTGCCGGCGCTTGCAGGCTGGATCCGCAAGTTCTTCCAGCTCTGGGTGCGCAACCAGTGGAAGCGTGAGCGGATCGCGTTGAGCTTCCACCTCGACGACGAGAACCTCGATCCTCGCTCGTGGTGCCGGTTCCCCATCCTCTCGGGCGGGTTCGAGACGGAGCTGGCCGAGATGGACGCCTACGTCGCGACGGAGGTGGAGTCCGTGAAGAGCGCCACTTGATGCGCCTTCCTGCTTTGGGTACGTCGACGTCGATACAAGTCGTTATGGTGGACAGATGGCGCGATTCGTTCGATCGGCCGGTTGCCCGGTCGCGGTCGTGGATCCAGTCCGGTCGAGGCTCGTGTAGGATGGGCCTATGGCGCGAAGGTTCGGCTCGACGGCGGCGGTTTCTACCGTTCCTGCTCCACTGAAGCAGCGTTTCGAGCGCAAGAAGACCGAGGAGACGAATCGACTCCGACGCAAAGGTTGGACGCTCATGGATGCCGTGAAGGCGGCCAGGGCGTACGCCGCGTTCGACATCCTGTCGGGTGACTTCGTCAAGCTTGAACCGAAGGAGGACCAGGAGCCCTACGACCCATCGCCCGATGAGCCCCCGCGCGAACGCGAGAAGCTGCTGAGACGAGTCGATAACGAGGGCCTTTGGGGCATCGTGAGCTACTGGCGTCCGAATCCTCGTGCGTCGTGGAATCTCATCAACAGCACCTGGGGCTTCGTCGGCGATGACTGGAAGGACAGCGGCTACGACGAGGATCTGATGCGCGCTGCGCTGCGCAAGGTTGCTCGGGGCACGCAGGGCATCCCTGCGCAGATCGCGCGGATGGGCCTTCCTCAGGATTGAAGGGAAGAGGCGCGCCATGCTGAACCTACCCATCATCGCTGTGGGAGCGATCGCGATCGCTCTGCTCCGTCAGGCAAGCCGTGCCGGTTCGCAGCCACAGGCGCGCGTGGGCGACATCCAGCACTTCGGCGCGCTTCCTGGGTCGAGCCTGTCGCGCATGCGGCAGCTCATTGCGTTCGGCGACGCAAATGGCGAGCAGGCCACGCAGACCGAGAACCCCGCGCTCTACGTGCAGGCCATCCGCCAGTACCAGCTCGCGGGCAACACCGGGATGGTCGAGGTCGCCCCGAGCCTCGACAAGGTGAGCGTGAAGGTTGCCTCGCGCCTGCACAAGGATCTCGGCAGGATCCCGATCAGTCGTGATCCGTACGGCCTGGAGAGCGCGACCGCAGTCGACGCCGCGCGTGCCAGGAGCTTCGCGCAGCAGATGCTCTCGCTGTTTGATGGTGTGGCGATGGCGTCGGGCGTCTGGTGAAGGAAAATCACTAGGGCTACTGAAGAGCTTTCTCCGCAACGCAGAGAGTGCTCTACTCGTGAGCATGTACGGCACCCCTGGCGCTCCATACTGGTACGGACACGTGGCTGGCTGGGCACCTCCTGGATGGCCGGTGGCGTACGGCACCGGCGCCTACGGGTATCCGCCCACCGTTGGGTATTACTGGATGGGCCAGGACGACCAGGGCGATCAGACGGATCAAGGCCAAGGCGATCAGGGAGACCAAGGCGATCAGGGACAGGTCGACCAAGGCGACCAAGGCGACCAGGGGTACCAGGGCGACGATCAAGGCGATCAGACGTACCAGGGTGATCAAGGCTGGCAGGATCAGTACGCTGCTCAGCCCGAATACGTGCAGCCGGCTGTCGAGTACGTCGTCCAACCGCAGGTCGAGTACGTGCAGCAGCCGGCCGTGGAGTACGTCACGGTCCCGCAATACGTCGAGCAGCCGGCGTTCGGCTACGACTACTCTGCGGTGCCGTACGATCGGTGGGACACGCAGTACTTCTCCTTCTGGAGAGGGCGCAACGAGCCCTTCTGGCGGCGGCGTGAAGAGCAGTGGCGTCTTCGCCACTACTGGAAGCCGTCCTGGGGACCTCGACCGCCGGAACGACCGCTACGGCCCGGCGCGGCGTGGGTGCCTCCGCGCCCTGCCTTTGGCGCGTCAGCGCGTCCATACCATCCTGCGGGTCAGTACCATCGCACCGGTCCTGTCCATCCCGGCGTGCCTGTGCACCACGGGATGCCCGCGATGCATCAGGGCGTGCCCGCTGCGCATCCGGCGATGCCCGTGCGTCGGGGGACGCCGATCATGCATCCGGGGTCGCTGCCCGTGCACCCCGGAGTGCCGGTCACACGTCCAGCGCCCTCGCATGCTGCGACACAGCAAGGCGTGCCAGTGGCTGGAAGGCCCGTGTCTGCTCCACGTCCGATTGCCACAGCCGCACCCCATCCGACGAGCACTCCGGTCGCGACTCCGGCGGTCGGCGTACCGGTCCATGGGCCGGCTGCGGCCGCTGGCTACTGGCCCGCCTGGCCCGCCTTCTACTACAGGTGATCAACGACTCGGCCGCGCGACGTCGATCCACGACGTCACCAAGCCGAAACTCCGCGACGACATCCGGAACGAGGATCCCTGAGAACGGCGGTGGTCGAAGCGGTCCCATTGACCGCCGCCGGGACGCACCCCACCATCGCATTCATGGTGCTGGCGCCGCTCACCACCGGACCGTCGGTTGGGGTGGAACCGCCGTACGTCGTCCCCGCCTGGCTTGGGTGGCTCCTCGTCGCTCTGATGGCGCCCGGGGCGCTTGCGTTCGTGCTGGCGCTGCTGGCGGCCGTCTTCGGGCCACAACCTCGTTCTCGGCGTTGAGGGTCCTCGGTGCTTCGGCCGCTGCCACGTGGTACGAAGGAAAGGACATGGAGCAGCTCGACGAGCGCAAGCTGAGGGCAGCGTTCGCGACCATCCTCGACGCTGTGTCGGCGTTCGAGAAGCAGCTCTCCCCGCGCGACGTGGCGCTCATGCAGATCGGCATGCGGGCAACGCATGCGGAGGAGGCGCTGGCGCATGGCGAGATCGACCGGGCTCGGAGCCACTTCAATGCGCTCTTCGATCTCGTCAAGCGAGTGATGCCGTCGGCGATCTCCGGAGCCTACGGTGTCGGCCAGCAGCAGCTGACGCCTCAGGTGGCCGTGCAATACTTCAAGCAACTCATCGGCGAAGCGGACTCGATACAGAACCTGGAGGCCGTGGGTCCCAGGGACTTCTGGAACTTCGACGGCGCGGTCGAGAGTTACAAGCACGCCGGCAGTTACGCGGCTCACTTCCTCGGACCGGTCATCGATCAGGTCATGCGTGGTGCGAGCGCGAGCCTCACGCAACAGGCGGCGGTGCTGAACGACAGGCTCGCGCAGATAAGCACGACGTCGTTCAACGGTCAGATCGCCTCGATGGCAGACGTGCGCGCAGCGAGCGGTCTGGTGAGGTCGATGGCTGCGCTGTACGACCGTGCGATGGGTGTGAGGTAGCGCGCGCTCGCGCACCTGGAATGGCCCTCTTCGGATAGGATGCACTCCATGAACGGTGGCACCTTCTGGGTCGGCGATGACAAGAACGCTCCGACGATGCAGACGCGGAACGACGGCAACGCCGTCGACACATCGACCGAGGCGCGTGCGGAGATCGTCCGGGCCCTCGGCAGGGATCCGAAGGCTGGTGTCGGGGGCATTCCGGCTGCGGTGGCCACCAAGCGTCTGACGAAGTACGACTTCTCGAACGACACGCTGCCAGCGGCTGCGGAGGTGCTCACGCTCGTCAGGAAGTCGAAGACGACATTTGGCGCAATGCTGCGGTGGCTATGAGATGGTGAAGTGCTCGGTTCTGTGGGTGCTGTGCTGGTCCGTCTACGCCTTGTGATCGGTGGCTGGCACACCGATGTGGCGGCAAGTGGGGTGCTCTAGGATGGCCGCGCGGTAGCCGAGGCGCTGCGCGTGAACAGAGCATCGACGCTCGACTTCGCCGCTGTTCTCGTATGGGCCGGCGGGGTCCCTGTGCCGCTTGAACGCAGAGAACCCGTCGGGGAACATTCGCCGGTAGTCCGTCATGCGGCGCAGCCCAGGGTTCCACGAGAAACCGCACCAGCCGTCCCCGCGCAGCTCGACACGCCGATACTGGGCCGCCTTGGGGGTCTTGGAGACGTCACCGAGTGGGTGGCCGACGCAGCTCTTCCCATTGTGCTCGCGCAGCCAGACCTGGTGTACGAGTTGGTCGTATTCGAGCACATCGATCGACTCCTCCAGGAAGTGCGCGTTGTTCTCGAACAGCCAGTCGTCCTCGCAGTGAAAGACGTACGGAGTCTGGACTCGGGCGTACAGCATGTCGATCGCGCCGACCTGCCCCAGTCGTGGCTCGTTGCGGAACACGGTGATCCTCGGGCCGTAGCGGGCGATGAGCCCCTCGCACTGATCGGGCGTGCCCATGTCCTCCGAGACGAGCACACGCAGCTCGTGTCCCGTCGCGAGTTTGAAAAACGAGTCGAGCGTCTTTTGGAGTAGGTCATGTCTACCGCACGCGGTGACGCACATGGTGATGAGTGCGGACGTCATTCCGGCTCAGTACCAAGCAGGTCATCTCGAACGGCAAGGCAACGTTGCAAATATGCGTCAGCTTCCGGATTGTTGCTTCGTGCCAAGCCGACAGGCTCCGGCCCCACCAACTCAACGGCGCGCGCGTAACGACGACGAAGTGTAGCGGCCTCCGCACTTTGCGCTTCGATCGCTTGCGATTCGACGGCAAACCACGGAGGATCGCGCCAGTACGGCTTCACGATGTTCTG
>Ga0307474_10000381_pt1 | contig 32213 bp, 55 predicted proteins | sample atmos_gasesECM1C_2_FD_203312 | JGI IMG/M metagenome (GOLD analysis project Ga0307474, IMG submission 203312) | Hardwood forest soil microbial communities from Morgan-Monroe State Forest, Indiana, United States - atmos_gasesECM1C_05 | ecosystem: Environmental > Terrestrial > Soil > Temperate... | reverse complement strand
TGCAGTCACCAAGGCACGCCCTCGTCCTTGAGCAGCCTGAAAAAGCTCTTGGGCAACTCGTCGCGGATAGCGGTATCGAGATCCACGGCGCGGTCGACCGCAGCTCCGAGGCGACCACGTCGAACGAGAGCGGCGACTGCGCCTAGATCAGCCGCGTCAGAGCGGCTGTCAACGCGCGCCGCCGCTCGCTCGATCTTCTCCGCCACTCTCTCGCATTCCATGATGAGAGCCCGCTTGTCCATGCTGCCTTGCCGTGCACGACCCGCGCTGCGCGGCTTGCGGCTGGACCGAGTGTTGCGCTTCTTCTTCGAGGCCATGCCCAAGTGTCCCACGACTCCTCATCGTACGGCAACGCGACTTCGCGCTGCGCTCTGTGCCGTGTTGGCCATTCACGCGCCGTCTGGGCCTTGGCCTTCGATTCGTCGCTCCACGTCCGTTGCGGCGTCGCACACCAGGAACTCGGTGAGTTCTGCCTCGCCGTTCTCCATGGCCCAGTAGAACTCTCGCAACGTCCAGTGTTTCACAACGTCTGGACTCTGCATCGTCGTCAGCCGCATCGTGACAGTAGAACCGCTCATGGCCTCTCCTCTCACAGATCCTTGAGCTTCTCGCCACCGAGCACGTGCATGTGGAAGTGCTTGACGGTCTGACCCGCGTCGTCGCCCGTGTTGACGACGATTCGGAACCCATCCGGCATGTTGCTCTCGCCGTACTTCACGGCCAGGTCGAGAACGCTCTCCGACTCGGCGGCCTTGGTGATGTCCGAGGAATGCTCCTTGGCGATGACCAAGACGTGCTGCGACGCCACAGGCGCGCGGTCCTTGACGATGAAGGAGTGGTCGTTCTCCGCCAGGACGACGGCGGGGACCTGCCTCTTCGCGATCTTACAGAAAATGCAGTCTGTGCTCATGAGAGTGTCCTCCTCCTAGGTTTCGATCCGATGCATGGCTGCACGACCGCTACAGGCCACAGCCCGACGACCCATCCGCCAGCGCTCGCGCACGTCCTGCTTGTCCGCGTAGGTCTGGCCCGTCGAGAGCGCCGCGACGGGAACACCGATGACCTCCTCGCCGAGATGCAGAGCTGCACGTCGCAGACCGTCACTTGAGGACTCGATCGGCAGACGCGACAGAAGCGGACGCCGAAGAGCGAGCTGCCGGCCAAGCTCCTCCTGGTAGGTGAGCGAAGGAATTGCCGGAGACGTCGCCCCGAGCGGAAGCCGCGTTGTTGTCGTGCCGGTGTCGTCCTCGTACGCGTAACAGACCTGCGTGAGCGGCAACTTGTCCACGTGCGTGAGCGCGAGAACGTCGCAGCCACCGACGACGTCGAGCGCGTAGCGGGCGAGCACGAGGTCGAAAGCGCCAGCTCGGAAGCCGTGCTGCCAGTCGTTGCGGACGTTGTGGTCGTCCCGGATGAGCCGATCGCACTCCGGCGACTCCGTCGGAAACGGACCAGCCCCATGGCGCGTATGGAAGGTCCGCAGGACTCCGAGACGCACGGCCTCGATGTCGGGCGGAATGAGGCGCTCCGCGTTCAGGAACGTGCAGTGGCTCCACGTCGTGTGCGGGTGGAAGCCCCAGTCCTCGTCGAGGAGCACGCCCTGGGCCCCCTCGAAGATGACGTCACCCGGACCGCGAAGCTGCTCGCCGAGCCAGCGCTCCCCGACGAACGACGCCTTCGCCGCAAACCTCTCGTACGCGTCGAGCGCCAGGTTCTTGTAGTCGATCAGCACATCCAGCTCACGCTGCACGGCCGCCGACGACCGATCGAAGCCGAGCCGGTTGACCTCCGCGAGCTTGCGCTCCTGGCAGCGTCGGAGCTTCTTCTTGAGCGTAGCGACATCTCGTAGCTCGCCTGCGTGGATGACGTCGTCGACGCCCGCGAGGACGTCCTGCTGCGTCTCGCCGATCCCCATGCCACAGCTGCCGTGAACGCCCTCGCTGCGGCTACGGGCCAACTCGCGGAGCCGATTGGCTGCGACGTGGAACTGCGTTGTGATGAGAGCTGTATCCTCTACGGCAAGCAGCGAGAGCGGATCGCCAACGCCGATCCGCTCAAGCCGCTCCGCCTCGCTCAGTGCGAAGATGGGGTTCACGAGCATCGTGCGGCTGAGGAGCGTTCGCGCCCCGGCCAACGTCCCTGCGCCCCACTGCGAGAAACAGTGGTGCCGCCCGTCGGGTAGCACCACGTTGTGACCGGCCTGGGCGCCGCCATTGAACCGCACGACGAGCTTCGCGTCGTGCGTCCGCACGAGCCAGTCGACCATCGTTCCCTTGCCTTCGTCTCCGAAGCCAAGACCGACGACGATGGTGGCGGCGCCCATGATCCCGTTCCTTCCCTACAGACGCTCGGTCTTCTGCGACCGCCCCTTCTTCGCCGGCAGAGAGCCGCCGGTGCCGACGCGCATGAGCGCGCACTGCCGCGCCAGCGCGTCGAGGCTGCCGGTCGCGACCTTCACGATCCCGGCATCCGTGCCGACGTCCTTGAGGTCGACGGCCATGCCGTCCGGCGCGACCGTTCCCTCGTTGAGGCCAATCGCCAGGCCGATCGTCTCGCAGATGGCCTCCGGATCCTCCATCCGGATGAAGTTCTGACCGACGTGCGTCTTCCAGAACTCCTCGATCTCCGGATCGTCGTAGTACGACGTGCCGCCGGGCAGGATGAAATACACGTTCCACATCCGGAGCGCGGCCTTCATGATGTCGTCGAAGGAGACGTCGACCTGGACGCCGTCGCCGATGAGAGCCTCCAGCTCCTCCTTGGTCGACCGGTTGAACGCCATCTCGTCGCCGATGAGCACGAGGTGGCCCTTCTTGCCACGCTTCTCCCAAGCGTCGCAGCGCGTGCGGTGCGCCATGTAGTAGAGGGCGTTCTGGTAGGACTCCTGCTTGTTGCCGCCACCTCCGCCCTCCAGGACGAGGTTGTTGATGTGGTCGTCCATCTCCAGACCCGACTCGAACTGCCCGATCTGGAGAGGCACCTCGTCGTGCATCGGGTAGTCGCCGATCGCGCCGAAGAGGATCTGCGGACCGGGCACGTACGCCTTGCGCTGCACGAGGCCCATGAGCTTCGGGAGCTTGCCCTGGATGATCCGGGGCACGACCTTCATGGATCCGGTCACGTCGCAGATGACGCCGATCGGCGTCGACTCCGGGTGCTGCGCGCTGTCACGCGACTCGCGGATCTTGCCGCGAATGTCGAGCGACGGATGCACGACCTTCGGCGCCGCGCCCGAGCTGACGCGCGCATGGTAGTCGAACGTCGACTTGCCCGACGCCGCCCGATCCGCTTGACGCTGGTTGTAGAATGCGTCGCTGTAATTGCTGTACCCCATGACGGTCTCCTTTGGTCGTGAACGACTTCACGTCTTGACGGGCATCGCCAGCGGCCCGTGATAGTGGCGCGGGCCGACGAGGCGCGCGAGCAGCTCGTCGAACTCTTCCCGCAGCGCGCCCGCATCGTCCGGGCGCCGCGAGGCGGCCCCGATGAGGCAGCTGCCAAGGAATGTCTCGATGGGCCTTGGTACCGAGGACGGCAGCTTGTGCGTAGCGATGTCCCCGCCAAGCAGGGCCACCATGCACTTGGCGAGCATGTAGATGTCGGTCTGCGGCGTTGCCCGCTCCTTCTTCAGCACCTCCGGCGCGTAGTACGAGCGGTACTCCTTCGAGACCGCACCAACGAAGCCCCCAACAGGCACCGCGTAGCACCAGTCGACGAGCTTGCCGCCATGACGCTCCGGATGCACGAGAAGGTGCGGCGGAAGCACCGCCCCGTGCACGAGCTTGTGGTGCTTGTGGACGTACCAGATCACCTCCAAGCCGCGGTTGAAGATCCAGGCGACGTGGCGATAGTCGAGGCCCGACCGGTAGGCCGCCATCACCTCGGAGACCGAGACGTAGTCCCGGGCGAGCTGAAGGACGTTCACGCGCCGGTTGCCGACGCCGCGCTCGCCCTTGAGCAGAAACGACTCGTAGGGCTTGGGTAGGAAGCGGTACATCAGCTCGGGCTTCTGACCGAGCGGGTACATCTCCATGAGCACCTTCTGCTCGTTTTCGAGCAGATCGTTGTCCGCGGCGCTCTGCGCGATCTTGAAGACGGCGTGGTTGTCCGTGCCGCCCTCGGCGTACGAGCAGTGGTAGAGGTCCGCGAGGTCCCCCTGCGCGAACTGCTCGGTCACGACATAGGTGTGCCTCGGCGTCTTGATCGTCTGAGGCTCGCGCGCAGCCCGGGGCGGCTCATGCGGCTTGTTGTCGCCGTAGGTGCCCGCCGTGATCTTTTCCTCGGCCTTCACGCGCCACTCGGCGAGCTTGCCAACGAGAACTTGCGCGCGCCCGCGCTCCGCCGGTTCGTTGGCATACTTGTCAGGATGAACCGTACCGATGACGCGGTGATAGACCTTGCGCAGCGCGATGGCCTTGTCCCCTGCAAGCTGCCCAAACACATCCTCCGGGCACGTCGCCTTCTGCACGACCGCCTCGGTTGCCATGATGTCGCTCAGCATCGAGCCTCCTCGCCCTTCGCGGTCCTTGTGACTCGTCCCTCCCGAAGGGCCGTCGAGCTGACGTCCATGCCCTCACCGGCCGACGTCACCACCGCGGCCGCCAGAGCGGACTCGGCGTAACCGGCCTTAGCGAGCACCTCCTTGCCCGTCAGCATGTGCCCGTCGATCGGACGATCGAAGACGAAGAGCGTCGTGCCTAGCTTCTGCATCTCGCCAAGCACGGCCAGCGGATCCGCTCCCCACTGCGGATCGAGAAGGCGCGCGAGAGCGTCCGCCCCGATGACGATCGGCCGCCCAGGGAAGGCTCGCGCCTTGTCGATGAAGAGCGGATCGCCCTCCGTGAAGATGACCGACCGATGCCGCAGAGCCCTCGCGCGCTCCAGCATGTCCTGCACCGTGAGATCGCCCTTGTGCGCGGCCGGCATCGTCGAGCACACGGAAAAGACAGGCTCCCTGCCGAGGTGCGCCGTCGTCACGTCCGCCATCTTCTCGTGGCCCGCGTGCGGAGGGTTGAAGGCGCCGGGCAAGAGAGGCCTGCCATCGAATCGACGGACCTCGTCGAGCGTGTGACGCCGGCCGCGGTCGAAGGCCGGACGCATGAAGAACCGCGCCCGCGCCATCATGAAGCCGTCGAGGCACTCCTGCACCGCATGCGGTTGTCGGAGCCAGAGCTGGCCGGGACAGTGCGCGATCGCAGCTTGGAGCATCCGCAGACCCGCCCGGTCGACGTCGACGCCGTCCTTCATCCGCGCCTCGGCACCGACGCCCTTTTCGAGGACCACCGTGCGCACGAGCGTCACGTGCCGGGTCATGCACGCCATGTGAACGCGGTGCTCGCTGCGATGTGCGCGCACCGAAGCGACCGAGGCCGTCATGGCGAGACCGATGGGCTCGACGTCCGCGCCGTCGCACGCACGCTGGTATGCGACCATCGCCATGTCGACGGCGTTTTCCTCGCTCGCATAGCCATCGTCAGGCTTGAAGCCGAGCAGCTCGTCGGTCTCGCCCATCGAGTACGGGAAGCTCGCGCCGACGAAGTACGACGAGCACCCAGGCGTCTCCCAGAGCCACTTCTGGACGCCCGCTCCGGCACCCGTCGCGACGACGAAGATGCGTAGCTTGCGCCGACTCGACTCCTCGTGGATCTGCCGGACGATGTCGACCTCGGTCATGGCCCGCCTCCCCTCTACGCCTGACCCTTGCGGGCGTTGGCGCGAACCTCGTCCCACGTGTACGTCTTGAGCACTCGTCCCGCGTCGAAGATGGGCACGAGGTAGTCGTCCTTTCGCGGCTGGGGCACCGTCGCGTAGGTGCCCCCCTCGTGCACGAGCGCGAAGCGGCCGCCCATGCTGTTCTTGGTGGGGTCCGTCTTCGGTTTCTTGCTCACCGGTGACCATCGGCCGAGACGCAGCATCGCGGCCATCTTCTCCGCGAACTTGAGCGTGTCGCGCGTCATGTCCTGAAGGCCGCCACCGCCCATGCCGAAGTTGATGTTGTCCGCCGAGTAGCCGTGCGACATCAGCTCGTGCAGGATCTCCGGCACCGACTCGTCGTTGATACCGTCACCCTGGATGATCCGGTAGAAGGACGGCAGCACCTTGTAGCCCTTCGTGTTGGTGCGCATGCCGAGCTTGCGCTCCAGGATGCCGAGCGTCTTGACGTCGACCTCGGCCGGCTTGCCCGAGTCGGGCCGGATGACGACGCGGCCGCCCGAATCGCGAACGAGAGGCAAGAGTCGCTCACCACACCAGTAGTTCTCGATCGCGTTGTAGAGGTCGTAGGAGTCCGACACCGCGGCCACGACCGGGAACTTCTTGCCCGTCGCGCCACCGTAGAGGTAGCGCCGCACCAGGTACTCGAAGAAGTCCTCCTCGAAGTGAGCGCCCGGCTCCGCATCCGCAGGCGCACCTTCCGGCACGAACGACGTGACGACGCTGTGCTCGGGCGCCGGGATGCTGACACCAGCCATCTTGGCGCCGTAGTAGTGGCGCGCATGCCGCAGCGCCTCGACAGTGTCCGTGCCACGGAAGTTGATGAGGTGCGCACACCCGCCGATGCGCGCGGTCTCCATGCTCGACGCACCGCGCGAGCCGAAGCAGTGGAGCTTGTAGTCGATCTCCGCCAGCGGATCGTCGCTCGACTTGACGAGCGCTTCGAGGATCTTCTCGCGCAGGTACACGCCGCGCGTCGCGACGGTCGTCGGATACCAGAGGCGCACGAGCTTCGTCTCGAACCAGCCCGGCAGCCAGCGGATCATCGGATCGGGCGTCGACGGCTCCACATCGAGCAGCACGTTGCCAGTCGGCACGACGAGTCCCTCGGGCACCGCCCGGATCCGCAGCGGAATGCGGCCACCGTAGTGGGTGACGATGCGCTCCCAGCCCTCGCGGTAGAAGGGCTCGCCGTGCTCCTCGAAGAGGTCGGCCGCCTCGCGCACGTGATCCATCGTCACGAGCCCCGTCATGCCGAGGACCAGCGCCTGGGCACCGTTGAAGCACGTGTAGCGGTAACGACCGCCGCGCGACGCGAAGTAGTAGTAGGAGGACTCCATCTCCGGCGCGAAGAGAAACGGATGGCTCGGCTTGTAGGAGTCGGTGTCCGTGATCTGGTTGTCCTTCAGCTTCTCGAAGCCGACGACCCTCTTCTGCTCGTCGAACGTCGCGTAGCTGCGCATGATCTCGTTCATGGTCTCTCTCCTCAGAGCGCGAACTGGAATCCGCGACCCACCTGCATGTCGTAGTTCTTGCGGTCGAACGTGTACGTCGCGGCTTTGCGGCCCCCCGTCTCTCGCTCTCCGACGGGCTCCAGCAGGTCCATCGCGAGCAGCCGCTTGCGGAAGTTGCGCCGATCGAGCGGTCGCTCCAGGACCGCTTCGTACACGGACTGAAGCTCCGACAGGCTGAACTCGCGCGGCACGAGGCCGAAGATGATCGGCTCGTAGCGCACCTTGGCGCGCAGGCGCTTGAGCGCCATCGCCAGGATCTCGTCGTGGTCGAATGTCTTGTGCCGGCGCAGCTCACGCAGAGCCTCGCTTGCCGGCCACCAGGACGCTCGCGACGCGTCGGACCCAGCCTTCGCCACGTGCTGCTTCGACCGGACGAGCGCGTAATAGACGATCGACACGACGCGACCGCGCGGATCGCGCTTCGGTCTGCCGAATGTCGCGAGCTGCTCGTGGTAGTCGACCTTGATCCCGGCCTCTTCGAGAAGCTCGCGTTTCGCGGCGTCTTCGAGATCCTCTCCCTGATCACCGTCGTCCGACACCTGCACGAAGCCACCGGGCAAGGCCCAGTGCCCCTTGTGCGGATCGTCCTTGCGCTTGATGAGCAGCACCTGGAGCTGGCAGACTCCGTCCGACCCCTCGTCGATGCCGAACACGACGCTGTCGACGGTGAGCGACGGTCTGGGGTAGCGGTACGAAAACATCGTGTATCCTGTACACGAATACTTAGTGTTCAGCCGACACGAAGTCAAGCGGCGGCCCCAACGTGGGCTGGCGATGCGTATGACGGGGTGTATAACGACTAGGCGGCACGGCGAAAGTCGTGAAGGAGACTCCGGATGACGATGGCGAAGCTGAGCGACTACGACCTGGACGAGTTCATCGCTGGCGGCCAGTGGCGATGCACGGTGGAGGAGTTGCAGGCAGCGACGGAGCGGCTGCTACGCGAGAAGCGCTCCGCCGAGCAAGGGAAGACCGACGCGCTGCGGGCGACGGCAGAGATCACGCCACGCGACGTGGACGCGAACCGTTACCACCAGTCGCTCGGCGCCAAGTGGATGTGCGAAGCGATCGTCCGAGAGATGAAGACCACGTTCGCACAGAACGCCAATGCTCGGGAGTTCGGGCATCACATCGCGCGCAAGTGGGAGGACACAGGGTACTGGCGTCCCGGTCCCGGCGGTGATGCCTCCGCCCAGGCGACTGTCGAGGGTGCGCGACCGCGCGAAGAGCCGTGCAAGTGCGGCACGTGGAGGCTCAAGGACTGGTGGGACTCGGTCACCGACGCAGGGAACACGGGCACCGACTACATGAGGCACACGCGCGAGTCCTGCCTGACGCGAACGGAACGGGACGCGGCGCGACAGCCACACTTACAGGAGTGGGCCGACCGCGACGACGAGTGGACCGAGGAGATCAAGGCGGCACATCCCACACGCTCCGGCTCGCATGCCGAATACGGCACGGCGATGCGCATGATCGGCAACCGGCACAGCAAGTCCGCACTCGTGGAACTGGTCAACTGGATGCTCCTTCGTCTCACCTCCGGCGCGGCCCCGAGCGGCACAGGCAGCCCCGGCTTCACCGGGATCGGCCCGCCGAAGGCGTTCGAGACGCTGGACGACCGACTGGTGCGCATCCTGCGCGCGTTCAAGCGACCAGCCGTGCCGTTCGACCTTCTCTCCCGGATCGCCGAGGAGCCGGAGGACGTGGTCCGACCTGCACTGATGCGACTCGAAGGCCGCGGTGTCGTTCGCATGCAGGACCAGATGGTCTCGCTGCTGCTCAAGTGACAGAGGCCACCCTCAGGTGGCGGTGGGCTCGTAGAGCGTCACGCCTCGATGCACGACGCCGCTGTTGGCGTCCGGCGGATGCCACTCGATGCGCGCGAGGACCGGCTTCGCGCTGGTGAGCGTCGCGACGAAGCTCCGGATGACCTGGTCGAACATCATGAGGTTCGGGTCGTGAAGGAGCGCAACGGCGAAGGCCGTCATGGCGATCGTCACGTCGCTCTGCTTCATGAGCATCCAGCCCGGCGGGACTGGCGGGTTGGGCGGCGTAACGTCGGACGTCACGGGCGGCTGTGTTTCCATGATCACCTCGGGACTTCGGTCCGACCGAGCAGCGCGGCGCGGAAGAGACCACGTTCACGGAGCGCGACGGTGAGCGTGACGTCCTGCGCGACAAGCGCTCGCTCGCTCCGGACGAGCATGACCTCCTTCATCGCCACCAGGCTCGTCCACGCGCTGGGCTTGTAGAGCGACAGCGCGACAGGCACCGGAGACGGAGCGAACGACCTATTGCCGATCCGGATGTCGACGAGAACGCCCTCACCCACCTCCGGCGGTACGAGAAGAAGGATCGGCTCGAACACCACCTGTGGCCGTGACACGACATCGATGCAGCCGCACAGCTCCGCACTTTCGAGCTGCTGCTCGAAGCCGAGCAGACCGAGACGTTTCGACGCAGCTTGACTGCCGTCCGGTGCCCAATCGACATCGGGGAGCGCGGCCGCAAGTCTGCCGAACCACAGATCATCGTCGCTGAAGACGCCAAGCGACTGGAGCCTGTTTTGGACAACGAGTGCTTGGCACCACGCGCAGCCCTCTCCCTTTCCTTCGACTGCACGCGGCTTCCACTCGAAGCCACACGCGTCGCACTTTCTGAGGGCCGTCGGCTCGCTCACGGGAGGCTCGACCGGGGCCACGAGCTGCGCCAGTTCGGCAGGGAGCATCGAACGCACCCGGCCGATCGCCTGAGAAACAAGCTGCGGCTGGCTATGCCTTTCACCCAGACCACGAACTCGTTGAAGCAGCGCGGGCAGCTCTCCGACACGCGCGCCGTCGACCTTCGCCAGCTCCCGATCGATCGCGGCCTGCACGTCGCCCTGCGTCCACAGAAGCCCCATGCACCGCATTCTACTGTCCGCCGTTCATCGAAGCTATGTCGCAGGACATCGCCAAATGCTTTCCGACGTGCCGCTTGATCTGTATGACGTGCGGTAATACGTTGCGGCCGATGCCCGCCGCGCTAGGCTCCCCACCCACCATGATCTCCGCAGCACCCACTCCGCAGCCGTGGGAGCAGGCTTCGACGGCCGACCACCCGTGGCCGAACGGCTGGTTCCTCGCTCCGCTCACCCGCCGATTCCAGTGCGTCCACAACGACGGCGCCTGCGGCGCCATCCGGCCCGGAAGCCCGCTCTGGGCCACCGGCGTAGAGGGAGAGTGCTACTGCGAGACGCACGCCCATCTCGCGTCCTCGTAGACGACCGGGGGCTCCGATGACCAACGCCGAGCTGGAAGTCATCATCGACGCTGCGTTCGGTCCGGATCGACGTGCAACGGCCATGGCCGCGCTCACGCTACGTCGCCTTCTCGACGCCGAGTGGACGCACGTCGTGACGGTCAGGGAGACCAAGGGGACGTCACGACAAGAGACCGTCCGCAAGCCCGCTGGCTCGACGGTCGGCTCCCGGGACGCCCTATCGATGCGGCTCGCCGAGCTGCTCGCGCAGCTCTAGCGCCGCGTCGACCGACTGTCTAACATCGCGTCTGACAGGAAGGTCGATGGCCACCGAGTACCCCAAGGGATGCCTGTCGTGCAACGAGCAGGAGATCCGCACGCTCCTGCTGGCACGAGGCGTCGACATCAACCGTTTCCAAGCCGTGCCCACGCCTCGGCATCAATGGTCCGACATCAGCGTCTGCGGTGACTGCGGCCAAGCATGGCTCATCCTTCCCCAGGTGCTGCCGACCGCGTGCGCCGCGGGGACCTTCTCTCTTCACCCAGCGGAGACCACGATGAAAAGTGACGAGGACGAGAAGATCGACACTGCGATCGTCGAACAGGCGCTCGCCGAAGTGGAAAGGGCCTCGCTCGTCTGCACAGAGTGCGGGCTCGATCGCTCGTGCATGGAGTGTTCCCTCGTCCCAAAGACGGACCTGCGTGCCCATGTGCGCCTTCTCTGCTCCACTCTCGTGCGCCGGCAGGCCGAGATGACCGTGATGCGCGAGCGCCTGTCGCGCGAACGCACCGTGAGCGACCACCGCAACGCCGTCATCCGCTCGGGCGATCACTACTTCGCCTGCGTCCAGGATTACGTACGCTGGATCTGGAGCGAACCGAGGGACGTGCGCGATCCGAAGGACACGCGTGGGCGCATGCGGGATGCCGCGGAGCACTACAGGACGACGCGCCACGATCTCGACGTGCGACTTTCAAGGGCGGCTTCCGTGCCCATGACCGACAGCAACAGGGTTGCGGTCCTCGTGGAGGCGCTCCATCGCATCCGATACGCCAAGGAGGAAGGCAACACTCTCGTAGACATGGTCCAAAAGCTCTCCAACATCGTCGGCGCTGATCCGGCGGCAGATGACGAGTTCCTCCAAGCCGTGCGAGACGAGCAACGAGTCGCATTCCTGGAGGGACTCAAGACGCTCGGCGTCCCGGTGAAGTACTACGAGCCGAGACCCGGACCCCCTCCACACGTCGTTCTCCAGGTGGACGGCGAGATCGTCGATCCAACAGAGTACAGGCGCTACGAGGACGAAGCCGCGGCGGCCAACGCCATCGTCATCCTCGCGCACACGGCCCTCTCCCCATTCGCAGCGCACGCAACACGGATGGAGAAGAACTGCGTAGATGGTCGGTCCCAGATGCCTGACACCGCAGAGCCCGTCGGCACCAACGGCCTCACCTTCGGAAACGTGTGCGCTGCGCGGTCGCTGGCGACACGGATCTCCACCTATCTCAAGGACTACAAGGGCGACCTCTGGGGCGTCTGGGCGGAGAAGGGCCAGTGCTGGGCAAAGAACGACCACATCATGCTCCTCTTCCCGAACGAAGAGGAAGCCAAGATCGTGGCGCTGGAGTGGAGCGATCGCGAGCCCGCACGACGCAGCGGCTACGTCTGGCTCCCTCGACTGTTCGAGCCGAGCAAGGACGGTAAGGACGCTAGGTCGCGCACCGGCGCACAGCACCTACAGCAAGCGCAGGAGCTGCTCGCCAGCCGCACTCTCTTCGAGCACACCAGCAAGCTGCTCGACGAAGCTCGCGAGCACATCGTGGCCCTACAGACCATGCCACCACGGGGCTTCGCACTCTGGGATCCAAAACGCGCAGACTGGGTGCGAGCCGACACTGCAATGGCCTGGGATCCGAAGGGCGACAAGTGGGTCCAGCCGGCCGGCAGCCCGATGGTCTGGAATCACGAGGAACAAGCACGCGATGCTGCCACCAAGGAGTTTCAGCGCTCCGACGCGCGCTACGAGGTTCGCCCCTTCGAGGCGCACTACGGTACCAACGACGTCTCCGAACCTTCGCTCCGTACCCGCGTCGAGAAGTACTGGAAGCTGCGCTGCGACTACTACGACATGTGGCGCGAGGACTTCCACCTGCTCCAAGAAGCGTGGCGCTGGGTTAGCTTCGCGCGCGAGCGAATCGCCCATCTCACGGAGCAAGCGACATGATCAACCATGCGGCGTTGGAGGCGAACGGCGTTCGCATCCACTACGAGGAGAACTGGGTCGGCGAGGTGGGCGTGGATCGTCACGCCGAGCCAGACCACTCACGGGTGCGCAGCGTCTACCTTGGACTGACGCCGAAGGACTGGTGCGCCATCGGGATGCACGAGGGCGACAGCTACATCGGCGGCTGCTGCGGAACCTCCAGCGCCATCCAGAACCAGATCAACAGCATCTTCCGTGAGGGCGGCTACGCCGACGCCGACAGCCTCTACACGATCGGGCAGATGGCCAAGACGCACCCCGACGGCTTCAAGGAGTGGGGCTTCATCGGCCAGATGTCGCAGAAGCGGTTCGACGCGCGCTGCGCGCGCTGGAAGAAGCTGGCCCCCTGGAAGAAGATCGGCCTCTCGTTTCAGGCCGTGAAGGACAAGATCAAGCCGTACTCGCACACCGTCCAGCCCATCGTCCAAGAGAACCGACCCGACCTCGACGCCAAGCGCGAGATCGACCAGCTCTACGGCTGCATCCACATGCTGCACTATAGCTCCCTCTTCCGCCGACAGAAGGAGGGCGACACGAGCGGGCAGCCTCACGCAAACGACGTGCTCACGCTCGCCAAGATGCTCCCCGGCACGAGGCGCCTGCTTGCTCAGCTCGAAGCGAACTTCACGAGCTGGTCCGGCGTCGCCATCGTCGAGAAGTCTCGTCCCGAGGTCATCACACACAACGGCTTCGGCATGTGCCTCTACCAGACAGAGAGCGACGCCCGGGAGATCATGAAGCTGTGGGCCGATGGACGTGAGACGAACGGCGAGAGCGTCGCCGACAAGGTCGTCCTTCGACCCGTCACCATAAGCGTGCAGAAGGGCGTCGAATTCCTCGGAGCGGTCCCTTGAAGGTCAAGGAACTCATCGAAGCTCTGAAAGCGCTGCGCTCCGATGACGACGAGGTCTTCGTGGTCACCCGGAGGGCCTACGCGCCAGAAGAGTCCTCCCTCATCTCGACGACGCAGATGACGTCCTACCGCGCCAGCATCGAATCCTTTGGCTCAGCCGTCATCCTCGACACGGCGCCGGACATGACCGCCGTGAAACTCACGGAACCAGGGTGATCTCCGAACTCGAACGCCTCCAGCTGGAGAACGAGGCGTTGCTCAACGTCGTGCAGAAGTTCGCGAAGTTCCGGACGGACAACCCGTACATCACCGAGCTGGTCGCGGGTACGCGCATCGTCCTTCAGTCCATCGCTGCCCGACGCAAAGCCGTGCGCGCCAAGGAGGACGAGCGTATCGAGCAGACCTGCTTCAACATCGTCAACCAGTGCACGCAGCTGCACATCGACGAGCCCTTCATCGTTCTGGAGCGCAATGACAAGCACGACTGGACGGCACTTCTCGACGATCACGTCGAAGGCATCGGCGTCGGCAACGGAACCACGGCCCTGAGCGCGCTCCAGCTGCTCTACGCACGCGTCAAGGCGTACAGGCAGCGCCAGATGCGAGGGATGGGTAGCTGGCACCCCGATCGCAGCTGGAACACCTGCGGGCGCAAGGAGTGCCGCGGACCCGTTGAAGCAGAGGACGGCTCCACGAACTTCTTCGACGGAGGGGGCGCCATTTGCATCGAGTGTGGCGCGTTGTACATCGTGAGCCTGCACGGCGACGCTGGCGTGCTGCACCGCAACCGACGCAAGAAGACCCTGGGAACCTGATGACCAACCAGACACCACGCGCTCAGACGGCCACGTCGGACCTCTACAGAGAAGAGCGCGCCTACTGCCCCCGCTGCAAGACCACGCTGCAACCAGTCGAATACGACAGGAGCCTGCTCCGTTGCCCCACGTGCACGGAACGTGGCATCGCATCTCGTTACGTGGCGTCGCTCATCGAACGGACCGACGGCTCCGTCCTCTGCTGCTGGTCCTCGGAAGAGGATGGTTGGGTCCTGCCGTACGCGCGCCTCCATGTCGACGAGACGCTCGATCAGGCGCAGCGGCGCACCATGGAGGAGCTAGGCTTGCACATCCTCGGGCGCGCGCTGGTCTATGAAGCGCCATCGAATCGCATTCATGGAGAGAGCGAGTACTCCTACTGCGTCGTCTATCGGGTCACCGTCTCCGATGTCGACACCCTCAACCTCCGTGACCTCGGCTGGCTGACGCGTGCGGACATCCTTCGCAGATCGCCGCGCGCGATCTTCTACCGCAACCTATTTCTTCACGTTCCTCCGTCCGAAGGACCGGGCCCGAGCTACGACGCCGCACTCGATGCGGCTAGCCGGTGGATGGAGGCCCAAGCCACGGCGGCCGATGCAAGAGCCTCACTGGCATCGGTCATCCGGCAGTTCGCGTCCGAGCATGCGGCCGCCATGGAGGAGACGCACCGCATCGACACCGTCGTTCGCCTCGAACGCATCGGCGCCCTCCAGCGGCAGTGCCACCAGCTCGAACAGTCGCTCCAGCATGTGACCGAGCCCGTTGCCGCTCTCGCGCAGCGCATCGATGCCATCGAGTACGATCGCGGCAGGAGCGACGAGCGCCAGGACGTCTTGCGTTACATCCTGTCGGCGGCGGAGCAGTACCAGATCGACAAGTGGGACCAGATCGCCGACGCCGCTCGGCGTTTCGCCCAATGCCTCCTCGAATGCGCACATCGCAAGAATCGCTAGATTCGAATGCTCACCATGCCGACCACCATCGTCACCATCACCGGCGCCGACGACCACACCGATCCCAAGGCGCTCGTCGCGCTGTCCAAGGAGTTTCCGTTCGTCGAGTGGGCCGTCCTCCTCTCCGCCAGCCGCATGGGCACGCCACGGTACCCGTCGAGAGCGTGGCTCATGGAGTTCGAGGAGGTGTCACGCGACGCACGAAGACAGGCTGGCTCGACGTTCCGGTACGCGGTCCACTTCTGCGGCCAGTGCACACGAGACACGCTCGCGGGCAATGCGAGATGGATCGAAGACATCTCGCCGGATCGCATCCAGTTGAACGGCTTCAAACGCACGGACAGCTTCGTCGGCCTCGCCAAGCGTCTTGGCGTCAAACGACCCGCCTTGAGCCTCATCTTGCAGGCCGGCGACCTGGACGGCCTCCTGAGCGGCGCCTCGACGGCTCTGGAGATCGGCGGCGACACGAGCGTCCTGTTCGATCCGTCTGGGGGCCGCGGCATCGCCACGACCGCGTGGCCCGTGCTCCCCGGCGTCCATCTCGGCTACGCCGGAGGCATCGGACCCGACAACATCACGGCGGTGCTTCAACGCTTGCGCAAGATTTGCGCTCCCGAGACCGATCTCTGGATCGACATGGAGAGCCGGGTGCGCAACGACGACGACAAGCTCGACATGGCTCGCGTGTGCATGGTCCTGAGCAAGGCGCAGCAGTGCATCCTGGAGGCGACGTGAAGTACCGAGAGATCCCCAAGCCGATGCGCAATGCGCTTGCGACCTACGAGATCCTCCGACGCCTGGGGTTCTCGTCGGACGACATCCACTGGCACCACAACGGTGCCGAACATCCTGGCAGTCCCGAGCCCCGCGGCATGATGTTCGTGGTGCTCCAGACGCAAGGCAAGGAGTTCTTGATGCGTGTGGGCGTCATCGACACGAGCTACGACGCGTGGCGCGAGCAGTGGCGCACCGTCATGCAGGCGCTGCTCGACAACGCCATCCCGGAAAAGGACTACGGCCGGCTCCTGTCCGAGAGCGAGGCGTACCGGAAGACGGACAACCTATGCGCCGCGATTCGTGGCAAGGGCATCCGCATCCCGACGCTGGAGTCTTGAGCGCGCCTAGCCCGCTACCTTACAGGGTAGTGCAGGTGACGTGGTTTCCGGAGGATAGCTTCCTCCTCAGGAGTGCTCACGGCGTAACCCACCATCGCTGCACGAAACGCCTGCGGCGTGCTCGTGAGATTGTCGACGACAATCGCGATGTCATCCCCAGAATTGGCGAACTGGCCGTCGATTGTGTCTCTCGACCACGTCCAGGACGCATGCCCGTTGGGGCTCCGTTCGACCGTGCATGTCTCCAACGAGAGGCTCCACGGACGCGTGCGTTTACCTCCAGCGAGCAGACAGTCGTTGCTCGTCGACACTGAGACCGCGCGAATCGCAAACTTGTCGAGCATGCGACGTGGAACGAAGAGACGCGTGGGCTCGAAGGGGATCTGCGGCCGCGTGATCACAGCGTGCCTGCAACCGGGAGCCACGCGGCCGTGGTGGAAGCCAAGCGGGAATTGTCGCTGGCCCACCACTTCGCGCGAAGCCGTGCCGAAGATCGCGGCGTTGAACAGAGCCGAACCGTCCACCGTGTTCTCGACAACAAGCGCTACGTCCTGGCCACAGGTCACCATGTCGAGCGCGAGGTCGACGCCTACTTCCCGGAGCTGGAACAGCTCGCCTGGTACAGACGTGCTGTTTGCCAATTGACTCCGGTTGCCGACCTTGATGTCGATGACGTCAAAGCGCTCTGCCACTGCCGGCGGCAGCACAAGCGTGCTCCCAAAGAACGCTCCTGCTGACGAGCGGGAGACCACATCGACAGCACCTTCAATGAAGGTGATCGGTTGGCCGCCGACACCACCAAACATCAGCGGCCAGATGTACGCGCTCGCTGGTCCGATGCGCTCGCTCTCCACTCGAACGACGCCAGCGTCCACGCCCACGCCATCGTTCGTACCGTTACCCAGCGACTGCCTTAGAAGTGGCGACGCCGCAAGGAGACCGAGAAACTCGCGTCGCTCCATACTGGCAATGGCATCACAGCGGACGGTGACGGGCAAGGCACATCCACCTCTAGCGCTCGATCGCGTTCCGTGCCCGCCCGTACCTACTTTCGGTCGCCTACGGCGTCGTCGAGCGTCAGCTGCTCGCCCGAGGACACTCTCGCGACCTGATCGAGGATACTCTTGCGTATGCGGCGCGCATGCGCCACGGCGCGGCCGTAGGACTCGACCCAGAAGTTCTCGCCTTTGGTCGGGTTCCCGAAGTCGTCGTGTTCTCGACACGACACGACGTAGCCGTCAGTACTGGGATCACACGGCGCGTCGAAGAGGCTGGGCACACGAGCCATCTCGCGCTTCATCGGTCCGTCAACAGACACGCTCCGCTTCGACAGTGGGTGCATCCAGATGATCCAGTCGCCACCGACGACTTCCCATCCCTCCGCGAGCATCTCAGGCCCGAGCGCACGCGCCTGTTCCTGCCACTCCTCATCGCCGTACACCACGGGCGCTCACGCTAGCACGAGCGGCCAGGATCAAGATCCTACACACCGCGCCAGTGCCGAATGGCGTGCTGGACGTCGTCCACTTCTCGCTGAGCACCCACGTACTTCGCGAGGTCGCGACACGCACGTAGATGGTCCAAGACGAGCCCCTTGAACCGCGCATCCTTGAAGTCCGCTGGACCAGTGTACGATCTCCAGAAGATGTCGAAGCCTTCCTCGCCGACCTGGTACGCAATCTCGTCCTTCTCTTCCCTCGTGAGCGCCATGACGGCACCGTAATACGCGCCGCCAAGCCACGGAAGGCGCGGGCGTCTTGCGACTCAAGGGTGGCGATAGCGCTGCGCCAGGGCGGCATCGATGCGGTCGACGAGGACTCCATCGACCCACGTCTCCCCGCACAGCTGGCACGTCGGGATCAGCATCTCGGCCGGCAGCTCCAGAACGGCATCGCGATAGTGCCGCAACCGTCCCGCTCCGCCTTGAAGACAGACCTCCCCACCGCACGCAGGACACGTTTCGAGAGGTGGGCTCATCGCGTCCTCAGTGAAGAGGCCTGTCAGCTCGTACGTGTCGCTCCACGACTGCCCTGGCCTGCTCCAGCTCGCGACAGGCTCTCTTGTGCCGCCACAGAACGATAGCCGTCATCACGAGGCCAAAGACGGCGCACCCGTAGTCGGTGACGTTCGGACGCGTGAACAAACCTCTTACGCCGACCAGCACGCACAGGATGCACGGCGCGATGGTCAGGGCGACCGCTCTTCGCGTCATGGGAGCGCCGCGTTCGAGTACGCGGTGGACGAGTTCGAGTTCGCCGAGCGACATCCGGTTCAAGACTGGCGTCATCCGCTCCACGGGATCACCAGCGACGGCGGACCTTCTTGTAGGCCGCAACGCCGTCGATCGGTCCCTGCATGATCACGTCGAGCCGGTTACCAGCGTGCTGGAGGTGCCCGCCGAGGTCCGACTCATCCTTCACGTAGTTAGCGAGCAGATCGTTCACGATCGACTCCATCACCTCGATCTTCGATACAACGATCGCACGCACTTCCTCGCGCGACATGGCGCCGTTGACCTTCGTCTTCTTCTTCTTCTTCTTCTTCGTCTTACCCTTCATCATCGTCCTCCTCCTGGCGCGCACTTGAGAGCGCTCCTCCCGATCCGTCCTGAAGTGCACGTCGAACCGCCGGCTCGATCCACACTCGCCTCACGAGCGCGCTGCCGAGAAGCCGCAGGACGAAGAGCCCGCTCGCGACGACGGCGAAGCACCATGGCGTCAGGTTCCGCCAAACGACCGCAGCTCCCACGACCACAAGAAACACCGTGGCCAGGTTGTGCGCTGCCTCGTAGAAGCGCGTTCGCTCTGCCGCAGCGTCGAGTCGATCCCGGCTCGGCAGCGTATCGCGATCGGGAACGGACGACGGCATGGCTCACCGGGCCCCGAGGGCTTCGGTGCGTGTGTTCATGGTGTTGCGCTCGCGCTCGCGGCGGGCACGGCCGACGAAGGCAGAAGGGCATCGTCGCACACACACGACGCTCCCCCGCACGTCGACGAGAAGCTGTGCATCGCGTGATGGCCCGACCGGCACTGGGCCTCGCACTGGGCCGCGTCATCCATGCCGCAGCCGAGAGCCAGCCATACGACGAGCAGAACGCCGAAGGAGGGAAGACCACTGTGGCGCCACCGCTTCATCGTGCGGACGTTATACACGACGTCATGCACTTCTGCTAGGCTGCTCTCCCCCCACGCGATTCGGAGGCCCCTCGGGGCGCCACAAAAAGCATTTACGCAGGCGCCTACTTGCGGTGCCGGGTAGGATGAACGCGCCATGACGGCTTGCAACAGAGAGGTCTTCGAGCGCGGCGCGATCGTCTGCGCCATCGAAGGCTGGGCGAACGACGTCGAGAGCTGGGTCCAGAAGGTAGCGGAGCGGTCCGGTCAGCGCGTCGACTGGCACTATCACGACGCGCGCGCCCGCGTGCTCTTCATCGGCGACTACGACGCCGTACTCGCGGCGGTGCACGCGCTGCGCTCCGAGCTGGTGGGTCGGATCGTGCGCATCTTCCCTCGGCCCGAACAGCTGGAACGTCGTGTCGCCGCAAGCGGCTAGCGCTACGCCGAGGGCTCTCCTCTGCACGTGCACGAGCTGTACGCCGCGGCCGTGCGCATGGTGCAAGGCGCCGTTCGAAGGGATGACCCATCGCTGCCTGAGCGGTCCCCTCGCGATGTGGGAGCAGCCGGACGAGAGGATCGAGTACGACCGCGGATTCATGGACGGCTGGCTGGCAGCGCTTCGCCTCCAGGACGGCATGCGCAAGCCATGACTCGTATCCAACTCTCGGGAAGGAAACGCACCGAATGAGCAACCAGCAGATGGAATGGGCCGTCGACGGACTCCACATGACCGGCGTGACGCAAGCGCTTTCGTGGCGCATCGAGGTCGTCAGGGCCAAGACGACACACTTCGTCGGCGGCGAGTGGGCTCAGGACTGGACATGGCACGTCCATGTACAGCCCACGGGACTCGCCTCCGGCGACAGGTCATGGGACGTCGACGTCAAGAGGATCGCTGGAGGTCAAGAGCAGGCCAAGACCGAGGCCCTCCGCGCCCTGGACCGAATCATCGCCACAATCGCGAGCCTGACCGCGTTGCCGGCCGGAGCCGCGAAGCCTGCGTCTCCGCACGGCCTCGTCGGTCCCAGTGGGAACCACGACGCACAACATCCCAAGGTCGACGCGAGACGGGACCCAAACGGAGACGCCATGACCACCGCAGACCAGAAGTCCCCTGAGCAGACCGAAGCCGACGCCCTCCTCATCGCGCTACGGCAGTTCGACTGGGGCAAGGGCGCGGGCGTCATCGGCCTCGCCGCCGCGATCCGCGCCGTCGCGAGGGACGAGGCGCAGCGGGCGCTGGCGGACATGGCGCGGTCGATCGCGTCGCAGGGGTCGAAGTAGAAGCATGAGGCAGGCACGGAGCAGACGATGATCTGGCTCGAACGCGGACCGCTTTGGCACCTGCTCTCGATGTGCCGCGCGCTCGCCGCCGGAGGGGCGATCGGCTGCGCCTGGCACTCCGTCTCCACGACCGGTAAGGGCCTGCACTTCGCCGCACTCGCCGGCATGTTCCTTCTGCAAGCTGGCGTTGCGCACCTGAGCTTGCGCGAACGGGAGACACGCCATGTCCACGGGTAAAGAGCCGACTATCGTGCCGAAAGCGCTCCACGACTTCCGTGTGTGGTGTCCCGAGGACGGCAGCCGTCCGGAGGCCCCGAACGTCAGAGCGACCGACGTGGAGTCGGCCGCCGAGCAGTGGGTCGAGAGGCATCACCCCGATCTCGACTACGCGGACCGCATCCGCGTTCTGGTTGCGCACCCGGACGGTCGCACCATCGAGACGCAGGTTCGCGCGGTCCACGACGTGTCGTTCCGCGCGCAAGCGATCGTCGGAGACGTGCACGAGGAGGGCTGACAATGCCGGGTTTCAGTGGCTACGAGATTGTCTGCCCTGACGGGCACGTGCGGCGCTACCCGTACACGAACGACGCGACCGCCGTATCCGACGCCAGGCACGTGACCGAGAACGGGTGCTGGCGCATGGGCAGCACCTTCGCCGAGCCGAACGAGATAGAGACGCGCCTGCCTTCCTGCCCAGGAGGCGAGCACACGGTGCGCGGCCCGGTTCCCGTGGAACACCCCTACTTCTCCAGCTTTCAGTCCGTCGCATGATCGGCTTCGGACTCAGCTGGTACCTCTGCTACGCCAAGAGCACTGGCAACGCCACGCCCGTGCTCCACCACGTCCGAGATGAAGCGTCACTTCGCACCTGGTGCGGACTTCACGTCTCGGGAGCGTTCGAGGCGCGCGGCGTCGGCGCAGCGCGCACGCATCGGACGTGCATGCGTTGCAGCGGCACCGAGTCCAGACAAGCTGCTGTATGAGCAAGCTGCATGTCTACCCGCAGGAGCACAACCACGACGACGCGTGGCTCGTCGGCGACCGCGTCAGCCTGACCGCTCTGCGCGACGCGCTCACGCGCCTGCTCGACGGCGGTGGACCGACCGCCGCTAGCATCCAGACCTTCTGCGAGGACGGAGAGGGCTACACGCTCATCGTCATGCATGAGGAGACGGGCGAGGCCTGGCAGCGCCTCTGCCTGCCATACGCCCGCATGGAGGACCAGCGCGACGGCTCGACCCATCCATGGTCCGAGGTCGACGACGAGCTTTACATGACGCTCGTCCGAGGGCCCCCGCCTTCGACCTGATCGTGTTAACGTTCGCTGAGGATTGAGGGGGTTGTCATGTACGTACCTGTCTCGGGCCCGTCGGGTCTGGTGGTCGTCGCGATCATGATCTGGTTTTTCGGCGTAAACTGCGGCATGGGCGCGATGTTTTGGCTGTGCGTGCGGTCTAAAGCGACCCGTCGACTGGCTGGCCATGAAGAAGACAACGACGCGTGAGCTTGCCGCCGAGCACAAGTCGCGCTGCCCGAAGTGCGCACTCGACTTGCTCCGAAGACCATCGCGTTCACGGTGTAGAGACCTCAATGAAGACCCCCTGCCCCGACTGCACCAAAGAGACCGCCTGCACGAAGCATTGCCTGGGCGATCTCCACGTCGAGTACGGCAACACGCCCTGTCCGCACACACCGAAGTGCTCCAAGCCATCCAGCTACGACGAAGCCAACTGGCGGATCTGCGAGCGCGAGGGCGTATCCTCCGCTCCCGACTACTCGTGGGAGGGGCAGACCGAGATCGAGGGCCAACCGTGTCCCGAGCACTTCCCTGACGGTCGGCCAGCCGGCGTTCCGGACTGCCAGTGCCATGGCGTCATGAGCGATGGCACCTACCGTATCTGCCCCGGCGAGATGCATCCTCTCCGCGCGTGCACCTGCCGCACGAGGTCCAGCATCCTCTCCGAACACCATCCTGAGTGCCGTGCCAGGTTCAACGGCGCCAACAAACCCTATGTGCTCCCCACCACCGTGCGCTCACGCCAAGAAGTCGAGCAGCGGAAGGCGCTGCTCAAGGTCATCGCGCTTCTGAGAGCTTTCCAGAAGGATAGCGACCGGGATCGGCTCCAACGAGCGATCTGGCTCGCGGACTGCGCTCTCATGGGATGGAAGCCATCAGGACAGAGCTGGCCCGAAGAAGAAGCAGTGTAGAGCGCCGCAGGGCCACGAGCCCGCCGACACCTGCCATCGTCTCGGTTGCGTAACGTTTGACGCGGTGTATAACACTGGTATGAGCCAAGCAGAACGCGTCGCGCCGGAGCCGGAGACCGAGACCGAGGCGCCGCCGGACACCAACGAGCTACTGGAGCGCATGCGCGTCAGTCTGCGTCGCGTGCGTGCTGCCCGTCAGCTCTCCGACAAATTCGACGGCGCGAGCTTTCACATGGCCGACACGTTCGAGGCGCTCGACGCGGCGCTCTCGAACGGAGCGGCCCTCCCCACGAACTGGACGACGAAGGAGACCGAGCCGTCGCTCGCGCCGGAGGAGTGGGCCGTCGTCTCGATGCTGCTCGACATCAACCGCATGCCGGGCCGAACCTACATCCGGAAGTACAAGGTCTGGGTCGACAAGCTCCGCGGCAAGGTGAGGGAGATCGTCCGCAGGTCGTACCCAGGCTGACGCCTCATGTCCGATCCGCGTGACGACGAGCAGGAGCCCGACCTCGGCCAGCCGGTCGAGGACAAGGAGGAACTCCGCGGTCTCGGTATGCGGCGCATGCCGTGCGGCATCCTCACGCGCAACCGCAAGCGCAAACGACACAACTGGATCGTTGTGTTGTGGGAGACCGGCGAGCGCGAGGAGTACGGCGAGGACTACGATCGCGCCACGAAACGCGGTCTGGAGGTCAAAGCCTACTTGATCCTGGAGCTGCACTAGCCCAGGCTCGTGCGTGATGGACAAGGACACGATCGAGGCCACGACGGCAGCAGCGCGCGAGTGCGAAGACTGCGGCGAGATGATGGAGCCGAGCCAGCGACGCCGCCGGTGCTCGCACTGCGGGATGCTCGTCTGCGGCTGGTGTGACAATCACGTGCACGCGCTCAGCCGCGAGGCAGCCAAGCGCGCAGCGGCCGCGCAGCCGCCGGCTACTTGAGCTTGTCGCCGGGCTTACCGTCAGTGACCGTCGCGAGCGTCAGCTTGTCGCTCGGTCCCGTGGCAAGCAGCATCCCGAACGAGACGAGGCCCTTGCCGAACTCCCGCGGCGCCAGGTTTGCCACGACGACGACAAGCCGTCCGACGAGCTGCTCTGGCGCGAACGTCTGCGCGAGACCGGCGACGATGGTCCGCGCCTCCGCCTCTCCCACGTCCACGGCAAGGCGCAGGAGCCTGTCCTTCTTGGGTACTCGATCGCACGTCAGCACGCGGCCTACGCGGAGATCGACCGCGGAGAACTGCTCGAAGGTGATCGGCGTGGGCGTGGGCAGCTCCACCACGGGAGCGGCGACGGGAGTCTCAGCAGCAGGCTGCGGAACGGGCTCGGTGCTCATGACGACCTCATCTCTCTTGGTTTAGGGCTCAGGGCAATGGGCGTTCGGTACGACCCCAGAAATGTCCGGCCCGTGGCCCTTTTCGCTTGCAGCTCCGCGTCAGGCACGTCCCTGAAGCGGGTGCTCTGCATGTCCGGATGGAAGCCACACTTGGGGCAGTGACCTTCTCGGTCCAGAGGTTCACCGCAGTCACCTTCGTCATCGTGGACCATGACCAACATCGCGAGTCACCCCGTCCGGAAGCTTCTAGCGCAACGGCGCCGTGAGGTACTGCCCGAAGGTGCTCGGGAACGCGTAGGCCAGAACGAGACCGACGACGAGGAAGGCCGCCATCCCCCACCGGATCGCCGTCAGCACAACGTCTCGATCTCTACCGGGCATCACGTGGCCCTCGGTTCGGGGACATCCATGAGCGTGGCGCAGCGTGCGCACAGACCACCCGGAGCCTCCTCGGCGGCCCAGCTCCACCAATCGGAGCCGGCTCGTGGTTCGCCGCACGCTGCCAGAGCCGATCTGTGCACTGGCCAGTCACAAAAGAAGGCGTGGTACGGACCACCGCCGAAACGGCGGGACCAGACGATGCACGTCGACACGGCGCCACCCGGTACCTGGGCTTGCTGCGGCCATCGTCGTTCAAGACCGCTCACGGCGCACCGCCTCTTGCGACGGTCACCAGACCCCGAAGCGCAGCCTTGAGACCATCCTTGTAGAGCGTCACGTTTCGCGAGCACTCGTTGTACGACAGGGCGGCAGGGCCGCTCGCGTCCGAGAGACGATCGAGAGCGATCCGCTCGGTGATGAGCAGATCGACCGCGTACAGCACCCCTTCGACAGCGTCTTCGATGTCTTCGATCATCTTCGCCCCGGCACCACTAGGACCGCAGCTCGGGATGTACGCCACCGCTCTTGCAGACGGCACAGTCGACGTGGTCCTTGCAGAACCTGAACGACCCGTCCGCGCCGCGCACGCGAGGCCTATTGCAGTCGGTCAGGTAGAAGCCTTTGCCCACGTTGATGACACGGTCCGCGGTCTCCACCCGTACGAGATGCCAGCATCCGATCACGCCGCTCATTTACTACGGCAGCTCCATCTTCGTGGCGGTCTGCACTACTTTCGGCGCGACGATCTTCCCCTTGATGATGAGGAGCGAACCGTCCGGAGCGCGCCAGTCCCCCTTGTCCTGCCCGGGCACCTTCTTCAGAAACTTCAGGTCGGCTCCGTAGTACGCGCAGCCGTCCTCGTCGGGAGTGATTTTCTTCAGCACCTCGGCCTCCGTCAGAGGCCCATCGATGCTGACTCCGTCTTCGTCGCACTTCAGGATGAAGTAGCTCATGTCGTTTTTCCTCCGGCTCGCTCGGCGTCATTCTCACGACACGGGCGTTCGTTGTTGTCCTCGATGATGTCCGCGACGTTGTTCCATTCGAGCGCTTCGCGGTCGTGGAGCATCGCCGCCTCACGATCCTCCGCGCTTCCATCCGCACGCAACTCGGTCGCCCACTGGCGCTTGGTGTCGGCCGACTGGCGCAGGACCCGCGCCCACTTGGCGCGCTCGTCCGCCCGGACGGCTTCCTCGCGAGAAGGCCGTAGCGAGCCTCTCGCGCGATCCGCGATGGCCGCCAGCTCGGTGAGCGTCTGCGTGTTGCCGGTCGACGATCCACACTCGACCCTGCCGCACGTCACCTTTCCTTCGATCGCCAGCCGCCCGCACTTGCAGTCCATCGCTCCACCCGTCCGTTGCATCTGTTATACTGACCGTCTAACGATGGGGCAACACCAGCGCGCAGAGGCCTCCGCTGCACGTACATCGAGAAGACGATCGCCTACGAATGGGAGAGCTGATGCCTTCAAAAGAATGGAGCGCCGTGACGAGCTGGAACGTGTGTCTCGTTCCCGAGTGCCGCGGGCCCGTCGAAGGACCGGACGGCTCGGTCGAGGGCGTGGACGGCGGCGAAGTCTCCTGCATCGACTGCGACACCGAGTACGTGGTTCACGTGGACGACGACGTCGCGTGGCTCGAATTCGCCATCGAGCCCAAGGAGGCGTCGTGAGCGAGCGGCTGGAAGAGAAGCTCGCGCGCCTACGCGGCGCGGGCTGGCGGGTAGCCGTCCACAACGACTACATGCAGGCCGGCGCCCTGCACACGTTCTGGGCGTTCTCGCGCGACGACCAGTACGTCAAGGGCGAAGGCCTGACCGACGACGCCGCGCTCACCGAGGTCGAGGCGGCCATCCTCGCACTCCAGTGCATCTACCTCGGTCTCTGCCCGCGCTGCGGACTCTTCATCCGGATCGTGTCGCCGCAGGATCCTCGACTTCTCGAACACAGCAAGTCCGCGCCGCCTCCCATCGCCTTCCTGCGCGAGTGGGAGGGCCGCTGGCACGAAGCCTCCGACGCAGCACGACGCAACCTCGTCGCGGAGCGACAGGAGAAGCAACCGCGCTGCGATGGGTCCGGACTCGCAGTCGGTCGCATTCTACCGTTCGCTGGAGGTGCCTTGGGGGCGACGACCGGTGACGAGACCGCAGCGGCGGAGCGGAGCCTCTGAAGTGCCATGACCCCGTTTGAACTGCGCCGACAGGCCATTGCGCGCGCCCACGGATGGCCTTCGTGGGAAGACCTCGTGCGCGACTCGCACCGCGATGGCTACACCGAGAACGGTGGCCGCGGCCCCGTAGGCGCCGCCATCTCACGGCGTGCTGCGTACGCCGAAGACATCATCGAGACGCTCAATCGCTACGAACCGCCGTGCAGCCGCTGCCACGGGACGGGCAAGACCAAGCGGATGCTCGCACTGGGCATCACAGACGGCTTCGTCGACGTGGAAGAGCCGTGCCCTCTTTGCGAAGCGACGGAGACGAGCGACCCGTCATCGTCCAGCAGAACGCACATCGGTTGCGTCGTGCGCGAATCGTCGACCTGCATGTGGCTCGCGGATGGCACGAAGGTGAGCGCGCGCCGCGATCCGACGGCAACGGGCCGCATGTGGTTGGAGCACGCGCCGACACCCATCATCAGGACGCAAGGGTCCAAGTCCGACGGAGGCTCCACATGACCAGGCGTTTGCCGACGAAGCTCCAGATCGGGAAGCCCGCAGAGGCGAAGAAAAGAGCCGCCACGTACGTCGACCTCGGTCGCTGCGAGGTCTGCAACACGCCAAGGCTCGCCTCGTGCCCCAACTGCGTCGACGCTGATCAGCTGCCCGAGCAAGGACGGATGACCGAGCGGGGTGAGATCCTCGTGATCGTCCGGGAGCAGCTGAAAGCAACGCCCCCATTCGACGGCGCCGTGCCAGCGCTTCGTCGGCTCATCAAGGCCATCGAAGACCGTAGCCTCTCATCCAAGAGCCGAGAGCGGTCCGTATGAGTAGGCCCTGCGGACTGTGCAACCGAGAGCGTTCGGCGACGGATGCGGAGGGTCAGTCCGGCGTGCGCGTCGATGGCAAGTGGGTCGAGCGCTTCGTCTATCGGGAGCACGACGCCACCGACAAGGCGTGGAAGGCTACTGAGGGGTTACAGCTCGCCCCGCTTGTGAAAGCCATCCTCGGAACGACGCCCTACGCCTGGCCGCACGAGGACAGCGCACGCTTCGTCGCAGACGGTATCGGCGGCACGGTCGCGTGGCTCTGCGAGAAGTGCGTGCCGAGAACTGGCAAGCGCTCCTCATCACGCAAGCGCAAGACTGTCACGACCAAGTGAGGGCCCCATGTCCGACAGAGAGTCGCCCGCGATCTTCGGCGCGATGTTCGAGATGCTCGCGCGCAACCCGACGGACGAGCACAAGGCGATGGCCCACGAGCTTTGGCCCCTGACCTTGGACTACGACTTCTGTAGCGGCGACGACGCCCTAGTCGTGCTCGGTCTCGCTGGCCCAGGCCAGGATCCGGATTACCCAGGGGACGGCACCGTGATGCTCTATGGCCCCGAGGGAAAGCGGCGACCACGCTAGGCGGCCGAGAACAGCGGGACGACCGACCGCGTACCGTTGGTTTCCTTTTGGTGGAAGGCTCCATCCGGAGCCAGGCCTAGTGGACACTCCCGTGTTTACGGAGGGTCGTCCCACCTCTCTAGTAGCAACGTTTGACGCGTTGTCCAACACAGGCCACCACCCCTATCGCTCCACGCCCTCGGCGCATCTCGGGCACGCCCAGCCATTTCGCGTGGTGCCGCCCGCAAGCGACGTTGCGTGTGGCTCGCGATGAAGCGTCACGTACATCGGCACCCATCCATGCCGCATGAGGATGTTCCGCTCGTCCTCGCGATCCGTCGCGCGGACGGAGCCAGGCTTCGTCTCTCCACACCCGTCGCACTGGAAGAGGTTCGCCATGGCAAAGAAAACGGAACGACGAGCCAACCGCGTGAAGAGAGCTTGTTGGGGGTGGAAGGCTCCATCCGGAGCCGTCTTCAACTTCGCTTCGTTCTTTGCGGAGAGCCGCCGTCCCGTCCTCACTGAGGATAGCGGTGTTTGACACGACGTCAAACGGCGTAGCTGGCTGCTGCTGCTCTGCTGCTGCCGACGGCAAGAACAACGGGACGACGGCCGACCGTGTGAGGATGGCGTTTGTTGTGGAGGGCTCCTTCCGGAGCCTCGAACACCCCGCGCAGTTCTTTGCGGAGAGCCGGCGTCCCGCGTCAGAAGGTAGCAACGTCTGACACGGCGTCAAACGGCACACCTTCCTGCCGCGTCGGGTGCGTCGGGTCAGAGCAGCCTGGACGCGCGGCCGCCAGATGGGCCAACATCAACCTCGACGAGCCATGAAGACCCACGAGTGGAGCGATCCGGTCTGCATCTACGAGTCCTTCTGCGGTTTCCGCTGCAAGCACTGCGACGCGGTTTGCTTCGCGCTTTGGGAGGGCCCGACCGCCGACGACTTGCGCCAGCAGGGCGAAGGGGTGATGCCCGAGGACTGCGATGAGACGAAGCGTCTCGTGGCCGAAGGCAAGTTCAGCTGGGACCAGGACGACATGCCGCCCTGGGAAGAGGACGACGTCGGCAAGTGGACGTGGTCTTCGCCGTGAGAGTCCTGCTCCTTCACCTCGACGGCAAGCTTCCCAACGTGGCGCTCATGCGCGTCGCCGCGCACCACCGGCAGCTCGGCGACGAGGTCGAGCTGCGTCACGCGCCGACCGTAGCTGCTGTCGAGCCCGAGATGCTCGACCAGCACGATCGCGTCTACGCCTCGTGCATCTTCGAGCGCACGCGGCCCGTCGCCGAGCGCGTCTTGCAGGCCCACCCGGGCGCGATCGTCGGCGGCACCGGCTTCAATCTTGCGGGCACGCTGGAGGACATCGGCATCACGACCAAGGAGCAGGACTACAGCATCTACCCCAAGTTCCGACCGTCGATCGGCTTCTCGCAGCGAGGCTGCCGCTTGAAGTGCGAGTTCTGCGTCGTGCCTCGCAAGGAAGGCGCAGCCCACGAGGAGCAGAGCATCGCCGACATCTGGCGCGGCTCGCGCGAACAGTTCACGCTCGGCTGGCGCGACGAGGACGGTCGCGTATCTCCGATGCCTCGCTCCGAGAAGGCCGAGCGCGTGGAGGAAGAGCACAAGCGCGAGATCCTGCTCCTCGACAACGACTTTTTCGGCGTGCCGGCCTGGCGCGCGCGCATCGACGAGCTTCGTGCGGGACGCTTCAAGGTCTGCTTCTCCCAGGGCATCAACTCACGCATGATCTCCGACGAGGCCGCGCAAGCCATCGCGAGCGTCGACTACCGCGACGACAGCTTCAAAGTGAAGCGCATCTACACCGCCTGGGACAACCGCAAGGACGAGAACGTGCTCTTCCGCGGCCTCGACCGCCTCGCCGCGGCCGGCGTCAAGCCGGACCACGTCATGGTGTACATCCTCGTCGGATACTGGGCCGGAGAGACGCACGAGGACCGAGACTACCGGCGGCAGCGCCTGCGCGCGTGGGGAGCGCGACCGTACCCGATGCCCTACGTGCGAACCACAGAGCTGATCAACTTCCAGCGCTGGGTGATCGGCGCCTACGACAAGACGGTGCCCTGGGCCGACTGGTGCGCCGCCCGCGGCCAGCCCCGGAACCTCTCGCTCGGTGAGGAAGCCCAGAAACAGCGCGCGCTGCCGCTCTTCAACGAGTAGCCATCGAGCGACGCAGCCCGTTTCGTGTGGCTCACGCGCCGTGTCTCCCTGGCGTGTGCACTCCGCACTTGTGGCAGTAGCCGTTGCTCCCGCTTGGATGCGTGCACTCGACCACGACTCGACAGCTCTCGATGACCGCGTCGTCGCTCGTGTGTGCCGCCATAGTGCCGATGGCGATGACCCAACGGTCGATCAGATCGCAGAACGAGTGCGTCGGATACTTCTCCCAGAGCTTGGCGACGCAGGACAAGACGTGCTCCCGATGGGACGAGCCTCGATCGAGCCACCGTGGAAGCTCGTCGTCGTCCAGCAGACGTTCGTCGCGCTCGTCGGACGGCCCCAGACCGACCATGCTCGTCACGAACGTCTGCTCGGGCTCGGGCTCCGCGGGCAGCTCCTTCAGCCTTGCTTCGAGCGCAGCGACGACGTCCGTGAGCCCTGCCTGCCTTGCGCGAGCAAGCGCGTCGTTGATCTGTCTTCGCGTCGGCGGTTGCATGAAACGAAGCCTGCCATCCTCGGCCGCCCCAGGCTAACGCCAACTTCCAAGAACAAGAATGGGCGCCATCGCGGCAAGAGTCGCGGTACCATCGGAGGCGCACCCATGGCGAGTCGCAACCGCACCGAGCGCTGGATGGACGACAAGCAGAAGGCGCTGGCTCGCAGCGGCCAGTGTGTCTGGCAGACGGGCTACGGACTGCCGCACACGACCTACTGCGGCAAGAACGCAACGCACGGCCCGTTCTGCAAGGAGCACTGGCTCGACGACCTCGAAGCGAGATACTCCCGCGCGTCGATGGTCGTCTTCGTCGGCGGCAAGCTCGGTAAGGTCGTACGCGCCAAGGTCATGAGCGATCCCGTCATCGACGCGAAGGGCGACCTCGTCATGGCCGGGCAGATCCGGTTCAACAAGGAAGCCCGCAGCCTGAACGGCAAGCTGCTCGGCAAGCGCGTCGTCTAGCGGAAGCAGTGGTTCAAGCGGCACCATGCCAAGGACGACTCGTGACGCACGCAAAAGCCGACATGACCATGAGCGTGCAGGAGCGTATTCGGGCTCGCTGGATCCGCGGCTTGCGCTTCCGCACCGAGTGGACCCTTCTCTTGTACCTGGTGAAGACCAAGAGCGTCGACGCGGAAGGGATCGCGTAGAGGTAGCCATGGACGATCAATGGGGTGATTGGGATCCGCGTTCCGGAAGCGATCCGCCGGGCGGCTGGACGGAGTACACGGGCGACCCGGCGTTCGCGGCGCACCTGGCGGCCTGCGATTGCCACGGGTGGCAGGAGGACCACATCGGCGAGCCAAGGCGTCCGGAGAAGGAGCACGTGATCGATCCCGAACGCGTGCTCATCCTGTCCCTCAGGAAGGCGACGGATGAGAAGAGCTGGCTCGTCGTCGCCGAACTGGCACGTGCACTCAGCGCAGGCCGCGGAGCTACCGCAGAGGCTTGAGCCGAAGGAGAAGCTCGCAGCGGTCCTTCTTACGCATCGGCCAGATGCCCAGGCACGTCTCGGTGTTCGGATCGACCTGCGTGTGACCGTTGTCGATGACGAGATAGTTCGTCCCGTACCGCTCCTTCACGAGCAGGAAGTCCTCGTCCGAGGCCGCGAGCACGATCTTGCCGTACTCGCCCGCCCGCCACTCCCTGTAGAGGCGCTGCCTCTCGGCGTCGCCCTGCCTCGATCGTTCGAGGGCGT
>Ga0307474_10000379_pt1 | contig 32276 bp, 35 predicted proteins | sample atmos_gasesECM1C_2_FD_203312 | JGI IMG/M metagenome (GOLD analysis project Ga0307474, IMG submission 203312) | Hardwood forest soil microbial communities from Morgan-Monroe State Forest, Indiana, United States - atmos_gasesECM1C_05 | ecosystem: Environmental > Terrestrial > Soil > Temperate... | reverse complement strand
ACCGTCTGTCATCCCTATCCTCTGCGCCGCCTGGGCGTCATTACCTAAGGCAAGAGCCGGATGCGGGAAACCCGCTCGTCCGGATCCGTGGAGGGGGTTGTGAGTAATCATGATCCCTACTCCGACTTCTATTCGTGGTATGTGTTGTCATCAGAAAATCCCGTCTCAAAGTTCACGCCATTCCGTAAAATGGGAAGCCAAGGCGGTGCGTCTCGAGGTCCGCCCGTCGTAGTAGTCCGCCCAGTCCGTAATCAGGCCGCTCTCAGTGCGCACGATCGAGATTCCGGGCAGCGACACTCGAACTCGGCGTGTCAGTTGACCGTAGAAAGGCTCCGTCACCACTGTTTGAAGGCTCCATTCGGTGATCAGGTGATCACCACTTAGAAAAATCGTGTCGGTCTGCAAGAAAGAATCTGGGTAGAATTCCCGAGACTTTCGGAAGAATTCCGCCAGGTGGTCTTTGTCGTTAAATTCCAGTCCGAGTCCGTGGTCTTTGAACCTGAATTCCGCGGCAAAGCGAGCGATCGCATTTTCAATCTTTCCATTCTTTAGGTTGGTCAGGGCATTCAATACCACTTCTTCTAAAGCTGTCATTTGACGCGAAACTTCACACATCTCTGTTCTCCTTACTTTTCAGTTCGCCGGAGTTGAGTTAAGCCTGAACCGATGAACTGATCGCGAGTATGAAGGGTCGCCGCCGCACTTGCTTTCAGAATGGGATCAAACTTCTATCGGATGAACAGAAACTCGTGCGTTTAATACATCGAGTCCCGCAGGGCCGTTCGGGGGATCGAGCCTTTGCTCATGTGGGGTTGAATGGGACACAGCAGTCAATCGACTGTTGGCCTGGAATGAGGTTCTGCAAGGGGCAGTGATTGACTCGTCGCGAGTTTAGAGATTGCGCCGGTATGCGCTCGGTGGGACACCAAACCGTGATCGAAATGCTGCGGTCAGGTGAGCGTGACTGGAGAACCCGCACTCCGCCGCTATATCGATCAGCGGCATCGGTCTGCCGGCAAGTAGCTCTCGAGCCTTCTCCAGGCGCAGGTCGAGCAGATAGCGATGAGGCGTTTGTCCTGTGGCCGCTCGGAAAGTTCGCCGGAAATGAGCCCTGCTATAACCAGTTTCAGCGGCGAGTGTCGCAAGGTCTAAATTCCCGCTCAGGTTGGCCCGCATACGATCCAGCACACGCCGCAAGGGGCGAGGCGGCAAGGGGGAAATCCCAGTAGTTGCGGATGCTTTCTCTGATCCCACCGCATAGAGCAACCGTGTCGCAAGCGCAGCGATCAGAGAGTCGGAGTAGAGAGTCCCGCATGCCCCCCCTGTCTCCGATTCTTTCAACAGAAGACGGAGAAGATTCCTCAGATCGGGAGCGTCTGTTCCGAACAGTGGGCGGAAACCTCCCCTCGGACGTTTGTCGAGCTCCTCTTCTATCCCAAGAATGAAATCCGGGTGGAGCGCACCCACAACTACTTCGTGGTCGAATCGACTGTGAGCCGCTGGCCTGATTCCTGGAAGACAGGTGGTGATGGTATTGGGATATTTCTTGTAGGGGGAGAAATGGCCACTACGGTAAGCACTTTCTCCCTCGGCGACACGCACATCCCAGAGAATCAAAAAGTAGTGCCGTAACCTTATCTCAGGTTTTTCGCAAGGCAGGATTGTACGCCGCTCTACAGCAAAATTCTTCCACCCTAGGTCGACACTCGAAGGACTGAGCAGCGTAGAGCCACCCAAAAGACTAGTGATTTCCGTGCTCTGACGTTTGGCAGGAGTGACGTCTAACGGCTCGTTGAGCTCTTCGTCGTCAGACAACAAACTTGTTCCTCCCAAGGCGCTAGCCGCTAAATCGTGACCCCGCCCGAATGTTCGCGTGTCGACGAGAGAAAACTCGCTCACGTGATACTCAGTCCCGTCGTTCATTCGATGCAGTGGTTACACGAAAGAATGCGGAAATATACGGCCCGAACCGAACCGGGCCACGCCCGGTATTCGTCGAATGTTTCACCATTTTCCAACTCATCTAGAAATTGGCGAATGATACTCCGTTGCAATGTCCCGGTATGCAGAAAGACTGGATCCACACCTTGAAGAGCTGCGGCGAAAGTAGTGGGATTGTCCAGGTCAAGAACGACAGCGTCACGACCCTGTTGCAGCAGGACCGCAACCTCTTCCCGTCTTCGTGGGGTGACTCGGACATTTAGTGTCTCTGGGTATTTATCAAGGTGCTCAAGGACGAACCGTCCGATCTGGCCGCTAACGCCGAGAACGAGTACCGTCGGCCTCTGGAACCGTGTCATGCCTTCAGTCCCTCCTGTTTGGTCCCAAAGTCCGGGAAGAATGTGATCCGGCAACTGCACTCCCCTTTTACGGAATTAGCAATAACTTGCCTGTCGTCACGCGGCTAGCGAGGTCCCAATGGGCCTGGGCAGCCTCGCCGAGGGGATACGTATTCTCGATCCGAAGCCCGAGTTCCCTCGTCGCCACAGCGTGAAAAACTTCCGTGGCTCGCATTACCAATTCTTCACGCTCAAGCGTGTAATCCTTCAGAATCGGGCGTGTAACGTATAACGAGCCAAGGGTAGCCAGCCTTATCAAATCCAACGGTGGAACATCACCTCCCGCCGAGCCATACAGTACAAGCGTCCCGCGAGGTTTGAGGCAGGTGAGCGACTGCTCAAAGGTACTCTTGCCGACGGAGTCATACACAGCGGCTAACCCACGCCCATCGGTCAGCCGCTTCACCTCGGCGGCGAAGTCAGATCGCGTGTAGAGAATGACCTCATCCGCGCCTGCCTGACGCGACAGTTCTGCCTTCTCTTCCGTGGAGACGGTTGTGAACACGCAAGCACCACGCAGCTTCGCCATTTGCGTAAGGAGAAGACCGGTTCCACCAGCACCTGCTTGGATCAGTACTTCATCGCCTGGCTCAATAGGGTACGCAGAGTGGGAGAGGTAGTGCGCAGTCATACCCTGAAGCAAAACCGCAGCCGCTTGCTCGAAACTGATATCTGGCGGAAGGGGCACAACCCGGTTGGCAGGAGCCAAAGCGTATTCAGCATAAGTTCCGAGGACACTGCACCACGCCACGCGGTCGCCTTCCTTCAGATGAGAGACGTTCGCACCGAGGGCGACGATAGTTCCAGCTGCCTCTTGCCCAGGAGTGAAGGGTGGTTTGTTGCCATAGCGGCCCTCCCGAATATATAGGTCGATAAAGTTCACCCCGCTGGCCGCGACCTGGATCAGTACTTCGCCATTGCCTGGTATAGGTGTGGGCGTCTCTCGTAGCTGAAGGACTTCGGGACGTCCAGTTTCAAGAATCTCGATTGCTTTCACGGTCGTCCCTCTCCCCGTGTTTTCTTACCTTCATCGAAAGGCGTTTTTGAGGGTTCGGCTCGCACGCCTTTCATGACGTGTTTGAATATGCCTTCCATGTAGCCATTTGAAAGAGGACCCAGGCCCGTCAGCAGACGGTAATACAGCCCTCCATACAGGGCGTCAAGCATTTGCTGGATATCGATGTCCGGACGCAACATCCCAGAATCGATTGCAGCCTGAATTGCTTCCGTGGCTGGCTGCGGCCGTGGATGCAGCCAGTGGCGGCGAAAGGCATCAGCCAATTCGGGATCGACTTGAGCCTCTCCCAGGAGAGCCTTGATCACCGTGCCAGCAGGGCCTCGAAAAGCCCTAGCGAGTGCCAGCATCTGGAGCCGGATGCTTTTCGTAGGGTCTTTGCTATTGGGAAACGCGATCTTAGGGCTGATTCGAAGAGCAAACGCGTCCATTACCATCGATGCCTTATTGGGCCAGCGCCGATAGATCGATGTTTTTGCGATCCCTGTTTCCGCGGAAACGGACTCGATTGTTACCGCACGGAAACCCTCCCGAAGGACGTCATCGTATGCAGCATTCAGTACTCGGCGCCGAACTTCAGAAGGCCGCAGTCGGACAGGAACAGGTTTGTTCGTCTCCTTCGATCCGGGTTCGTTCGTGGGACATAACGCAGGCATACTGGATCACTTTTTCCTGTAGCATTGAGATGCTACGCTACGTCGCGTAGCTTCAAAAACAAACCAAACAGAAAATGAGATAGCCATTTATTTTGCAAACCAAAACTCATTGGCCTACTTCGCCTAAGTTCTGAGACTTGGATACCCACTGCATGAGGTAGGTTCGTGAGTTCGCCAGGGACGCGGCTAGCAAATACACGCACATTTTGCAGTCAGTCTTTGTAAAAAGAATCGCCTTTTGAAAGAACCTCTTTCGGCTGCTTGGTAGTCTTCAGACGGATCGAAGCACGCCGCGTAAGAGAAACGTCTTTATCTTTCGCGGTACAGGTCGACAACTTACTGGAGGATTTTATGAAAGTCAGATATTGCGCCCGTGTGTCCCCGTTATTGATTGGATGTGTGCTGCTTCTTTTGCCCGGGATCTCTTGGGCTGAACATACCAAGCTGTTTTGCGAAAGTAGCTCAGGCACCTTAAAGGCGGCTGTTTCTGGTACCTGTCCCGCCGGTACCAAGAGGCTTCCCTTGGCCGTGGCCGATTCGGTTTCGGCAGTGCAGGCAAGCGCTGAGATTGACGCCAATGGCAATCTCATACAACAAGACAAGGTCAATGGCAGTGACTGGATTACCGATGTAGGGCTTGACGCAACCGGCAGCTACATCATTTTCTTTCGGAATGGCTTATTCAACAATCAGGTGAATTGCGTTGCGACTAATGTGGCTCCTTCGCCAACCAGCGTTGCTCCCATTTCGTCGCTTCAGATCATCAATAAAGGAGTCGGAGGCATGGTGATCAATTCGGTCGGGGCGAATGGACTACTTCCAATCGCGGTTGATCTCGTCTGTTCGGGAAACTGAACCGAGTGCAGCGAGCGCGCTTATTCCGGCGAATGCTCCCCGCGCCTTTGGGCGCGGGGAAGCCTGGAAACACCGTGAATCGTATTTAATTACTCAGGACACTAACGAAGCTTCGCCTCAGACCGGACAAAATGTCAAAGTGAATAAAACGCGAACAAAGCTTGACTCATTTGCATCAAGTTTCTAACTTCAAGACGCCTCTAGGCACTTTGCCGTTCTGTCTGACGCGGTCTTTTTTCCTTTGTCCGGGCTTGCTGCTAGTTGTGCCGAGTGAACACCGGTTTGTCCCACGCCTAACTGGGGCAAGCCCTTACTGTTTTGTACAGCATCAACCTGATGGGGACCGCCCCCTGCGCGGTCTAGTGTCCAGTTACACCTGCTTCGTCAGGACTGGAGGGGACTATCATGAACCGCCATACTCGTCTGCTACCCGCCCATATTCTCCTCTCTCTATCAAACCCTGTCCGCCACCGTGAACTTCACAAGGTCAGCGGCCGGATCGCCTCGATCCGGCCGTCTCAAGCAGGCTTAAATGGACGTCGCAAACGTGAGCTTTTGCCTTCACCCAATCTGCAAGCACCACGGCTTGCGGACACTTCGAGTCGCCAGCCTAGTCTGACGGTGTTGGAATGGCCAAGTAAGCGTGAATGTAGCCAGTGTTCGGGTCGAATGCGAACCCGATGATTTCACCCCTGGAATTGATCGAGCAGGCGGTTTCCAAAAAAAGAGCCGTGGTTCCGGCTACAAGAGTGTTGAGGTCGACGAGCGCTCCGTTCTGGCGCAAGAACGCGCGAAGGACACTAAAGTCAGCGTTTGCCGAAGCGCCAACGATCTGACCTTCATCGTTAATGCCGAGCGCGAGACTCCAGAAATCCTCGCCGACCACACCCAGGTCTTTCATTTTCATGGTTTGCGGAGTCCACAAGAATCCGTGAGTCGTCTGGTCGCCGGTCAGATCGGAGCCACCGACCACTTGACCGAGATTGTTGATGTCGTGAGCTATGTTGTTGGCCGCCCCTCCCAGAGTACCGAGGTCGGTGGCTACTCCGTTTTGCCAAAGCAAAGCATGCACCGGTAATAGATTGAACAGCCATATTGGATTGAACGGAGCGCAGCTTCCCGAAGCGCCGACCACATCGCCCCAGTCGTTGATGGAAAGTGCCACGCCTTCCTTGTCATTCCTCGTCGGGAGTTCCTGAATCCGGTCCCGGAACCAGACAACCGGCTTGAACTGATATATCTGCGGGGCGGAACAGCCGGGATCCACCGTCGTATTTTCGGCGTACCCTGCAATACCACCGAAGCGGTTGATCTGATTGGCGACCCCATTCACGCCTCCCAATGTTTTGAGCGGAACCATCTTGCCTTCCTTCCAGCTGAATGGGACACACGGCGTGGGCGAAGAAGAATAGCCCATCGCTTGAAAGCCGCAGAAGTCCTCGGTCGTCGAAAGGTCTGTTGCAGTATCTTCTGCCTCTCCCACTGCGTGGCCTCGTTTGTTCACGCCAAACGCCATGCTCTTGCCGCCAAGGCCGGGGTTTCCGATGTCGATCATCGCTCCGCTACGCCATAGAACAGCATGCAGGGCCGTACCGACGTCGGCGCCCCCGATCACCCAACCGCTGTTGGAGATCACGAAGGGCTGGCCCGGCTGGTTAAAGTTTGTGCCAACAACACCGAGATCCTGGATCGTATAGCGAGTAGGACTTGGTTTCTTGTCGGGCGTCGCTGGTTGCGCGACCACGAGTCCTGGCATCGCGAGGACGGCCAGTAAGCTGGCAACACAGACGGAATTTAGTAGCCGAGATTTCATAGTATCCTCCTGGTTCAGAACCTGCCTTTCAAATGTCTTGCATCCAGTAAGACGGGAAATCGAGGTCAAAACCGTCACCAGGCAAGTCGGAGTTTATGAATAGACAGCCAGTGGGAAACGAGAGAGTCGTGGGTTCAGGCCAGTACCGGGTGTAAAGTATTGAGACTGTGGAGGCTCCGGTGGCTGTTTCCCCGACTCACGAGGTCACCCATCTGCTCAAGGCCTGGACTGCCGGAGACCAGAAAGCTCTGGAAAAACTCACACCGCTTGTCTATGAGCAACTGCATCGTGTAGCGCAACACTATATGGCGGGGCAACGGCCGGGTCACACCCTGCAAACGACCGCGCTTGTGAACGAGGTGTACCTGCGGCTCGTGGACTGTGGGCAAGTAAATTGGCAGGATCGGGCGCATTTTTTTGCCGTGTCGGCGCAACTGATGCGGCGCATCCTAATTGATTTTGCCCGTTCCCGCGGTTACCAGAAGAGGGGCGGGCGCCTGCCTCACGTGTCTTTGGAGGAGGCTCCGTCGTTGTGCAACGAACCCGATGCGGATATCGTCGCCTTGGATGACGCCTTGAAGGCGTTGGCTGAGGTTGATGATCGGAAAAGCAGGGTGGTGGAACTTCGGTTTTTCGGCGGCCTGAGTGTTGAAGAAACAGCTGTAGTCCTAGGAGTTTCCCCGGAAACGGTCGGCAGAGAGTGGAAATTGGCAAAGATGTGGCTGCTGCAGGAGTTGAGTGGCGGGAACTGAAACATGGAGTCTGAAGTTTGGCGTCGCGTCGAAGAGATCTGTCAGCGTGCTCTGGAGGTTGACCAGAGTAGGCGTGCTGAATTCCTGGAACGCTCCTGTGGGGGCGACAAAGAACTTCGGAGCAGAGTAGAGGCGCTGCTGGCCCAGGAGAAAAGGGCCGAGCACTTCATGGAGTCGCCCGCGTGGGATGTGATCGGCAAACTGGCGGCGCGCGAGCAAAGAGCCAGCGAAGGCGCGGAGAAACTGATCGGCACTACGGTTTCCCATTACCGCGTTGTCGAAAAGTTGGGCGGCGGCGGGATGGGTGTCGTCTACAAAGCCGAGGACACCGAGCTTGGGCGCTACGTTGCTTTGAAGTTCCTGCCCGAAGTCCTCGCGCAAGACCCGCAGACATTAGAACGCTTTCGACGCGAGGCTCGCGCTGCTTCGGCCTTGAATCATCCCAATATCTGCACGATTCACGAGATAGGCAAGCACGAAGGCCATTCGTTCATCGTCATGGAGTTTCTGGATGGCATGACGGTAAAACATAAGATTGCGGGTCGTCCGCTGGAGACTGAGCTGATTCTTTCGTTGGCCATCGAGATTGCCGACGCCCTGGATGCCGCTCATGCCGCTGGGATCGTGCACCGAGACATAAAACCAGCCAATATCTTTCTCACGAAGCGAGGGCACGCGAAGATTCTCGATTTTGGACTGGCGAAAGTGACACCCGTCCTCGACCTCGGAAAAGCTGGCGCGCAATCAACCGTGACGCTGGAAGAGCACCTGACCAGCCCCGGTACGGCGGTGGGAACCGTTGCGTACATGTCCCCGGAGCAATCGCTCGGCAAGGATCTGGATGCTCGTACCGATCTGTTCTCGTTTGGTGTTGTTCTCTACGAAATGGCGACGGGAAAGCTTCCATTTCAGGGGGAGACGTCGGCAGCCATCTTCAACGAAATTCTTAACAAGAGTCCGGTATCTCCAGCGCATATCAATCATGAGATTCCTCCGAAGCTCCAAGACATTGTCAATCGTGCCTTGGAGAAGGACCGCGACTTCCGCTATCAAAGCGCCTCGGATATGCGTTCCGAACTAAGGCGGCTGAAGCGGGACACAGATTCCGGACGCTCGGTAGACGCGAGCGCTGCCCGCACTGCAAGCCCAGGGATTGTTGCGGCGTCTAGACGGTCATCAAGTGCTGCAACACCGTTGGGCGAAGCGAGAAGCCACCGAGGAATGCTCTCGCTCGCATTCTTCGGGGTTTTGCTATTAGTCGCGGCTCTCGCGACTTATTTATACGTGCGAGGCACGCGAACTGCACCATCGAGCCAGATCAAATGGGAGCAACTCACTTTCTTTACCGATGCGGCGGTATACCCGGCATTATCGCCGGACGAGAGAATGCTCACGTTCATCAGGGGGAGCGGCACGCTGGTAGGGCCAGGGGAGGCGTACGTGAAGATACTGCCGTCAGGTGAGCCGGTCCAACTGACGCACGACAAGCTGTTGAAGTTGAGTCCGGCATTTTCACCGGACGGGACCCGGATCGTCTATGGCACGGTGGACCCATGGAATACCTGGGAGGTACCAGTGCTGGGCGGGGAACCGCACCTAATTTTGCCCAATGCGTCGTCGCTGACGTGGATTGAGAGTGGAAAGCGGCTTCTGTTTTCGGAGATCAAAAGCGGGTTGCACATGGGGGTGGTGACGACCGATGAGGGTCGAGGACAGAGCCGGGATGTGTATGTGCCTGCAGGAAACCGGAGCATGGCGCACCACTCTTATATGTCGCCGGACGGAAAGTGGGTGTTGGTTGCCAATCAGATGAACGAGACAGGCGAAGTTGTGCAATGCCGCGTAGTGCCATTCGATGGCAGCGGCAATGAGCGGTTGGTTGGGCCCGCAGGCGCGACGTGTTCGACAGGAACCTGGTCGCCGGATGGAAACTGGATCTACTTGAGCACGAAACAGGGAGGGCGGTTCCACATATGGAGACAACGCTTCCCTGGAGGAGAACCTGAGCAGGTGACATCCGGGCCAACGGAAGAGGAAGGGATCGCGATGGCACAGGATGGCAGGTCGTTTCTAACGTCGGTGGGAACACAGTATTCAACGATCTGGATTCACGATGCAAAAGGGGAGCACCAGATGTCGTCAGAGGGAGATGCGCTTTCCACGACATTTTCAAGGGACGGAACAAAACTGTTTTATTTGAAGAGGGCTGGGCTGAACGACGTCTCCGAATTGTGGACCACTGAACTGACGAGCGGGAGGAGCGACCGGGTCGTACCCGGGTATGGGATAGACGAGACTCTTCCAGAACACTACGCGAGCTACGCTGTAACAGAGGACGGGAACCGTGTGTCCTTTGTGCAGAAGGACGAAAAGGGAATCGCGCATTTGTGGATTGCATCGACGGATCACCGAACTTCGCCTCAGCAACTAGCGTCCGTGGAGAACGAGGACTCGCCGATGTTTCTGCCCAATGGGAATCTGGTCTACCGGGCGAGCGAGGGCGGAAAGAATTACATTTACACACGGCAAGCGGACGGATCGGGCAGGAAGAAACTGCTTGAGCAGGCAGTTCTGGATTTGACTGCGGTGTCTCCGGACGGGCGATGGATAGTGACCTTCGAGAAGGACGATGCGGATAAGAATCATCCTTATCAAACGCTGGCCTACCCGAACAGCGGGGGAAGACCAGTGAGGGTGTGCAGGGCCTGTTTAGTATGGTGGAGCGTGGATGGGAAGTATTTGGCCTTGCAATTCGGATTGCCACCTAACGAGCAAACGCGAACCTGCTTGTTGCCTGTGAGTGGCGGACGCGGGCTGCCGGAGTTGCCGCCGGAAGGACTGGTCGGTCCTGAAGATTTAAGGGAATCGAATCGGGGGATCGTCCTGCCGAGAGTGGATTCCGTGATTGGGCCGGAGAAATACTCGTACACGAAGACGAACATTCGGAGGAATATTTACCGAATACCGATTTCGTGAAACAGGTTCTGTGGTAGAAGCCCTGGTAGTTCAGCTCCTGGGAAGTTCCCATTAAGCAAAGATTAACGCCTTCGTGGGACCTGCGGTTTCGGGCGGTTGGTTGGCAAAATCTTCCCTTATCAGTTATGGAAGGTTTGCCCGTTATCCACCCAGAGTTATCGGTGAGCCTGGAATTTGGAAGGCTATTTCTTCAACTCCGAAGGCCAGTTCGTCACCAACTGCAGCGGAGCCTGGGCTCCTTCCTCGGTGTGGTTCACCAGCAGACGCTTGCCATCGGGGGAAAGGTCGAACAATACGCCGATCGCGGCTAAGGGCGTGTGGAACAGATGGCGAGGTGTGCCCACCTCGATCTCCGATCCCCTCGGGGTCACAGGGCAGGCGAAGAAATCGTCGGTGATAGCCGTATAGGATAGCTCCTTGCCATCTGCGCTCCACGCCGCGAAATATCCGCCATTGGACGATACCCTCCATTTTCCCTTTCCTTCGGGGAAGCTTGTGAGGTAGATCTCGTCTTGTCCGGATTCGTCGGAAGTGTAGGCGACCCAGTGGCTGTCGGGAGAAATTCGATAAAAGTAAAGGTTGGATTGCGGCGAAGGCGGCCGCACCACCGCAACCGGCATGGCGTCTCCGTTCACCGGCCGTATCCAGAGGGAAACCATCTTTTCGCCGTCGCAACAAAGGTAGGTTAGATATTTTCCATCGGGAGACAAGCCGGGGTATCGGTAGGTGTTCGGCTCGGCCGATAATGTCTTCTCGGTACCGCTGCCGTCCGCGGCTTTGGAGCGGATTTCGACGTTGCCGCCGCCGGTGGTGACTTGCACCGAAAAAATGAGCGTCTTGCCGTCCGGGGACCAGGAGGGTTCCTGAACCACCTGCTGGTCAAAGGTGATCCGCGTCTTGGTCTTGCGGTCGAAGTCGAGGGTCCAAACCCCAGTGCCGCTGGCAAATGCGACTCGCTTGTTGTCCCGCGAGAGACGCACATCCCGCACGCCCAACAGCGCCCGCACATCGGTGATCGTAGTCTCTTGAGGATCGTAGTCCGCGAGCGTCTTCCCTGAGCGGTCGAACCACACCAAGTGGCTTCTTGCCGAGTCGGCACTGCCGACCTGGTAAACCATAAGTCCGTTCTGGGAGACGGCGAAAATGCTGCGCCACACCCCGACGTCGTTGCGGAGGTTGTTCACCAGAGGAATGGGAGAACCCGACAAGGTTCCGTTTTGTGGATCGAAGGGCTGGGCCACCAGCGCCGTGCTGACTTGGTAAAGGAGATAACCGGACGCGTATTGGGCCGCCGACTCGGTCGCGACGACCAAGCGGTTTTCTGTGCTGTCGACCGACCCGAAGTAGATTCCGTTCTGTTTGGGATCGCCTCCAGTGTGACTGGTTGCCAGAAAAATAAAATGTTTGCCGTCCGGCAGGAACCAGGGCCAGCGCTGGGTGGAATGCCTGGTCTTGTCGAGCACCGTTGCCGGGGTCGCGCTGCCACCTTGCGCGCTCACTTTCTCGAGCGCAGACTGGAAATCGGGAGCGAACACGATCATATCGTTACCGCCCCAGCTTCCTCCGCGGGAATTTGGCGCGTCGGCTACGGTGGCAACCGGGCCGCCGGCGGCAGGAATCTTCAGCAACTTGCCGCCGGCAAAGAAGCCGATGTAGCGGCCATCCGGCGACCAGAAAGGATGCGCAGCACCCGCGGTGCCATCGAGTTGTTGCGCCGAGTTGTTGCTCAGCGAGCGAACCCACAGCAGCCTGGTTTCCCCGGAATGTGCGACGAAGGCGATCTTGTCGCCTTGGGGAGAAAGCACGGGCATGCCGCCCGCGTCGCCGGTGGTGTCGAGCGAAAACTTATCGGGTGCAGGGATCTCAGCGTGGATCGACACCTGAGCCTCGGAGGATTTCGCCCAGCGGTATCCGGCATATCCGGCGATCGCGATGAAAGTCAGCACCAGCGCTGCAAGCACCGCCGCCCATAATTTGTTGAACTGCACCGGGCCTTTTGCCGGCTCGTTCGCTTCCGAGTCCATCAGCCAGCGCAAATCCATCGCGATATCGTGCGCGGATTGAAACCGGTCCGCCGGATCTTTCGCCAGGCACGCCCGCACCACGCGATCGAGCATCGCCGGAGCGAGCGGCTGGCTGGCTGTGATCGGCTCCGGATCTTTTTCCAGAATGGCGGTGAATACGCTCAGCTGCGATTTGCCTTCGAACGCGCGCCGTCCGGTAACCATTTCGTAGAGCACGCATCCGAAGCTGAACAGGTCGCTGCGCGCGTCGGCCTCTGCGCCTTGCAGAACTTCCGGAGCCATGTACTGAAATGTCCCGACAATCGAACCCTTCTGTGTGAGCGGTGACGCCGCCGAGGTGAGTGACGCCAGGTTCATGGTCGGCGTCGATGGAGTAAACGTGCCGACCGCTTTCGATGCAATCGATACTTCCGGTTTCGCCAAGCCAAAATCCATCAGCTTCGCACCCGCCTTCGTCAGCATGATGTTCGCCGGCTTCAGGTCGCGATGGATGATGCCCTGCTGATGCGCCTTCTCCAGCGCCTGCGCGATTTCCGTTCCAATCTTCAGAACTTGATCAAGGGGCATCGGACCTTTCGCCAGGCGCTCGGCCAGAGTCTGGCCTTCGAGATACTCCATCACCAGATAGTCGGTGCTGTCCTGCGTGCCGATGTCGTAAAGCGTGCAGATATTCGCATGCTGGAGCGCGGAAATGGCTTTGGCCTCGCGCTCCATGCGTTGTTTCAATTCAGGGTCAGAGGAAAGATGTGCGGGCAGAACTTTGATGGCAACAGTACGGTCGAGGCGGGTATCCTTGGCACGATACACCTCGCCCATCCCGCCCGCACCGAGCGGCGATTGAATCTCGTAAGGACCTAATTTCGCGCCAGTGGTCAGTGCCATGCGTGGGCGTAATTATAGCTTGCACAGTCCGTGGCGACGGATGTCAACGATTCTGGCCGGTCGGTCGGCTTAACCGGAAGTTAATGTCGGATCGCGTCTGGTGGATTACTTCCGGCTTCTCGTCAACCGTCCAGAGTAATGGGTTTGCTGGCAAAAACCGCGCGACATATCACTAACGCTTCCAAAGGTCACCGGAGGCGACTACGCTCCAAGCGATGAACTACATTGGACATCGTTCGGTATGATGCCCGGTGGGCCCCTGGCATTTATCGAAGAACGTGACCGAATTGCGGTGGCCCTGGGTCCGCTCGCCTTGCGGATTGAACGGGACCATCAGTGGGCGTGATTATAGTCCTAAAGCAGCGCCAGGAGAGATGGGATGCATGGTCGCTAGGCCAACCTTACCTTACCCCATTCCGGAAGTTTTGCTCGTGACTCGCTGACAATGTAAAGCGAGAAGGCACGGAGCTTAATTGAAGAAGACATCCGATTTATCCCTTCTCAGAGTGGTGCTTGCTGTGCGCGTTTGTCTCTGCAGTGGAGATCAATTCGACAGGCTTGCCGTGGGGAGTGTGGCGATATGCGTCTGCCCAAGCCTCTTTTCGCCCCAGCATTACCGCCGGATCCGAAAGGCCATTCAAGGTCACGAGACGCTCCAGCGCGGCGAGCCAGTATTCGTAGTACCGCGAACCGTCGTCAGGTTCGCCGCGATCGGAAGCAGACTTGAGTTCTTCGGCTAAGGTAGCGGCCCATTCTTTCCAAGTGAAATGCCCTTGCGCCGACAGCCGGACAGCGAGCGCGAAGGCTTGTGCCTGCCAAGGCTCCGCAAACACTGGCCCGCCCTCATCGCGGGGCAGGCGCGGCAATGCCGCCAAACTGTCAGGCTGCGGAATTGAATCAGGCTGGTTCAAGATAGTCATCCCACAAATCTAAGTATACGGAGTCCTGCGGTGCGGCTTGGTCACCCCACAGCTCGCGCGCGGCGAAGCGAACCGAGTACACATGCTGTGGCTTCTCGCCGAGAAAATGAGCGTTGGTGTCCGGAAAAACAAAGACGCCATGATCGCGATTCACTGTACCGGTTTTTCCTCGCGCATAACGCGGCAGGCGTGTGTGGCCGACAGGGTGAACGTTGCGGGCACGCACGCGTTGGCCGAGCTGGAACCGGGGAGCCACGGGCATATCACGGCTCGTCGGCACGCCTTTCGCGACCAGTGTCATGGCTTTCTCAATGGTGAGGGCTGGCGTCGCCTTGGACAGGCCCTCGGCTGGAATTCCGCTCTCGATTTCGCTTGGCGTCACCAAGCCGCTCTTGACCAGCATCGGAAGAAAAGCCACGAATTGCCTCTCGTAGTAACTCAAGCGCAAGTATTCAGCCGGGGCAACCAGCTCAACCTCGTGACGAGTAACGTCAATATTCCACTTGCGCCATGCACCCATGGCACGTCGAAGGGCAAAGAGCCGCCCCTCCCAGGGCTCGTGGAACACGGGCCTGTCCTTCTCAACTTGAATCGGGCCCATCCCATGCATACCTCCCATGTCATGGACGCCGTTCATGCACGCTCCCCCTGTGCTTGCGTCGTGACTTTCGCCACGCCCACCATCGAATCCCGCGTTACCAGTGCTGCCAATTCCGCCTCATTCAGGTTCTCGGTGCCCGCCGGCCGTTCTGGTAGCACGAGGTAGCGCAATTCCGCAGTGCTGTCCCAGACGCGTACCTCGACGTCGTCCGCTAAATCCAGGCCGAACTCACGTAAAACGCCACGTGGATCGATCACTGACCGCGAACGATAGGGGGCGGACTTGTACCAGACTGGTGGCAGGCCAAGGACAGGCCACGGATAGCACGAGCAAAGCGTGCAAACAACCAGGTTGTGCACCTTGGGAGTGTTCTCGACCACGACCATGTGCTCTCCCTGCATACCCCCGTAGCCCAACTCGGTGATGGCAGCGTCCGAGTTGGTCAGCAGTCGCTGTTTGTATGCGAGATCGGTCCAGGCACGCGCCACTACTCGGGCACCGTTGCGCGGTCCGACTTTGTGCTCGTACGTATCGACCAAGGCATCCAGCGCCGCGCGATCTACGAGCCCCTTTTCCACTAACAAAGATTCCAATGCCTTCACCCGCAGCGCAGGATCAGAAGGTACCGCTTGGTGTTGGTGCTCGTGATGATGCTCATCCTTGTGATTGGGGGTCATCGCCGCTCCCGCAGTCGCCGCCACTGTCGTCAAAAAATTACGCCGTGTTGTGGTCATCGAAGTCTTCTTACTCGTTTGGGAGCATCAGACGGACCTGAAACACGCCTGTGAGTACGACATTTTGGTCTGCTGGTTGCATAATGTCAAACGCCATGCGTCACTCCGGGCCACCAAGCTGAGCTATTTCGATGGCACATCCTAAATCATCGCTGGCCCGTCCCTTTTCGATGATCCGCTTCGCAGCTGGCGCCGTAACCACACCATATCGACCACAGCGACAGGCTCGCTTCTCTCGCTTGGTCACCTGTACGAAGTACTTGGCTGGCTCTACCGCTAACTGCTCACTCGCCTCGTAACCGACAATCAATTTCTCTTGGCCACAAACGCTGCACCTACACTGTTCTGTTGGACAAACGATCACCTGTTTGATCCGTGGCAGGTGCGGCGGCAATGTCTGACGGCCAGGATGTTTCTTTGCTTTCCCTTTCCGGTGTATCACCACTTCGGTGGTCTCGCCGTTCAGCGGGGACGTTCACTCTCGGCTTCTACCTCCACCTGGCTGAGGCGCAAGCCTATCTTGAGTCATTTGGATTGAGCACGCCCACCGCCTCGCTGATCTACTCTCTGGCGGCCCTGTCGTTCTGTTGGATTCTGCTTTGGCTTCTGGCGGAAAAGAGTCTTTATCAAGGTCTGATGGCGGCCCGAGATGCTCAGAACGACTGCCAAGGCTGTGTCTACCCAAGTCAAATGACGAAAACAGGCGTCACTTAAATTTCGATTTCTTTCGATTAGTCCGCATCTGAGCGTTTGTCGCTGGCGGATTGTCGGGGTCATAATTTCCCGCGAGCCATTCGGGGTCCGGCATTACCTCAAGGCTGCCTCACTATTTCTTGGGCTGCGAAGTGCTGTAAGCCCACTTCGGGACCATCAGATGCGCCCGCGCGGATCGACCGCTGCCAGTTCCACCTCGCCATTCAGTACTCGCGAAGTTGAGCTTCGTGCCAGCGACGTCGGAGTCGGTTGTGTCCGGAAGAAATACACTTTGCCTTCCTCCGCTGTGAATGTAATCGCGGGAGCGTTATTATCCCGTCGCGATTTCAAGGCAGACTGTTGGCTCGTGCACATCTGGGGCTCGCCAGGATTCACCGAAAAATACGTATAGGACTTGTATTCATAGGCTCCGACCCACACGCCATCCACACCCACGCGCGCCTTGGCTGCAGACTAGTATGGAAGCCCTAGCTGACGTGCGTATTGTTGGCCCTCACACCTTGACATCACGCATTCTGGATTACCGAGGAGAAGGCGAAGTCGCGTCGACTACTCGCGTTCTTCGGGACCGCGAACACTAGGTCCAAGACACTCTCTTCACTGAGGCTCATGCTTTTTGCGCGTGGTCAAGACCACGAGATTCTCGGTTCTGCGAAAACCAGACCAGCCGCGCCGAGAAGCAACGTCCCGATGCCGGCAAACTTCACCAATTCTTTCATTTCACCTTCGATACGAATGCTTAGGATGATATTGCGTCGTCGCATAAGGAAGCCTTCGAGTGGCTGCGTGTGCTCGGCGGGGATTGATCGGCGAGTTGGAACTCGGCCGTCGCCTGGTTCACGAGGTGCGCCGACCCATCACAAAATGCAAAACCAAGGAAATCAATGCGAATACAAGCAGCAAGTGAACCAGTCCACCCGCAACGTGGAACACAGTGAAGCCGCCAATCCACGCGATCAGCAGTACCACAAATAAAATTGTCCAGATACTCATTTGTTTTCCTCCTCACTCAAAGTGCAACAGGCCGTGAAGATGATTCCGGCCTGCCGGACGAATCCTGTCTCCTCCCGGTTTGCCAGTTTGAAGTCAGAACTACGCAACCTCTCGGCCTGGCACGGCCGTTTTGTCGCCGTGAGCTTCCCCGGTCGAAGAAATGTCTTGAGCGCCCGTCCACTCCAGTATTTCCTTCGCCCTCTTCAAGTCCTGTGCGCCAGCCATAGTCGATCCTTTATCGCGAGCGATATCGATCAGATCCGCGAGTAGCGACTGAGCACACAAACATAAATGAAAACCCCAGGCAAGTAACTAACGTCCACACTGTAAATCCTCATCTATAAGCAGGTATGACGATAGCCCTGGCAATATGCGGCCAATGTCTGTCTAGTTTTTGGCCGAGAGCGCGAGCCCAATACCAGGCACTAATACACCCTCCCACTTTTACAAACGTGGGTCTTAGTGGACTTGACTGTTGATGGGACGAACAACGTCACTGACAGGGCTTTAGACTATTTTCCTTTGTCCGGGCTTGCTGCCAGTTGTGCCGGGTGAACACCCGTTTGTTCCACGCCTAACTGGGGCAAGCCCTTACTGTTTTGTACAGCATCAACCTGATGGGGACCCTCCCCTGCGCGGTTTAGTGTCCAGTTATACCTGCTTCGTCAGGACTGGAGGGGACTATCATGAACCGCCATACTCGTCTGCTACCCGCCCATATTCTCCTTGCGCTCTGCAGTCTCTTCCTGCTGACAGTAGTTGGTTTCAGCGCAGACAAAGATGACAAAGATGATAAAGATCAGTCCGATATTGAGAAACGAATCGACAATGCCACCAAGGTGCTCGACGAAATTATGGCTACCCCCGAGAAGGGCATCCCCGACAAGATCATGAGTGACGCCAAGTGCATCGCGGTGATTCCCTCAATGGTGAAAATCGCAGTGGGTTTCGGCGGCAGCCACGGTAAAGGAATCGCTACGTGCCGCCTGGATAATGGCAGGTGGAGCGGCGTCGCTCCCATCACCATCACCGGAGGTAGCTGGGGCCTTCAGTTGGGCGGCCAAGCAGTCGACCTCCTGATGGTCGTCATGAATGACGATGGCATGCACAACCTTCTATCGAGCAAGTTCAAGATCGGAGCAGACGCCTCCGCCGCCGCCGGACCTGTCGGACGTCATGCCGGCGCCGACACCGACTGGAAGATGAAGTCTCAGGTCTTGACCTATTCCCGGAGCCGCGGCCTTTTTGCGGGTATTGACTTGAATGGCGCGTCCGTGACCCAAGACAAAGATGAAACCCGCATTCTCTACGGCAAATTCGTTCCTTTCGATCAGATCCTCGAAGGCAAGGTGCGGCGCATTAGCAAGAGCCAGCCCTTCTTGAGCGCGCTTTCGCGATACACCGGTCCTAACAGCGTTGACCAGAAGCCCTCTGCTGCAAGGGAGTAACTCGGCCGATACGAAGGCAAACGAGGCGCAAAAGGACTTTTATGGCTCACATTATAGAAAGACGTCGAACTGGAGAAAGCGCTGGGTGTTTCGCAACTAACCTCCACGCGGATCGGTGGCGGCTGTTTGGTTCGATGGTCGGATCAGATAATTTAGATAAGGGGAATGGATATGAACATGAGCAAGAAAGTGAATAACCTGTTGAAGTCAGCTCTCAAAACCGCAGTGTACTTCCTTGAGCAATCAGACAGCGTCGCGGAGGACACTCGCAATCGGATAGACGAAGGTATCGACCGCGCCAGTGACCGAATGTCGGACCTCCGTGACCGCGGCAAGGACTATCTCTACCGAGGTGAGAACCACACAGCCCGAAGTGTCGTGATGTTTATGGCCGGGATTGGCGTCGGAATTGGTGCCGGAATGTTGTTCGCCCCGGCGAGTGGCGAGGAAACACGCACCTCTTTAGGGGACAAAGTCCACGACTTTGGGCAGCACGTTCGAGATCGTTTCTCACCTGAGGTTAAGTCCGCAACCGGGACTGATGTGCCGTAGATCTATCCGCCTGACAAGATTGGAGACCCAGGAGTTGAAAATCCCGGCTGCATCAAAGCTCGCGATGTCGCAGAATCGCCTCAGTATGAGAAGAAGGCGAAGCGCAGCGCCGACTTTGTTTCCGCTCGGTGCGCGGGTCAAACAACCTCGACCCAGACGTTACATCCTTTGTTGGAAGCAATGCGGGTGTGTCCATAGAGGGTTAGTGTCGCCCCATCCGTGGAGTAACTTACGGATAGTCGTCGCGTTGTCCAATCGAACGGCATCGTAGCTTGCGCTCTCGGCACGCGGAACAGCGAGCCATTCGTTGGTCCCATCGCCCAGTGCTGGCGACCCTGCCAATTTGTTGGGCCGCCAGCTACCCGGAAATAGGAGCCGCCGGGTCCGCCAGATTGAACCACTGCTGCAGAAAATAAATCCGCAGCATCTTTTCCAGTTCGTTCGGCCGGCGCCCGTTGCTCGACTTTAACTTACGGAGACTCTGATTAAGTCCTCCCTTTCCACAGGCAGTATAGATAAAGTCGTGCCAGCATGAACTCGTGCCGCAAGCAGAGGAGACTGGCGATGATCACGGGATTCGAGCGGTACACGAAGAAGACTCGGCGGCAATGTTCTTGGAAGAGATGGAGGAGGTGGTGCCGTGGGGTAGACTGTGTGCGCTGATCGAGCAGCACTATCCCCAGCCGGGCAAGCGCCAACGTACCGATTCGCCCGCCGCATAGGTCAGACGCTCGGTGTAGGGCCACGACTTTCCGTTGATTACCGCAATTATATGCGGCAGTGGGGCCTGCCCTCTGACTGCGGCCAAGTCGGATCCGCTCCTCCAAATTCGCAGCACAAAAATCCGATCTGGGACGGTTTTCCCCGGTGGATCGACCACGCCCCTGCAAGCTGACTGTCTTCTCGAATCGGACGACCGGAGTCGCCCAAGGGTCCACCGGCGCTTGCGTAGTATTCATACGTGCCGGCTGCACCTGCGGTGAATCGGAGTTCTCGCGTTTCCTGGGGAGGGACTTCCTCAACTGCTCTCGCATCTCCCGGGTGCTGATGCAAGCCTTGCACTACCGCGGTAGCCGGGAGAAGGTTGTGAAGCGTCACGTGAATCTCGGTGCCCTCAGGAACGCGAATCAGTGGACTGGGCACTTGAAGCGCTTTGCCTTCCTCGGCGAATGCGTAGACCTTCATGCTCGGACCGGTGTCGGCTTCCGGGTGCCAATCCCCTTGTCGCAATTCGAAGTGAAGCGTCAGGACTCCGTTCTCTAGTTTTCCAGCGGATTCATGATTGGAGTTGGCTTGGATTCACTGAGTCGCTACGCTCCAACAGGGCTTCGAAAAGCACTTAAAACAAACCGAAGGTCACCTGCAGCGCCTGAAGAGAACTTTCAGGCCATGGACGAGAGCTCAAAGGGCAAGAAGCGTGTGGGCATGGAGGGCTTGGTTAGGGAAAGGCTCGGAAGTCATGGACGGAGCCTTTGAAGGCGCGGTATTAGATTCAGGGCTGATAGGTGCGGCCCGTCGAGTGGAACACTATGAGATGGCCGCATTCGGGGCGGTCTGCGCCATCGCCAAAGTTCTTGGAGAAACCAAGCACGCTTCTTTACAGGAGCAGACCCTCGAAGAAGAAACAGAAACTGACGAAAAGTTGACCGAGCTCGCGGAAAAGATCAATGCACAAGACTGAGTGGCAACCGGAAACTCGCGCTCAGTTTTTCTAGACAATACCTGGGCACGAATCCGGATGCGCTCCCTGGAGTGTCGGGCAGGAAGTCCCATAGAGGTGGAGGGAGCGGCTACAGCTGTATTAAGGCTGTAGAAGCCTACCGCGCTTCCGCAACATGGTTCAGCTCTCAAAACTGAACTGTTCTTTGCGATAGTCTCGCCTGGGAGCTCTCAATTCGTCTCCGTAGACTGGGCCCAACACACCTTCCAGATGTCAGTTTCTGGCACCGACAAAGCTCAGTCCCTCCCTCCCGCGGGAAGGTAAAAACTCTCTACGGGAAAGCGGATGTGTTCATACATCCTAGCGGATGCCTTCATACATCCTGTTGTCGATAGTATTTGCCGGGCCTCTGCAATATTGTCGATTACGGCCTCCTTATCATTTCTGCTTCGGGCAGGAATCGACACTGACGTCGGTTGGCGATCTGCAACTCTCCAATCAAAGAAAAGTAACCGGGCAGCGAGCTTAGCCCATTTTGACTCCAGAATCGCGCGGATTTGCGCAGAGGGATGTATTTGATGAGATTCAAAGTAGGAATACTAGCGGTGCTGACAGCGACCATTTTGGCAAGCACGCTGGCGATCGCGGGGGAAGAACCGTAGCAAGTTAAACGAATGGACGCCGCTGCAACAGTGTTGGACGAAATCATGGGAACGCCGGACAAAGGAATTCCCCAAGAGCTCCTCGATTCTGCGAAGTGCGTCGCAGTCGTGCCCTCGATGATCAAAATCGGTTTTGTCTTCGGAGGGAGGCACGGAAGAGGAATCGCGACCTGCCGCACCAGTTCCGGATGGAGCGCTCCAGCGCCTTTTTCGGTCACCGGAGGGAGTTGGGGACTGCAAATCGGCGGAGAAGCAATCGATGTGGTCATGCTGGTTATGAACGACAACGGTATGGAAAAGATGCTTTCGAGCAAGTTCAAGATTGGTGCCGATGCTTCGGCAGCGGCGGGTCCGGTCGGGCGGCACGTCGAAGGCGAAACAGATTGGAAGATGCGTGCTGAAGTGCTCACCTATTCCCGTGCTCGCGGCGCTTTTGCTGGCGTTACTGTGAACGGCGCCTCGATCACTCAGGACAAAGACGGAACGCGCATTCTCTACGGGCGGATGATTCCTTCAGCCCGAATCCTAAAGGGACAGGTCAAAGCCCCCGAAGGTTCACACAAATTCATGGCGGCAGTGAAGAAGTATGGAACTGAGGTAAGTGCTGGCCAAGAGTCCGCCCGCGCGCAGGCACCGAAGAAGGACGCAAAGAATGTGGCTTTGAGTTCCAAAGAAGCAAAGGGCGCCATTGAGGAGAGGCTCCAAAGCGAGCCCGGTCTAGAGAGCAAAGACATTCAAGTGACTTTGACGGCCGACGCGGTGAAATTATCCGGATCTGTCGTTAGCACTGATGACCGTGACAAGGCAGTTCGGATCGCCAGATGGTACGCCGGTGGTCGGGAAGTCCAAGACCATTTAACCATTCAGACTCCCTAACAATCGAACTATCCGGAGCATTCGAGGTAACTGGTAGCACTCGAACGCTCGGTAACTCTCTCAGGAGGAATGACGATGAAAGTTGATTACAGAAATGTTGTTTGCACTCTCTTGTGCGCCGGTTTGCTACTCGGTTCAGGAGTAATGACACGCGCGCAAGAACCAACTAATCAGCCGGCTTCCCCGGCAGCCGACAACACCAAGGTTAATGAACGGGACCAGAGCAAGAATGAGCCAACCGCGGATCAGCAGAAAGATAACCGTTCTGACCGCGACATCACTCAGCAGATTCGTCAGTCGATCATGAAAAACAAATCGCTTTCCACATACGCGCACAACGTCAAGATCGTTACGCAGCACGGCCAGGTAACGCTTAAGGGGCCCGTGCGATCCGAGGATGAGAAGCGAGCGATCGAGGCCAAGGCTACTGAAGTCGCCGGTGAAAGCAAGGTCACCAGCGAGCTAAACATCAAACCGCAGGAATAAGCTTTGAAAACAAAAGGAGAATCAACATGGCAGGTAAGAATACAGCGGTATTTGGCATTTATCCCAATCGCACAAGCGTGGAGGGCGCGGTTGACGCTCTGAAGGCAGCAGATTTCCGGAACTCAGATATTTCAGTCCTGTTTCCCGAGAACGCAGGGACCAAGGATTTTGCCCACGAGAAAAACACAAAAGCGCCAGAAGGCGCGACAACCGGTGCCGGAACGGGAGCGTTACTGGGCGGCGGGCTAGGCTGGCTGGCTGGCATCGGTGCACTAGCAATTCCCGGCTTAGGGCCATTCATCGCTGCAGGTCCGATCATGGCGGCCCTCGCAGGAGCAGGTGTGGGCGGAGCGCTGGGCGGACTCACGGGTGCCTTAATTGGCATGGGCATCCCGGAGTACGTAGCTAAACGCTACGAAGGCCGTGTGAAAGATGGCGGCATACTGCTCTCCGTGCATTCGGACGATTCTCAGTGGACCAAGAAAGCGAAGGAGATCCTGGAACGAACCGGTGCTCAGGATGTTTCCTCAACGGGCGAGGCCACTTCCGACAAGCGTGATAACACCCGTATGGGCGAAGTGGCTTGATCCAACCCCGCAGCCCTTGTGCGCACCCAAGGTCTGCACCTCTCTCCGCGCAAGCGCGGAATTAAAAGGAGACTAAAAATGACAGATAACGCTGAAAAGAATCAGGACCAGAATCCGGGGCAGTCAGGCCATCAATCCGGACAACAGCAACAGAAAAACCCGCAGGACACTTCAAAGAAGGGCCCTTCTCAGGATAGCGATAAGGAGCAGGGCAATAAACAGGGGCAACAGGACCAGGGCGGCCAGCGCCGCGCTTCCTAAGCTCTGAAGGTCCGCTTCGGGTCCCGGCCGAGATTGGCCGGGACCTCTATTTCATGCGGGACTCATCGGAACTTTAGCCGTTTCTGGAGGAAACATGCCAAACGAAAGCTTGAAACAACTTTACATGGATGAACTGAAAGACCTGTTTAGTGCGGAGAACCAGTTGGTGAAAGCGCTTCCCAAGATGGCCAAAGCTGCGTCCTCAGAAGAACTCCGGACGGGCTTCGAAAAGCATTTGGAACAAACGAAGAGCCACGTTCAACGTCTTGAAGAGATCTTCCAATCGCTAGACGAAAGCCCAAAGGGCAAGAAGTGCGTCGGCATGGAGGGTCTGGTCAAAGAAGGTTCCGAGGTAACGGAAGAAGGTTTTGAAGGTGCCGTATTGGACGCGGGATTGATCGGTGCGGCTCGGCGCGTGGAACACTACGAGATGGCAGCGTACGGAGCGGCCTGCGAGATCGCCAAGGTACTCGGACAAACCAAGCACGCGTCCCTGCTCGAAAAGACTCTCGCGGAAGAAAAGCAAACCGACGAAAAACTTGCTGATCTCGCAAAAGAGATCAACTCCCAAGCCAACGAAGAAGGTTCTGAAGAACAACAGGACTCATCCCCAACGGGAAAGAAGACGTCAAAGCGCGCCGCCTAGTCAATTCGAATACCGCGATCCATTTCCGACAATACGAATACGACTTAGATTAAGAGGAGAAAATACGGATGTACCACCACATAAAGAAATTAATGTACACGGTGAATGTCGGAAGTCCCGATCCTCGCTTCGGCAACATGTTGCTGGAGCAATTCGGCGGCGCGAACGGCGAGCTTGCGGCTGCGATGCAGTACTCGATTCAAGGCCTTAATTGTGATGATCCAGACCGCAAAGACATGCTGATGGACATCGGAACAGAGGAATTGAGCCATTTGGAAATCGTGGGCACATTGGCACGCATGCACCTCAAGCCGATGAAGAAGAGTCGGGACTCCGCCGAAGCGGCTCCCCTCATCGCAATCGCGGGCGGAGGCGGAGTTGGCTTGTTCAACTCCATGGGTGATGCCTGGACCGCCGACTATCTGAAAATAACCGGGGAACTGGATGTTGATCTGCGGAGCAATATTGCCGCCGAAGCGCGGGCGAAAATCGTTTACGAGCGTCTGATTAACTACTCTGATGACCCGGGAACCAAAGACGCGCTTCAATTTCTGATGACGCGTGAGATCACTCACATGAAAGCATTCACCGCCGCACTTGAGAGCTTGGGAAAGGTCCAATTTTCCATTGGCAACATTCCCCCAACGCCGGGGTTGGTGGACGAATACTTTAACGACTCTACCGGGGTGGGCGATGAAGGCGAAACCGATGCTCGCGGTCCGTGGAACACGGGCGGGAAGTGGAAAATTGTTGGGTCCCCGGAACTGGAACAGGGAGTCGAGGGGCAGAGCGGAAAGACGATTGCCAAGAACCACAAGCCAGTGAGCGAAGCGACAGGAAAGACCAGAGTGAAGAAGTCGGCGTAAAAATCAACGAGTGAATGAAACTGAAAAGGAGTGTTCATGCAAGACAAAGTTCGCAGTGGGGTTTCAGAAGATCGTTTCACGGGTGCCATTGAGTCGCAAACGTCCAAGATCCCAAGTTCCGGCTACTTGGCGGCAGCCTTTGGTGCAATCACCGCGTCAGCCATTCTGAAGATTGTGGGCAAGGATGACTGGGCTTTGTTCGTGGGACAGTGGCCGGCGGCATTTCTGTTAATGGGTGTTTACAACAAAATGGTAAAGCAGCACGGCTCAGATGCATACGGCAAGGCTGCTTGAGAATCACGTGACCGGGGTTGCTTCCGGAACGGGGGGCGCCTCAGGTCCGCGCTGAGTTTTGAAATTGCCTTCGATACAACCGAAGGAGCGCTAATAATCAAGTACTAAAAGGAGACCGATTATGTCGATTTTGGCCTGGATCGTGTTGGGATTGATTGCTGGGTTCATAGGCAGCAAGCTGGTGAACAAGACTGGCGAAGGGGTATTCCTGGATATCGTGCTGGGAATCGTTGGCGCGGTAGTTGGGGGCTGGGTGTTCAGCATGTTCGGAGCACATGGCGTCACGGGTGTAAACCTGTATAGCCTTATTGTTGCTGTGATTGGGGCTGTGCTTGTCTTGGTCGTCTATCACGCCGTGCGAGGCGGACGAGCACGGGCGTAAACCTGCTGCGATGCGGGCGACCTCGCGCCACGAGTTCTTGACCGTTACCTCGTTCGGAGCGCGGATGCGTCCCCAGAGCCTGTTCTGTGCGGGGTTGCTATTCGTGTTCCGATCGCTTAATTCACACTCGAAGGGCCGCCGCGTCAATCCGGCCTACCGAAGGCGACCCTGATGACCACTGAAGTCGCGAGATCGGGGGGCGAAGACATCGGTCCGTTTCGGGCCGAACAAGTAAAGCGCCGCGCTAGCGGCGCGAAACGATTGCTGAGAATGCTCGGGCCGGGACTCGTGACCGGTGCTTCCGACGACGATCCGAGCGGGATCGGTACTTATTCGCAGGTCGGCGCTCAGTTTGGCTATGGTCTCCTCTGGACCATGCTGATTTCGTACCCGCTGATGGCGGCCATTCAAGAGATCAGCGCACGCATCGGGCGCGTCACGGGGTGTGGCATTGCGGCGAATCTCCGCAAAAGCTATCCCAAACCGTTGCTCTATGCCGTACTAGTCGCGGTGGCAGTGGCAAATATCTTCAACCTGGGCGCCGACCTCGGCGCAATGGGAGACGCAACGCACTTGCTCGTTCCCGGAAAGGTTAGCGTCTTTGTCGTGGGTTTCGGAGTGGCGTCCCTAATTAGCATTTTGTTTGTTCCGTACTCAACGTATGTGAAATATCTGAAGTGGCTGACCCTTTCTCTTTTTGCATATGTCGGAGTAATCCTCTTCGTCCATGTTTCCTGGGGCAACGTCGCACGCGCGACCCTGATTCCGCACGTTCAGCTCACGAAGGAATCGCTCACTGCGTTGGCGGCCGTGCTCGGCACCACGATCAGTCCGTATCTTTTTTTCTGGCAAGCCTCGCAGGAAGTGGAGGAAGTGAGAAACAACCGCGGCGAGAAGGCGTTGAAGCGCGCCCCTGCACAGGCGGAAGCCCAGATGGGGCGCATAAGGCTCGATACCTACCTCGGAATGGCGTTGTCGAACTTGGTCGCTTTTTTCATAATTCTGACCGCGGCGTCAACACTCTACGCGCATGGAATTACGCAGATTTCGACGTCAGCCGAGGCGGCGACTGCCTTGAAGCCTCTGGCGGGCAGATTTGCATTTGCGCTCTTTGCTTGCGGTATCGTGGGCACCGGGCTCCTGGCCGTTCCAGTTTTAGCCGCTTCCGCCGCGTATGGCATTGGAGAAGCTGGCCGGTGGAACGTAAGCCTGGAGCGGACGCCAAAACAAGCCGCCCCATTCTATGCCGTCATCTGCACGGCCACCATCCTCGGGCTGTCGCTGAACTTCCTGCACATCGACCCGGTGAAGGCTCTTTTCTGGGCCGCCGTAGTAAATGGGCTGGTTTCGGCCCCCCTGATGGCAGTAATTATGACTATCGCTTCTAGCCGAAAAGTGATGGGCAAGTTCGTGATTGGTCCTTATCTCCGGTCTGTGGGATGGATCGCGACGGCCGTCATGTCTTGCGTGGGTGCGGGCGTATTTCTGACCTGGAGATAGCCCTCCACCGCTAGAACTCAAATCGCACCTCGAATGTCATCGTGCGGGGCTACCGTCGCCGTCCAGACTCACCCGCAATTATCCCCTCGTAGTGACGCTATGTAATCGTTCCGCGGCCATGAGCGGTTCAAATTCTGGCGAGGCTTCTCAAGGGATCCGGGGACGTTAAGGGGACGATATGAAGTGACGTACGGTGCCTTTCAGCATCAAACGAAATCCGCCGACACCATTTGATATCAAGTAGGTACGTGTCGTTGTTGCCCTGTCACGGCAGAGGCCGCGGGTTCGAGTCCCGTCGTCCCCGCCATTCTTTTGAAGCACTTGCAACCCCTACGTCCCAGCAAATCAGGGGATGTTAGTGGGACGATAAGCGCCGGACGAGAATGTTACCATCCGAAAACGCTCACAAACAGCATTCATTGGATTAGGTTTGCCTTCGGCAAAATACCCGTCGGCAAAGCGGTCGCTTTTTTCTGCTGTAGAGGGAGCTGAGCGACTTTCGAGTAAGCATGCTAGCACCGAGCACCTATTCCTCGGCCTACTCCAGGAGGAGAAATGTTTTGCGGCTGAGTTCTTGCGCGAACGTGGCATTGACCTTGGATCGGCTGTGAGGATTTAGCACGAATGCCGCACAAATATTCTTCGCCAGACGAATTTGTCAGAGAGCGCAATCCGCTGCCGGAAGATGTCATTGAACTGCAAAAACGGGTTAGATTAATTTTTCAGTCTGTAGAAGACGCGGTCGGGCAGCGCGATTTTGCTAAGGCTCGACAACTTTCAGAAGCGGAGCGCACGGAACGTTGGAAATTGCGTTCGCTTTATCAGCGACGCGGGCTTCGCGACTGGCTGTACGAGTGAGGTCATCAGATCGACTTTCATAGATGGCGAAATATCAGTTTGCCGCGCGGATGGCTCGGACGAAGAGCCGAGTGGCTGATCTCGATAGCAGAATTAGAGCGTACGCAGGAGATGTCGATCAGCGCGAACACCTTCGAGTTGCAATGAAACGGCTTCGCGAGCCAGCAGCAACAATCGGGCCAGAGTTACAGAATTCCATGTATTTACAGCAGCTCTGGCGAAAGGCGATAGTTCTTCCCTCAATTCCAGGAAGAACGGAGCTGAACGCGATGTGGCGTACCAGTTGGAGTCCAATTTCTTCTGTTATCGCAACAATCTTGTTTCTGCTTGGCTCGAATCTTATCCAAGCCCAAAGCTCGCTCTCCAACAACAATTGGCAACTCGTCTGGTCGGACGAATTTAATGGGCTGATGGGGTCCCTTCCGGATTCCACAAAGTGGACCTTCGACATTGGTGGCGGAGGCTGGGGCAATAACGAAGAAGAGGTATATTGTGCGGCTGGTTCGAATGCGAGCCCATGCAATACGGCGACTCCTAATGCGGCGCTTGACGGTGATGGACATCTGGTTATTACAGCCTATAACAACGGCGGTACCTGGACTTCGGCGCGGATGAAAACGGAAGCTGTACAAAATTTCCAATACGGGCGCATCGAAGCCCGCATGAAGCTGCCAATGGGTGCTGGCATCTGGCCCGCGTTCTGGCTTCTGGGATCTAACATCAACACCTCGAATTGGCCGCTTTGCGGCGAAATGGACATCATGGAGTGGGTGCCGCAGTATGGCGCGTCCAAGACCTCATCTACTATTCACGGGCCCTTCTCTGGAGGATCCGGCGTTGGCTCCTCATTTATATTCCCGAACAACGGAACGGTAAGTGATTTTCACACCTACGGAATCATCTGGTCCCCGAATCAGGCGCAGTTTTATCGGGACGACCCCAGCAACGTTTATTTCACCATCCAAAACACGAGTGACATTGCCGGCGATTGGGTGTTCAATCATCCGTTTTTCATCATCATGAATCTCGCAATGGGCGGATACTTCCCGGGATATACCGACCCCACGACCCCGAACCCTGCGGTGATGACTGTAGATTATGTCCGTGTCTATCGCGCGGCGCATACGCTTGTTGCCGGTCCCACCGCAATCAATTCAGGTGGCGCTTCGGCCGGGAGCTTTTTCGCTGACACGAATTTCAATGGCGGAACCGTGATCTCAACTAATGCCGCCATAGATACATCTCTCATTCCCGCGCCTGTGCCGCCGCAAGCCGTTTATCAGGCCGCTCGGGAAGGCGAGTCAAAATACACGATCAATAACCTCGTGCCCTACGCTCCATACAATGTGCAACTTCAGTTCGCGGAAACTCAGTTCAATCAACCGGGAGATCGCCTATTCAATGTGACCATCAACGGCCAAACAGTTCTGAACCGTTTCGATATCTTCGCCGCTGCCGGAGGAAGGAACAAAGCGGTCGAAGGCAATTTCAAAGCTAACGCGGATCAACATGGCAATATCGTCGTGCACTTAACTCCACGCACGTCGAACCCGCCGCTTATCAGCGGACTGGCCGTTACTCAGACCGTTGACAACGAGCCGACCAGCGGACCGGTTCTCATCGACGCAGGTGGCGGCGACGTGGGCAGCTTCATCGCCGATACAGATTACGCAGGCGGAAATCAGGCGAGCAGCTTTGCCTCAGTTGATACGTCACGAATATCGGCTCCCGTTCCGCCTCAGGCAGTATTCCAGAGCGAGCGCTGGGCACCGAGCACTTACACGATCGGCGGTTTCACGCCGGGAAGTTCACACACTGTAACGCTGTATTTCAACGAAATCTACTGGAAACTGCCCGGACAACGCGAATTCAACGTTCTAATCAATGGCAACCAAGTGTTAACGAATTTCGACATCGTCGGCATGACGGGCGCACAGAATAGGGCCATTGAAGAGCAGTTCCCGGCAACAGCGAATTCGTCGGGACAAATCGTTATCCAGTTCGCAATCGGCGCCGCCGACCAGCCAAAGGTCAGCGGAATCGCAGTGAATTGAACAACAGGTTAGTTCACGAAGGAGCGCTGTTAAGCGAAGCGCATTTCACCGCGACGACTGACGGCCGACAGTCGTTCCTAAGATTCGTTCCGGTTAGCCCGTGATCCGACCATGAATCGCGGGCCGCGGGTCATTCCTCAAAAAGGATCCACAGACCCTTTATCCTCAAATCGATGTTGCGAACACATTCATACCATGCCTCATTCGTAGCGCAGCGCGATGACCGGATGGACGCGCATCGCGCGCCGCGCGGGCACGTAACAGGCCACCAGCGCTGTGCCAGTGAGAAGCACAGAAACTCCACAAAAGATCGAAAAATCGGTTGCGCTCACACCAAAGGGAAGATTCCTTAGCATTCCCGTCAATGCAAAAACACGCACAGTCCGCAACGGAGTACACTCAGGTTCCATTGGGATGCCCATAGGAGAGGCCAGCGGTACGGGTTGACATCCGACAGGACCTATGGAAAACCTAAAACCGGAGAGCATCATGGGCAACCTATCCAATGAAGCTCCCGCCGCCCTAGCAGCCCGGCGCATTCGACGGGTTCTCTCCCAGCCCGGTCTGCACGCTTTCGAGGCCGCGTACGATCCATGGTCGCGGCTGCCGGAGCACGGCCATGCAGGGCCCTTCTTCACTTACGTGCTCCGCGGCGGTTTTGTCGAGCGCGCGGGACACCAAGTCCGCCAGTGCAGCCGCGGCGCGGTGATCTTTCACGATCAGGAATCGCACACGAATGAGGTCAGCGGCGCCGGCACTGTTTCGTTCAACGTCGAACTTGATCCGGAGTTGTGGTGCGAACTCACCGATGGGGTGTGGAGTTCCGCGGGCCCGTCACTCGTGTTACTGCAACGGTATCGGTCGATGAGATAGGGCACGCCTTCACCAGCCAGCGGCTTCGACGAAGTGGTGACTTCAAAGTGCAGATGTGGCTCGCGAGCATCTCCGGAATCGCCGACGAGTGCCAATACCTGCCCGCGCGCCGCACGCGATCCCCCACTTTCACGCGCAAACTTCCCGGCTGCAGATGCATGTAATATGCGAACTGGCCGCCACCCAGGTCGAGCGTGATTGTGTTGCCCGCGACTGTTTCCAACGTAATTGGCACGCCGGGGTGAAAAGCGTCGCCGTGCCCGGGGATGTTATCGGGAAGGGCGTCCTTTGCCCTAATGACGCGGCCGTCCGCAACCCGCCAGCACCGCTTTCCCATACGAGTAATGCGGAGATGCAGCGTCGGGAAAATCGAGAACTTCGACGTAGCGCAAAAAGGCATCTGGGGCGATGCAGGCCGCCCATGGAGAGAAGAAATCGTTGAAATCTAGTACCTCTATGATTAAGGGTTTTGGTAGAACGGCTACGTCTCCATCCGCTCCCTCGAAGAACGCAACCACGAGTGGCAGCACTCGACCACGCCCACGAAGACCTTCTCACGAAATAGCATTTTCGGCTAGACTCAGGGGCACAAATTTCAAATCCGCGCTCCCGGGTAGGCAGATTGGAAGTCGTACTTGGAGTGGAGCGGGGAGAGGTGTTAGCGATGAAACGAAACTGGAACTGGGCAGTGTGGACCGGCGCGTCGCTGGTTTTCCTGGGAGTGATTAGCTATCCGCTGTTTTTCGTTCGTTTCCCGGCGCTTCGCGATTTTCCGTGGGCGAACCTGCCGATGATCGCGCTCGGGTTGGTGCTGCTCGCCTTGGGGCTTGTGCGCGCATTCCGGCGTTCGGACCTGTTTCGCGGCAAAACTTTCGGCAGTGTCCTCGCGGTGCTAGCGTTGGCATTCAGCGGATTTTTCCTCTACGGCATTTTTATCGGCGCGCGGCATGTGCTACCCGCTTCGCACGGCGCGCCGCAGGTGGGCCAGACGGCGCCA
>Ga0307474_10000378_pt1 | contig 32360 bp, 21 predicted proteins | sample atmos_gasesECM1C_2_FD_203312 | JGI IMG/M metagenome (GOLD analysis project Ga0307474, IMG submission 203312) | Hardwood forest soil microbial communities from Morgan-Monroe State Forest, Indiana, United States - atmos_gasesECM1C_05 | ecosystem: Environmental > Terrestrial > Soil > Temperate... | reverse complement strand
TGTGAATACGCGTTGCAGAAGTTGTCATTCAATAGGTTGAATCTCTGGAAAATGCGCTCCGACGTTTTAAGCGCAAAGTGCAGTCGGAGGACATTATCAAGGAGATTAAAAAGCACAGCTACTACATGAAACCAGGTGAGCGGCGGCGTGCAAAAGAAGCCCTCTCGCGTAAGCGTCTCCGAAAAAAGCAACGGCGTGAGCAAGACTAGGTGACCAATTTGTCTGGGTCCACTCAAACATGTTCGGGTCAGGCGAGATTGGAGAAGTGCGTGTAGTAAGGCACTTTCCATTTCGTCTGGCGTGGACTGTTCCGCTGCCATACTCCAGTAGGGTTTGCCCGGGAGCAGCGTATGGAATACCACGATAGGGTCTTGAAGTGCGCCGAATGTTCGGCCGAGTTTGTTTTTACTGCGGGCGAGCAGATGTTTTTCGCCGACAAGGGTTTCAAAAACGAGCCCAAGCGGTGTAAAGCGTGCAAGGCAAGCCGGGCGGCGGGAGGAAGCGCTTCCGCAGGCACGGCACAGCGAGTGGAGACGAAGACGGTCTGCTCGCAGTGCGCGAAGGAAACGACAGTTCCATTCAAGCCCACCCAGGGGCGGCCTGTATATTGCCGGGAGTGTTTTCAACACCGGCGAACCACGAGCCCACCTGCGGCGGCGGCTCAACAGGCGTAAGTTCGCCGGGCTTGAATTGACGCGAGATCATTTCAGGTCTCAGCGGTGTGTGAAATTGACCCGCCCGACCTGAAATAGGCCCTGAGGTAGAGTTCTGTGTCAGGAGGCTCTTCGCAGCGCGCGAGCGCGGCGAAGGGCCTTTTTTTTGGGGCGGAAGTTTTATTTACGCGGCTTTGGAAGATCCCGTTGGGGCGATCTGACGAAGGGCGGCGACGAACGCTTCGGTTTCGGGTTGAGTCCCGATAGTGACACGCATGAAATTCGGCATGGAGGCGAAGCGGCGGCCGACCAGAATATTTTTCGCTTTGAACTGATCGATGAAGGGCTGCACATCGGAGCCCATATCGATCATCACAAAATTAGCATGAGAGGGGATGAAGGTGCGGCCGTCGCGGGTGAGCGCGGCGCAAAGCCACGAGCGAGAGGCAACCAAGCGGTCGCGGCAGGAAACGATATTGGCGTGATCGGACAGGCTGGCCAAACCGGCACCGACCACGGCGGCGTTGCAATTGTCCTGTAAGAGTTGCGCAGAAATGCGCGCGATCTGTTCTTTGGCGCCGATGGCGTAGCCCAGGCGCATGCCGGCCATGCCGTAAATTTTGGAAAAGGTGCGAGCGACGAGCACGTTGGGATACTTCGGGATAAATTCGAGGGCGCTGGAATAACTCGGATCGGCGATGAAATCATTGTAGGCTTCGTCGACGAGCACGAGGGTGGTGGGCGGGACGGCCTGAAGGCAGGCGGCCATTTCGTCGCGAGTGACGAGCGTGCCGGTGGGGTTATTGGGATTGCAGATATAAAGGACGCCGGTTTTCGAAGTGCAGGCCGCGGCCATGCGGGGAAGATCGTGGCGGTAGTCGGAAGTGAGCGGGATCTTGACGGCATTGGCGCGCATGGCCCGGGCGTATTCGAGAACGGCCTCGAAGGTGGGATCAGCGGCGACGACCTGCTTACCGGAATCGAGGAAGGTGACGTCCGCGACGCGGAGGATCTCGGTGGAGCCGCAGCCGAGGGCGATGTTGTCGCGAGTTAGACTGTATTTTTGAGCGATGGCGTCGGTGAGTTCGAGCAGACTGTCTTCCGGGTAGCGCGAGGTCAGGGAGGCGCAGGAATTCAGGACGGCGGCCGCCTTAGGCGAAGGTCCATAGGGATTCTCGTTGAAATTCAGGCGAATCGCGCCAGCGGGAACCGGGTGGCGGTGGCGCGCATCGAAAAGCGAAGGAAGGGCCGGTGCGGCAAAAGCCAGGGCCAGCGATTTGGTGAACGCCGCCGAAAATTCGCGGCGAGAAAAATTGAGATTGGGCACGACTGCTCCTGAAAGTGAATTTTGCCGAATCATACTCTGCGCTAACGGCACTAACAACAGAGTTTGGGGAGAAGAGAATGGCGACCAAGACGAAAAAGAAGCCGGTCAAGAAAGTAGTCAAGAAGCGGTCGGCGCCGAAAGCGGTGAATCAGGATACGGCGTTACGCCAGCAACTGGTTGAAACGCTGACCTGGGAAGGCGCACATGTGGGTTGGAAGTCGGCGCTGGCGAATCTGCCAGCTGAAAGGCGGGGCGAGGAAGCTCCAGAGTTGCCGCATACCGCGTGGGAGTTGCTGGAACACTCGCGCATCACGCAACGGGACATTCTTGATTTTTGCATTGATCCCGAATACAAAGCACTGGAATGGCCCGCCGGGTATTGGCCGAAGACATCGACGCCACCGGACAATTCCGCGTGGGAAAACTCAGTGCGAGCATTCGTGGCAGATACTCAGGAGATGGTGAATCTGATCGAGGATCCGCGAACGGATCTATTTTTGAGGATTCCTCACGGAGATGGCCAGACGATTCTGCGCGAGGCGGTGCTGCTGGCGGACCACAATGCGTATCATCTGGGACAGTTTGTGCTGGTGCTGAGGGCTTTAGGTGCGTGGAAGGAAACCTAAACTCGCCGCTCGCGGGATTTGTGTCGGGACTATTATAATAAGTAGGGATACCAAGGACGCGCGATGAGCAGGCAACACGAGATTCTGGAAGCAGCGGCAACGAAAGACGGCCAAGAACGGATTTGGGATGCGTTCCGGCGCTGGGGATTTCTGCAAGCGAAGCTCGATCCGCTGGGCGACGTGAAGCCTGTGGCGATGCCGGACCTGGATGTGACCGGGCCGGAGGCTGACGCGGCGCGGCGGTTTTATTGCGGATCGATCGGTGCGGAGTTCATGCACATCGCCGACCCCGGAAGGCGCGAATGGATTCAAGCGCGGATGGAAGCGGAAGCGCCGGAAGTGGATCGCGCACGGATTCTGGACTGGCTGGTGCGGGCCGAGATTTTCGAGCAGGTGTTGCAGACCAGGTATCTGGGGACGAAACGATATTCGCTGGAAGGCGAGGCAGCATTACTGCCGCTGCTGGATTCGATTTTAGAAGCGGCCGCGAACCAGGGTGCGGAACAGGCGGTGGTGGCGATGAGCCATCGCGGACGCTTGAACGTGATGGTGCACATCGTGGGCCGCAGCGCAGCGGAAGTTTTCGCGCGTTTTGAGGATGTGGACCCGCGCAGCGTGCTGGGCGGCGGCGACGTGAAATACCACATGGGCGCGACCGGAAATTTCACGACCGCCGACGGACAGAACGTGTCGATGCATCTGGTTTCGAATCCGAGCCACCTGGAAGCGGTAGATCCGGTGGCGGTGGGGCGCGCGCGGGCCAAGCAACAGCGCGCGGGCGATACGGAACGAAAGAAGATTGTGCCGATCATTATGCACGGCGACGCGGCGTTTGCCGGACAGGGAATCCTGGCGGAAACGTTGAATATGTCTAACGTAGAAGGGTTCACGGTGGGCGGCTCGATTCATGTGGTGGTAAATAATTTGATCGGGTTCACCACGATTCCGCGGGACTCCCATTCGGCGCGGTTCGCGACGGACCTGGCGCTGCGTTTGCCCTCGCCGATTTTTCATGTGAATGCAGAGGATCCCGAAGCGGTGGTGCGCGTGGGCCGGATGGCACTCGATTACCGGGCGGCGTTTGGGACTCCGGTGGTCATCGATTTAATCGGCTACCGGAAGCACGGGCACAGTGAAGTGGACGATCCGACGATTACCCAGCCGCTGCGTTACCGGAAGATTCAGGACCGCGCTCCGCTATGGCAAATCTATGCTGAAAAGATCGGGGTGGATGCCGAACCGATCGTAGCGCGGGCGCGGGAAGAGATGGACGCAGCGCAGAAACAGGCGCTGGAATTGGAAAAGACGCCGCCCATGCGGCAGATGCCCGCGTATTGGGATGCGTATTTCGGCGGGCGGTACAAAGATTCGTATGAAGTGGAAACTGGGGTGGGAAAAGAGGAATTGGCGGAAATTGGCGAGGCGCTGGTGCGGTATCCCAGCGACTTTCATATTCATCCCAAAGTTAAAAAACTGCTGGAGCAGCGCGCGGAAATGGCGCAGGGAAAACGCGCGATTGACTACGGGATGGCGGAGGCCCTGGCTTTTGGTTCGCTGTTGAAGCAAGGCGTTCCAGTGCGGTTGAGCGGGCAGGACAGCCGGCGCGGAACTTTTAATCAGCGACATGCGGCGCTGATCGATATTGAAAACGAAAGTGAGTATGTGCCGCTGGAGCACGTGGCTCCGGAAAAAGCGTGGTTTGAAGCGTACAATTCGACGCTATCGGAAGCTTCGGTGCTCGGATTCGAGTACGGTTTCAGCCGCGACTATCCCGAGGCGCTGGTTTTGTGGGAAGCGCAGTTCGGAGATTTTGCGAACGGCGCGCAAATCATCATCGATCAGTTTATTTCGGCGGGTGAGGACAAGTGGGCGTTGTTGGGCGGGGTAGTGCTGCTGCTGCCGCATGGGTACGAAGGGCAGGGGCCGGAACATTCCAGCGCGCGCATCGAGAGATTTTTGCAACTGGCGGCGCGCGACAATATGCAGGTGTGCCAGCCGTCGACGGCAGCGCAGTATTTTCATTTGCTGCGACGCCAGGCATTGAGGAAGTGGCGGAAGCCTTTGATCGTTTTCACGCCGAAGAGCATGCTGCGAAATCCGGTGGCGAGTTCGACGATTGAGGATCTGGGAGCAGCGAGATTTCAAAATGTGATTCCCGACAGCGGAGATGGATCGGCGACGCGGGTATTGCTGTGCAGCGGGAAGATCGGGCATGAATTGATCGCGGAGCGGAAACGGCGGAAGGACGATTCGACCGCGATTATTCTGGTGGAGCAGTTGTATCCCTTTCCGGAGGCGGAACTGGCGGCGGAGCTGGACCGCTATACCAACGCGCGGGATTTCATCTGGGTGCAGGAAGAGCCGGCCAACATGGGAGCGCTATCGTACATGGTGCCGAATCTGGAGCGGCTGGCGCATGGGCGCGGCGTGCTCACGGTGAAGCGATCGGCGAGCGCGAGTCCGGCGACGGGATCGCACAAGGCGCACGAAATGGAGCAGCATACGTTGATCGCGCTGGCGTTTGGCGGGCCGGAGAAAGCGTAGGCCGGGCGGCGCTGGCGCAAAGTTCTACTTCAAATGCCGGGCTGGCGGATCAGTCTGCAAGACAGCGTTAATCGAAGAGAGATCCCTCGTCGGGCTGAGAAGCGCCCTCTGTCGGGATGACAACGGACCCCAAAACCAGGATCAAAACTAACCCCAAGACAAACCCAACTACGAAGTCCGTTCTTCAAATAAGCTGCTTCGACAGTAACTTCATTTAGTGTGCTGCTGAGTTTCTTTCGAAACACCAGTGAACGAATTCGGGTTTATAGACGTCCATAACCGACGCGGGAATATCGGATTCGTTTATTTTGTGAAAGACGAAATCGATTTCGCCGCCTGGTTTCGCAGTGGCTAGCAGGTAGCCATAGACATTGGTTTCGGCGGCTTTCGCTTCGGTCTTGTTGGGCGGAAGCGTGTAGCGGATGGCGCCGGCGGTGCCGACGATCCAGCCTGGAAGAACGCCGCCGTTGTTGTGCCAATATTCGGTGTTGAAAATCCCGTCCATGAAGTAATGCGAGTGGCTGGCGAGAATGTAGACGCGTTTGTGCGAATCGTTCTGGAGCGCAAGCAGGTCGCGGTAGACGCGGCGGCCAGAAATGAGTCCGGGCTCGGATTCGTCCATGGCGTGATTGGAAGAAATGCTGTCGGGAAGAGCTTCGTGCATGCCGACCACGACGGTGGTGACGTCGGGATTGGCGGCGGCGAGTTTCAAGGTGCGTTCGAACCAGAGGACTTGGGGCGGGTCGAAGGCGTCGTCGGTGGCGTTGTCGAGGCTGATGAAATCGATGCCGCTCATGATCCAGTGAAAGTAAGGAACAAGTTTGTGATTATTTTTGTCATCGGCCAGGCGTTGGTCGCGCAGGACCGGCGTATCGAGCCAGTCGGCAAATTGAATCAGGTACATCTCGCGAGTGTGGGGCCAAACCAGTTCGTGATTTCCGATACCGAGAAAGACCGGAGTTGGGGCGAAGGTGGCGATTTGATTTTGCAGAAAATCATCCCAGGCAGTGGCCAAATAGGTGCTGATGCTGAGCGGGCTGGCGATGTTTTTCGGCTGATGCTGCATGTCTTCGTCGAAATCGGAGAGTTTGCGGAAATCGCCGAGGTGCCAGTAGAAAGCGGCGTGGTCCTGGGCGACGCCGGCGGCGATGGCGGGCATGGTGACGTCGCCGCAATTGCGGGAATCGCCGGAGACGGCGAATCTCCAGGGGGCCGACGGTTTTGCAGGGCCGGGGGAAGGAGGAGGAGCCGATTGGGCGTGGGCGAATTGCAGCGTCGCGGCGAGAAGCGCGAAGGCCAAAGCGGTGACGAAACGTGGCGCGCACCGGTTCATCGGCTTTCCCTCCTGGAGGACGCGATCAGCTTTGAAAAATGGCGAGTTGAAACGAAATGATAATGTATCACTCGTCGGCGGAAATCGGCCGGGCGGCCCGCAAGACGCCACCAGCCGTGACCTGAGGATTAATGCTGCAGCAAAACTGCTGCGAATAACATTAGTGCCAGCACGGCGAGAATTAGAATCGCAAAGCCTCGGATCACCCAAGGGCTCGGTGGCGTTGTGAGTGGGGGAACGGATCGTCTTGGTGGAACTGGCGGGTCGAGTACACCGATGCCGACGTGTTTGCGTGGCGGGACGCGTGAACCACCTGATGAGGTTTGGGTCTGTGGTTCTTCGTCGTATTCGCTGAATTGATGCTGCATTAGTGCAAGTGTAATCCTATGTTATAAGACCTCGCAAGAAAGGTGCGGAAGGAAACCTTGCGGAGATGTGTCCGGAATTCGTTTGGGGATTGCGATGAATTTCGCATACATTTCTGGCGCACGAAGGTAACCGGGCGACGGGATCGTTGAGAATCGATTATGACAGCGGCGTGTCGTACTTCCGGTGCTTGGGGCCTCGGTCGTTTTGATTCCCGGCCCTTACGGGCCGGGCTAACCTATTCCGCGCCTCCAGCGCCGGTTTGTCGCGGCGGCCAGATGAAGGTTAGATACGCAGGGCGAATGAGAGGACGTTAAGACGAGGATGCACGATGAAAATTGAACCGTTCGAACTGGAACGCTGGCAATCGGTTTGGGAAAACAAGGTGGACCTGAATATTTCGGAAAGCGGAGTGCATCCGCTGACCACGGCGGAACTGGTGCCGGAAGCGGAGCAGCTCAAGAAAATTCTCGAGGTGCAGCAAGTGTATCCGCAGACAAACGGCAGCGAGGAATTGCGAACTCGCATTGCGGAACTGCATCCGGGCGCGACGATGGAGAACGTGTTGGTGACGTCGGGAGGGTCAGAGGCGAACTACGTTTCGACCTGGGGGTTGATTGAGCCGGGCGACGAAGTGGTGTTCATGATGCCGAATTATATGCAGATTGCGGGACTGGCGCGCGGGTTTGGCGCGACGGTGAAACCGCTGTGGCTGCGGGAGTCGCTGGAGTGGGGAATTAATGTTGATGATTTGCCGCGGCTGGTAACGGCTAAGACAAAAATCATCGCGATATGCAATCCGAGCAATCCGACCGGCGCGGTGCTGCGTGAAGACATGCGGGCGGCGGTTTTGGCGGCCGCGGAAAAAGTGGGGGCCTGGGTGATTTCCGATGAGGTGTACCGTGGCGCGGAATTCGATGACGAAACCACGGCGAGCATGTGGGGCGGTTACGAACGGGTGCTGGTCACGGCCGGGCTGTCGAAAGCATACAGCTTGCCGGGACTGCGCACAGGCTGGGTGGTGGGGCCGGCAAAGATGATCGAGAAATTGTGGAGCTATCACGATTACACCAGCATCAGCCCGTCGATGCTGACGGACCGGCTAGCTTCGGCGGCGCTAGAGCCGGCGCGGCGGGCGTGGATATTGAACCGGACGCGAGAGACGCTGCGGGCGAATTATCCAGCGTTGCAAAAATGGCTGGCGGAACGCGCAGACATTTTTTCGCACGTGCCGCCGAAAGCAGGGGCGATTGCCTGGGCCGGGCTACGGGACGGAAGAAATTCCGCGCAGATGGCCGAGGAGTTGCGGGCCCAGAAAAGCGTGCTGCTGGTGGCCGGCGAGCAGATGGGAATGGAATCGTTTGTGAGACTCGGATTCGGCGGCGATTCGGAACACTTGCAGAAGGCGCTGAGGCGAATCGACGAATACCTGCAGGAGACGGGGGGCCGGCAAGGCCGGTCGGCTTAGAATTTCCATTTGATCTTCCATATTGGTCTTCCATATTTGATCGGAGGATTCGCGCGCTCACGTTCGTTGACTTGGGCTTGCGGGGGGTCATAAACTTACGCGAAGCCGAGGCGAGATTACCCTGCCATGAAAGCGCCACTACCTGAGAATGAAGCGGCGCGCCTCGAAGCTCTGCGGCGTTACGACATCCTCGATACTTTTCCGGAACAGGCCTTCGACGATCTGACGCGACTGGCGGCACTGATTTGCGATGCGCCCATCGCGCTGGTTTCGCTGGTGGACCAGGACCGGCAGTGGTTCAAATCCAAAATTGGAATGAAGGAAACGGAAACGGCGCGCGATATATCGTTTTGCGCGCACGCGATTCTGGAACCGAAGGTGATGGTGGTTTCCGACGCGCTGGCCGACCGGCGATTTTCCGATAACAAGTTGGTAACGGAAGAGCCGCGGATTCGGTTTTACGCGGGCGCTCCGCTGGTCACGGAGCAGGGACATGCGCTAGGGACGTTGTGCGTGCTGGATCGCGTGCCGCGAACGCTGAGCAGCGATCAGAAGGACGCGCTGAAATCCTTGAGTCGGCTGGTGGTGGCGCAGATGGAATTGCGCCGCAGCGTTTCGGATTTGTCCTCGGCGATTCGGGAACGACGGCTGAGGGAAAACGAGCTGGATCAACTTTTCACACTTTCGCTGGACATGTTGTGCATCGCGGGATTTGACGGGTACTTCAAACGGTTGAATCCGGCGTGGGAAAAAACGCTGGGGCGCAGCGCAGCGGAATTGGTCTCGAGACCCTACTTCGAATTTATCCATCCGGACGATCTGGCAGCGACCCTGCACGAGGCAAAAAAAATCGACGAAGGCGGACAAACCGTAGCGCTGGAGAACCGGTTCCGCTGCGCGGATGGCAGTTACAAGTGGCTGCTGTGGAACGCGACGCCGAGTGCCGATCAGGGGTTGATCTTCGCCGTAGCCCGCGATATCACGCGGCGCAAACAAGCGGAGCGACGACTTTCCACGGGCTACGCAGTGACGCGGGTGCTGGCCGAATCGGAATCGCTGACGGCGGCCGCGCCGCTAATCTTGATGGCCATTTGCGAAGGCCTGGACTGGGAAGTGGGGGCGCTGTGGCGGCTGGATGAAACCGCGAATTTAATGCGATGCGTAGCAGCCTGGAACGATCCGCATATGAGCTTCCCGAAGTTCATGGCCGCGACGCGATCGCTCTCATATGCGAAGGGTGCCGGGTTGCCTGGGCGAATCTGGGAAGTGGGCCAGCCGATGTGGCAGCAGGATTTGCCGACGGACAATACGTTTCCGCGGACACCGCTGGCGCAAGAAGAGGGTTTGCACGCGTCATTCGGATTCCCGATTCGCAGCGGCGAACATTTGATCGGCGTGGTGGAATTTTTCGGGCGAAGCATGCGCAAGATCGAAAGCGACATGCTGGAAATGTTCGATTCCATCGGCAGCCAGATCGGGCAGTTCATCGAGCGGCGGCACGCCGAAAATGAATTGAAACTGTATGCAGACTATCTGGAAGCCGCGAGGCAAGCGCAGGCCGAAGACGCGCGGAGACTGGCGCAACTGGTGAAGGAGCTGGAGGTCGCCAAACTGAAAGCGGAAGACGCGACCCGGGCGAAAAGCGAATTTTTGGCCAATATGAGCCATGAAATACGAACACCGATGAACGCGATCGTGGGGATGACCGATCTGGCGCTGGGAACGAAACTAAGTCCGGAACAGCGTGAATATCTGCAGACGGTGAAGGGGTCGGCCGGGTCGCTATTGAGTTTGATCGACGATATTTTAGATTTTTCGAAAGTAGAAGCGCGAAAGGAGCGGCTGGACCCGGTTGAATTCCGGCTGCGGGATACGGTGGAGGAGACGCTGAAGGCGCTGGCGCTGCGCGCGCAGCAAAAACACATCGAGCTGGCTTCGCATTTTCCGCAGGAAGTGCCGGACGTGCTGATTGGCGATCCGGAGCGGCTGCGGCGCATTGTAGTGAACCTGGTGGGGAACGCGATCAAGTTTACGGAGCAAGGCGAAGTCGTGCTGCACGTGCAGCTGGAATCACGGTCGGCAAATGACGTGCTGCTACATTTTTCGGTGACGGACACCGGGATTGGAATCCCGCTAGAGCAGCAGCAGCGGATATTTGAAGCATTCGCGCAGGCGGATGCTTCGACCACGCGAAAATATGGCGGCACGGGGCTGGGTCTGGCGATTTCGGCACAGCTCTGCGAATTGATGGGCGGGTTGATGTGGGTGGAAAGCGAAGTGGGAGTGGGAAGCACGTTCCATTTCACCGCGCGGTTTGCGGTGCCACAGCGGTCCAGCAAGGGCGACCAAGAATTCATCGCGCCGGTAAAACTGCGCGATCTGCCGGTGCTGGTGGTGGACGACAACCGGACCAACCGGGAAATCCTGGAAGAAATGATTTTGAATTGGAGGATGAAACCAGTGGCGGCGGAAAACGGAAAGGCCGCGCTGGAAATGTTGAAGCGAGCGGCGACGGAAGGGCGGCCGTTCCGGGTGGTGCTGCTCGATGGGCACATGCCGGGGATGGACGGTTTTGAGGTCGCGGCCCGGATGAAGCACGAACCCAGCGTGAAGGGCGCAGCGGTGATTCTAATGCTTTCGGCGGGGCTGGTTGAAGATGCGAGCCGGGCAAAAACGGTGGGAGCGACGGCGACGCTGACCAAGCCCATAAAGCAGTCGGAATTATGCGATGCGATCGTGAATGGGCTGCACCTGCCGAAGCCGAATCGAACGGCGGCAAATGCGGCGACCGGGCGCAAACGGGTGGCGCGGCAAAAGCTGCGAATTCTAGTGGCCGAAGACAACCCGGTGAACCAGGATCTGGCATTGCATATGCTGCAAAGACGCGGACACTCAGTGATTCTGGCGGAAAACGGACGGCAGGCGTTGGAGGCGGTGGAGCGGCATAAGTTCGATGTGGTGCTGATGGATGTGCAGATGCCGGAGATGGGCGGGCTGGAAGCAACGCAAGCGATTCGCGAACGAGAAAAAACCACCGGCGGGCATCTGGCGATCATAGCGATGACGGCCCACGCGATGCAGGGGGACCGGCAGAAATGTCTGGACGCGGGCATGGACGGGTATTTGTCGAAGCCGCTCGATCCGAGGACTTTTCTACGGACGGTGGAAGAGGGTGTTTCGGCGACGAGCGCCGCCACGCCGAATGCGGGCGAGGATGGCGACGGGCCGGCGCAGGAACTCGACGTGCGCGGGTTGATGGAACGATTCAGCGGCAACAGGAAGCTGCTGCGCACGATCGTGGGCACGTTTCGCGAAGACTGCCCGAAAATGATGGCGCGCATTCGCACGGCACTGACCGCGCACGACGCGGCGCAGCTGGCGGACGGATCACATGCGTTGAAAGGATCGGTGGGGAATTTCGGTCCGTCGGCGGCACTGGAGACGGCCCGGGAGATGGAAAAAAACGCACGTCAGGGTAAACTCGATGGCGCCTGGGAGCTGTACGCGACGCTGGAAGACCAGATCGCGCTACTGCTGCCGGCGCTACAGGCCATCGGCGAGAAAAAAGCAAAACCGAGGCGGACGGCTCGTTCGCTACATGCTCAAGGAAGAAAACGATGACGCGCATACTGATTGCTGACGACGACCGGACCACGCGATTGCTGCTCTCCGAGACGCTCCGGGCACAAAAATTCACGGTGGTGTCGGTAGCGGACGGAGCGGCGGCGCTGAAGAAGCTGAAGGCCGGGAAGTTCGATCTGGCGCTGCTGGACGTCTGGATGCCGAAAATGAACGGGCTGGAGGTGCTCTCCAAGCTGCGCAACGTGAAGAACCGGCCGAAAATAATTGTGATGACCTCTGATGACACGCCGGAAACGCTGCTGAGCGCGATACGGGAAGAGGCATACACCTACGTGGCGAAACCGGTAGACCCGCAGGCGCTGACTGGACTGGTGAAAGAAACCCTGGCGAAGCAGCCGGGACAACGAACCATCGAGGTGGTTTCGGCAACTCCGACCTGGGTGGAACTGGTGGTGCCGTGTTCGCTGGAGGAAGCGGAGCGAATTGAAGCGTTCATGGCGCACTTCAAAAGCGGGTTGCCGGAAGATGTACGCCGGGCTGTCGGGCAGGCGTTCCACGAGTTGCTGCTGAATGCGGTGGAGTGGGGCGGGAAACTCGATCCAAACCGGAAAGTGCGCATATCGTATTTGCGCGCGAAGAAGATGCTGATGTACCGCATCGCCGATCCTGGAACGGGATTCAAATTCGCGGACCTGGAACACGCAGCGATTACCCATATGCCCGACGAGCCGACCAAACACGATCAGATCCGGCAGGATAAAGGATTGCGGCCGGGCGGGTTTGGGCTTTTGCTGACACAGGCCACGGTGGACGAGTTGATTTACAACGAGAAACAGAATGAAGTGGTGTTCGTAAAATATTTGACGGAATAGCAGGATGGAAAAAAGCCTTCCTGCCGGTTTGGCTCTGTACCGTTTGGGTATCTGGGCGCCCGAGGCCTTATCTGGTGTGCTAGATTCGGAGTTCGGCTAAGCTGATGAAGACACTGGTCATTTTTTCGCTGGTAGTGGCGTGTTTGCTGGTTCTCGTGGTGTTTGTGCTGCCGCGGACACCGCCGAACGAACCGGTACAAACGCCGGCTGCTGTGGCACCGGTATGGAACTCATCAGCGATCCAAAGCAGTTTTGCGGGCGTGCAAGTAAAAGAGGTGGACGCGACCCACGCGGCCCTGATTTTTTCTTACGACCTGGACAACAATACGGATGCGGACTACCGACTGGCAAAAGGGCCGGCGACGGTGGTGATGACGCGGCTGAAATCGAGCGGGAGCGTCAGTTCGGCAGAGCCGGTGGAACTGGATAGTTCGGTTTTTCTTCCAGCGCGCAATCGGACGCGCATCGCAGTAGAGATCACGCGCAATTTCAATTGGCCCACCGGGCTGCCGGGCGCGCAAATCGGGCCGGTGAATCAAGAAAAATTCAGATCGCTGGTGGCCCAGGAAGTTGCGAATCTAAGCGGCTTTGTGGTTTTCGACCAGGCGACTCATTTTCAGATTGAACTGCCAGGCGGCTGGCAGGAACTTTCCGCCGGGAATACGGTTCCCGGAAAGATTTAAGGTTGACGTCAACGCCGGTGAATGCTTGTGAACAGGTTTTATTGCGTTTCGTTGTGGCTGCTGAGGCGCGAAGGTATACTTTTTGAACTGAGGTTCGCTGCGATCCCGCTCGCAGCCATCTAGGCATGGCTGACAACCCCGAAAAATCCTCGAAGACACACCCGGACAAGGACCGGCGGCTTCACGCCCGGCAGCGAATTCATTCGCTTTCCTACGTAAAAATGGGAGATTCGAATGGCGGCATCGTCTTAAACATCAGCGACGGTGGAATTTCGGTGCAGGCCGCGGCGGCGCTCGATCCGAGCGAGCCGGTCACCTTGTCACTGGAGATTCCGCGGGTCCGGAATCGGGTGGAAGTGAAAGGCGAAATCGCGTGGTTGAGCCCGTCGAAAAAAGAGGCGGGGATACGGTTCGTCGATCTGCCGGAAAGCACGCTGAAGCAGATTCAGAAATGGATGGCGCGGGAAGCATCCCCCGAACAATTTGAAGACGAGACGGATCCGGTAGGAGAAGAGCAAGAAGCGCCGGTGGCAGCTGCGGCGGTTGAGGCGGCGGTTGAATCAGCACCGATGGAAGCGACAGCCGAAGTAGTGGAAGAAATAGCGGGGATCGAAGCTGCTCCCGACGAAGACGGCTGTGTTCGCGAACTGAATGAAGCAAACATATTGAGTGCGGACGAGATCAAGAAGTTAGCGTCCGAGCCAAACGCGGTTCGTCGGACGACGGTTGCGGTGAGCGAAGAAGAAGTACAAGAGATCGAAGAAGACTCTGACACTGAGGATCAAGAAACTACCGTTGAGGCGACGGCGAATTTCGAGGCGGACGAAGACGAAGAGGAAGTCGAGGAAGAAGCTGAGGTGGAACAGCTTGCGGCGCAGGGTGCAAAAGCTGGCGCTGAACGCAAAGCAGCAGAGGAACGGGGAACGAAGTCCGAAACCGGCGGCGCGGACGAATCGGGAGAAGAATCGGACAACGAGGACGAATTAATTCAAGCGTTCGGGCCGCCGGTAGTGCCGTTTGAACGGCGGCCGAATACGCCGTTTTCCTCGATGAACGCGCTGGCTGGCGGTGCGCGCGGTGCGCAGAACCTGGCGATCGCTCCGTCATTGCTGCATGACGTGCGGACCCCGTTTGTGGAATCTACCGTCGCCGCGCAGGAAGCGGCACCCGAATCGGGGTGGAAAGTTTTTAGGATTCAGTTGCAGACGGGATGGTTTCTGGCTGCGCTGGTGTTGCTGCTGGCACTGATTTCGTTCATTGCCGGCATGGCGGTACGCCGCGGCGCGTTGAATGGCGTGATGGGCGAGCAACAGGACATGCTTATTCCGAGGAGCGCACCGGCCAGCGGCGCGATTTCGCACATACCGGCGCCGGCAAGCGGCACGGCGGATGGAGCGAACGCAGCGGAGGCGGCGAAACCGCTCTTGATCGAGATTGTGGATTTGGCCAACCATCGCTGGGTGATTCCGGCGAGCACGGCGGTGAACCGCTCGAACGTCACGCAGGCGGCCGAGACGAGCGATAACTCTGCTTCGGGAGCCGCGGCGAACGCGAGTCCGTCGCAAGGATCGAGTGCGGGGCAGGCCGTGACGAACGCAGGAACGACTTCAGCAGCGGGTTCAGGAAAGGGCGGAGTGCCGCTGGTTTTGAGTTTGCCCGAAACTCCGATCAGCGCCACGGGATCGGTGGCGATCAGTTCGCAACGATCGGTTCCGGTTCCGGCGGATGGATCAAAGGCCGCACAGAATGGGAGAAATTTGCAGGTGGGACAACTGGTCAATCTGGTGGAACCGGTCTATCCCGCGGAAGCGGTGCAGCAAAAGATCGAAGGGACCGTAAAGTTGCACGCGGTGATCGGAACCGATGGGGCGATCGAAAGCCTGGCGCAGGTGAGCGGACCGCAGGTACTGGTGAATGCTTCGATGGCCGCGGTGCGAAATTGGAAATACAGTCCAACGCGGATGAACGGTCAGTCGATCGAGACGCAGGAAGATATTAGTTTCGTTTTCCGGCTGCCCAATTAGAGGCGGTGCAATGATTCAACGTGGTTGACGGTCTTGTGTCGCGGCGGTTAGGATGACTGCGATTTCATCTGGAGGAAATGATGGCCAAGAAAAACAGACTGACGAAAGTAGCGACGAGTATTGGCGCAGCCGTGGGAAAAGCGGATCGGACGGCGCACAAGATGGCTAAGGCCGGCGCGCTGGCGAAGAAAGAACTCGACGCTTTGGCCAAGGATGTGGCGGCATTGAAGCGCCGGCTGGAAAGAGCGACCGGGCATTTGCGTCACGCGCTGAAGTAAAGACGGCGCTGCAGCTGGCGCTTCCGAATAATTCAAGAGTTTCGCCTTAAATCGCTCCTGCTTCGCCGGGATGGAAGCAGGGTCGGGCCGGTGGCTCTAAGAATTTGTTGCAGCAATGTTGCTGGGTATCGTATTCTCTCGGCTCGTACCGGCAGTCCCCCCGTGTACTCCAGATTGTGAACTCCGCCTGGAAGTCCTTTGCGCGAAGTGATGCTTGTGCTGGAATCAGGGCTAAAACCCAAATGGCGTCGATGACCCCGAGTTTGGACATGTGCCACAGACGGCGTGCGAGTTGGTGGTCCAGGTGTTCGCAGATCTGGGCGCCGGCGTTGATTTTCGCTCTGTGGGGCGGAGCTGCGGCGGCGCAGAGCGCACCGACTTCGTCGTGGGCCACAATTGTTCTAACACCTTCCGAAAACAAGGAATTTCAGCTGGGGTCCAAAGAACACCAGACATTTGTTTTTGGTGGCGAGCCAGGCGTGGGCGTTCAGATTTCATTCGAACAAACCAAAGAAATGCTTTTGGTGAGCTGGCTCGATGGCAGCGGAACGAAACACGTTCCGCGAATCAATGACGCTGGACTTAAATCCCTTATCCGGTTTTCAGTGGCGCGTGGCAATGGAGGGGAGGAAAAATTCGACGTTTCCTGCCTGCATGCACAGCAGGCGTGCGCGGGAACCGTTCGCGTGTCGGCGGGGCGTCCTGGTGCAGACGCGGAGAAGACCCGAGCGGTAGAAGAGGAGTCACTCGCGGAAGGGGAGGATATCCGCCGCCATGGAGATCAAGCCAGGTGGCCGGTCGCGCTGGAGAAATTTCGCGGGGCGGCTGGTTTTTTCAGGGCAGCGGGCGACGGAGTGCTGCAGCGCGCCGCGCTAAACGGCGAAGCCCGGCTGTTACTTTACAAGTTGAGTGATTATCAGGCGGCGCGGGAGGCGGCGCGGGCGGCTACCGCAGTGGATACCGGTGATACCGACCCGCAGGGACAAGGACTGGCGTGGAAGACGCTATCGTCGGCGGAGTATTTTCTGGGAGACTACGCCGCAGGGATCCAAGCCGCGCAGAAAGCGATTGCGCTGTATCAGCAGAGCGGCGACGACTATTGGCAAGGAATTTTGCTGGGCAATCTGGCCTACACGTATCGGGAGACGGGCGACACCCAACATGCTCTGGAGTCTTCGGAACAAGCGTTGGCGATTGCCCGGCGAATTCAGGATCAATACGGCGTGGCATTTAATCTGGAAGCGCTGGCAACCGTGCATCGTTCCCGCGGCGAGCTCGAACAGGCGTTTGAGCTGTACTACGAGGCGCTGGATGCGACGCGAATCCAGCCATTTCCCTCGGTGGAAGCAGCGATTTGGAGCGGACTAGGGGATTTGTATTCGGATCTGAACGACGAAACAAGAGCGGAGGAATGTTTTAAGAAGGCGCTGCCGCTGACGAAATCCGCGAGCGACACGGCCGGAATGTTGAAGGTGATCTCGAGCCTAGGCGAATTGTACTTACGCGAGGGGCGGCCGAAGGAAGCGCTGACGACGCTCGAAGAGGGCAGGGAGCAAGCTGAAAAGCTGGGACTGGTCCGAGAGCAATCGATCCTGGCGACGGCGGTTGGGCGGAGCGAGGCGGAACTGGGGAACGCCGAGGCGGCACGCGCGGCGTTTCAAGGCGCGTTGAAGAGCGCGGTGGGCATCGCGAATAAAGATGCCGAAGCGTATGCGTTGCTGCACTACGGAGATTTCGAGTATGCGGCAGGCAACGCGGCGGGTGCGCGCGAGATGTATGCGCGCGCCGGAGATTTGTGGGAGCAGGAATCGAACCGGGCGCAGGCGGCTACGGCGTTGGCCAGTCTAGCGCGCTTGGATGCGGAGGCAGGCGAACTGGAGAAAGCGCGTCAGGAAATCGAGGGCGCGCTTGAATTTTGCGAGGCCTCGAGGGCGACGCTGGCGAGCCGCGAGCTGCGGACTTCATTCTTTTCGTCGAAGCACGCGTACTACGATCTGGCGGTTTCGATCTTGATGCGGTTGCATGAGAAGGAGCCAAACGCGGGGCACGACGCGGAGGCTTTTGCGATTGCGGAGCGCGCGAGCTCCCGCGGATTGCTCGACGAACTGGGCGGCGGAAGGGTGCCGATGTTCGCGCATGCGCCGGAAGATTTAGTTCGCGAAAAGAAGAAGAACCAGGATCAACTCGACGCGTTATTTGGGCGGCTGCGAACGCTTTCGGACGATCCGGAGAAAAACGCACAGCAAATTGTAAAAACAAGAGTGGAAATCGAAGAAGGGCTGCGGGCCAGCGACACGCTGGAGGCGCGCATGCGGGCGGCGAGCGGTGAATACGCTGCTTTAACGGGGGCGCAGCCCGCAACCTTTGGTGAAATCGCCGAGCATATGGAGACGCGCTCGGCGCTGGCGAAGTATTGGGTGGGCCAGAACGAAACCTATCTCTGGCTGATTGCGCCCGACGGATTCCATAGTTTCACGATCCATTCAGGACTGGAGCAGTTGCGTCCACTGGTGGTCAGTTGGGTGGAAAATTTACAGGTGCGCAGCGAGCAGAAGCGGGGTGAGGGCCTGGCGCAACGGGCGAGCCGAATCGCGCGGGCCGATGAAGCGGAAAAAAAGGGCGCGGAAAGTTTAGGAAAGCTATTGCTCGCACCGATTGCGAATCTGGAAAATGTCGATCGGATTTATATCGTACCGGATGGCCCGCTTTCGTCGGTGCCGTTCGCCGCGTTACGTATTCCGGCCAACGATTCTTCCCACCAGCCCCATTCCTCCAGAATTCTGATTTCTCGGTACGAGGTACTGACGGAGCCGTCAGAATCAATTCTGCAGGTTCTGGCCCTGTCTCATGCGGATACGGAGAGACGAGAGACGCTGCGCATCGCGGTATTTGCAGACGCCGTTTATTCGAATCGCGACCCACGAGTGGAAGGAGCGCATGCGGCGACGACGGAATTCGAGAGCACCAATACGTTGCGCCTGGCGACTGAAGCGGGAATGGCACATTTGCCGAGGCTGACGGGATCAAGGGAGGAAGCTCACCAGATTGGATCGCTGAATGGTTTGGCGAATACGGACGTACGCCTGGGATTTCAGGCGGATGCGAGTGCGGTGCGCGATCGAGATTGGAGCAAATTTGCGGTGGTTCATTTTGGCGTGCATGCGCTGCTCAATACGGACCGGCCGGCATTTTCGGGCGTGGTCTTGACGATGGTGCGCCCGGATGGTGCGCCGCAGAACGGCGTACTGTGGCTCAACGATCTTTACAATCTGCGAATGCCAGTGAATCTAGTGGTGCTCAGCGGATGCCACACCGCGAATGGGCGGGAAGTTCCGGGAGAAGGCCTGGAGGGACTTTCGCGGGCGTTCTTTTTCGCCGGAGCTCGCAGCGTGGTGGGAAGTTTGTGGAGCGTGGAAGATCGCGAAACAAGTTTGCTGATGACGAAGTTTTACGGCAACCTGATTCGCGAGAGGCAATCGCCGGCCGGTGCATTGAGGCGAGCGCAACTGGCGACGGCGAGCGCGGCGAGTACGTCGGCGCCTTACTATTGGGCAGGCTTTACAGTTCAGGGAGACGGAGCCAGGCCCCTTCGGTCCGGACCATAGAGGTTACGAATTGGAATCCTCGAATGCGGCGGGAAAACCATGGGCCCTGGATGCCAGCTCGTTCGACAGCCTGCTGACCGCGTTGCACGGCGATCGGGCGACCGCGGCAGCCGAATATGAACGGATGCGGGTGCGGCTGATTCGTTTTTTCTCGATGCAGCAAGCACGTTCACCAGAAGATCTGACCGACACCGCGTTTAACCGAATTGCCCGACGAATTTCCGAGGGCGAAGAAATCCGAAATGCGAAACAGTATCTTTCCGGAGTAGCGCGGATGCTGCTGCTTGAGGACCGTTACAAACGGAGGCAAGAAGAACATGCACTGCGCATGGTAGCGAACGCGGGCCACGATTCGCGCTCTGGACAAGAATTGCCCGCGGCGCTGGAGTCCTGCCTGGAGACACTACCCCCCAAGAGTAGTGAACTTTTGCGACGGTACTACAGTGCGGAAGGGCGGAAGCGAATCGTCGTGCGTCAAAAGATGGCGGAGGAGATGGGGATGGAACTGAACACATTGCGCAACCGAGTTTTGCGCCTACGGGAGCGGCTGGAGGAGTGTATTCGAAAACGCATGGGGCCTGAAAAAAGAGCGTGATATTTTGCAGAAATTCGCCAGTAAAGAATGAGGGATGAAATAGATGTCGCAAATTGAGTCAAACCGGGAATGGGTGTTGCGGTACGTGCTTGGAGAATTGTCCGAGGACGAAACCCGGCAGGCTGACGAGCGCTTTTTTGCGGACGATGCGTTCGCCGGGATGCTGGACGAGACCTACCGGGACATGCTCGACGCGTATGCCGCCGGCGAAATTGAGGGGGCCGAAAAAGAACGGGTGGAACGCGCGTTCTTCAATGAACCACATCAGGCTGGGCGGCTGAGAATTCTGCGGGCGATGCAGTCGATTCCGGAAAGGCCTTTGACAACTGCGGTTCCTGAGGCGCGATCGATCGATGGCCCAAAGCATTGGTACCTTACGTTCTGGCCGGTGGCGGCTTCGGTGACCGTCTTGAGTGTGGCGATCGCGCTGGTGGTGATCCAGCGCAACGGAAAGCCAAGCGCGCTTGAAAGCCGCAACGCGCCGACGAATGAGGCAGGTCGAGGAGGAGCACCTGAAGCCGGTGGGGAGAGGGCCGTGCTTCCGTCGACTGTTGAAAATACATACACGATATTGTTGATGCCGGACGTGACTCGAGGAAGCGAAGACGCCAAAAACTTCGCGATACCGGCATCTACGAACCAGATCGTTTTTCAAACGGTGTTACCACCGAATCCGGCTGGCGGACAATTTCAGATTCGTTTGAAGGGCGCAAAGCAGAGGGAAGCGAAGGTATTTTCCGGGCTTGAAGTTCAAACGATTGCCGGCCAAAAATACGTGGAATTTCGAATGCCTGCAGAAGATCTGCCCGCAGACAGCTACGCAGTAGACGTGTTCGCCGAGACGGCAACGTCCCCCCCGCTGGAGCATTTCGTGGTGCGCATCGTTCCCGCTTCCACATCTGAGGACCGGAAATAAGGCCCAGGCTCCCCGAAGTTTTGTTGAACTCATCTACATCGGCAAGTCCGCAAAATTGCCGCAGGAGATGGCTCTCCTGATTCGTTGAGGCCGGGATCGATTTTCGATGGAAAGTTGGTGGGCTCGCCCGGACTTGAACCGGGAACCGGCCGATTATGAGTCGGACGCTCTAACCAATTGAGCTACGAGCCCGAGGCTTTGGAACATAGTACAAGAGCGCCGAGGAATGCACAAAAGCGAAGGGGTTGAGGTGTGCGGGGTTCATCGCAGCTGAGCTAAGGCGCGACGTGAGCCTGGATTTCTAGGGCGTGGTGGTGCGGCGCAAGACGGCGCTGGATTTTTCAGCGGCGGCGACTTCGTAGAAGAATTCGCGGACTTCGGAAAGTTTTTCGGTGGGAACCGAAATATCGGTGACTTCGTAAACTCGCTTGTAATGCAGGATGTTGTCCTTCACCTCGACGTTGCTCTTGTAGGAAGCGTAGGCGCAGTGGACGTCGACGGGTTTGGGAAGTTCGTCGACCACGTAGCCGGCCGGTAGGGTGATGTCGAAAAGGTCGGACTGCAGAGAGGTTCCAGAAAACTCGATGGGATATTTCCGGTCTTTCCCAGTAAGAATGGTGGACCCTCTTTCGCCCACGACGCGGGGCCGAATGATCAGGAGATCGCCGGCGGATTTGGCATAGCTGTCGGTGACGAACTTGTATTCAAGGTCGAGAGTTTCGTTGTATTTGTCCAGATTGCCGACGGTGGCGCCGGTAAGCCTGAAATTCGTCATGCCGGAACCGAGCATACGCTCAAAAACCTTAGCGCGATCGGCTGGGGTGGACGATAAAAGCTCGTAGCGACTGGAAACTGCCGGGCCGCCCCAGCGCAATTCCTGCACATTTCCGCCCAGGTTTCCATTTGAGGTTAGAGTCAGCGTAGCGGTTCGGAACAAACGATTCGTGGCCGGTGCGAGCAAGGGAAGAAGCACGAGTTTGCCGCCGTCAGGCGTGATGAGCAGTCCATAGTTTTCCTGCAGTCGGTCCGGCAGGTACCCCAAGGGGACATAAGAACTGGTCGGATCGAAAAAAAGCAGCTTGCCGAGCTTGGGGTCGTCGACGATACCGTAGAGGTGGTTGGTCGAAATACCATCCGGCAGACGAATGGCCATGACCATGTGGTTGCCACGGAGCGAGGGGAAGTCGGGATTTACAATGCCTCGTTCGGTGTCGATCATGACGTAATAGGAATCGATGCCGACGACTTTGAGCATGGTGCTCATCAGCGTGGCTTTGTCTTTGCAGTCGCCGTATTGATGTTTGAAAACATCCGCAGCGGGATGGGGCTGATATCCGCCGATGCCGACTTCGATGGCGACGTAACGAATATTTTGCTGAACGTAACTGGCGAGAGCCTGCATTTTGGCCAGGGGATCGGTCATGCCGGCGGTCAGTTCGGCGACTTTTTGCTGGATCTCAGGCGAAGGTACGCGGCTGGCGGAGGTCAGCCCGGTGTACCAACTGCCGATATCGTCCCAGGAGCCGGTGGTCTTGGCTCGCAGCTTCAGGTCGCGGGGGAAATATTTCAGATCCATACGACTCTTGACTACGTCGAGGGGCGGCATGCCCGGTTCGGGCTCAATGCCCGGAATGTTTTCGACTTCCCACACGGAGGTGTTGCCGGAGGAAGACTGCGGCGCCTGCTTCGGGTAATTGGCCCAGCGGGTCGAGAATTCCCAGCCATTGGGCAGCTGCAAGATCAGGCGCGCCCGGCGCGTGGGGATCTCCGATTGAATGTGCCACTCATCCTCGAAAACAAAAGGGCGCTGGCGTTGAACATACTCATAACCGACCACGCTGCCGACGTTAGCCTCAGCGAAGCGGATGAATTTGACGCGCTGATCGCTGAAGACTTCAAAACTCTCCAGGCCGACTTCGCCCGATTCTTTTTCTTTGATCTCGATTTGCTGGCCGGTTGGCGTGATGGTCCACGCGCCGAAAAAGGAAATCTTGGTCTGATTATCGAAGGGTACGACGGCGTAATTATATTCATTGTCGCGGCCAGGACGGAGGATTTTGAGAGCGCGCCGGTGACGGACATCGATTTCCCCGTTGTCTTTCACGACGATCTGCTCTTCATCGAGAAGTACTGCGGCGACGGCTTCTTTCGGGTATTCGGGAAGGGTTTGCTGCGAGGCGGTGCGCAACCATTCCGGCGCGGAATCGCCAGCCAGGCAGGGGGAGGCCCACGAGAAGACGAGGGCCATGACTATTGTCAAGACTGTCGCCGAGGCGGCGAAACTAATGTTTAGCGGTTTCGGCATTTTGGAATACGATTTGGGCTTCGTCACTGGATTTGACCGAATTGAAAAACGAACGTAGCGCCGCGTAATATTCCGTCGGGAATATCAGACCGTTGATGATCAACTGACGCTTTACTTCCACGCTGTTGCCTTGTTGAGCGGCTGACATTTCGTAGGATACGACCGAACCAGGTTTTGCGGGAGTTTTGGACGCGGGAAGCGTTTCGAGTTTGAACCCGGTCGGGGCGTCGAATTTAAGAGTGTCGATTTCTTCGTGGGGATATTGGAAGTAAACTGCGTTGTGGCGAATGGAACTTTCAAAGGATTTGTTTTGGGTCGGCACAAAGCAAGTGGCGGGAATCAACATGCGGTGGCCGACGGCACTGCCGAAATTAGCAAGTTTGAGGGTACCTTCGACGTGAAGCGGCTGATCCATTTTGTCCCAGTTGTCGATAGTCTTCAGTTCGAAGTCGGAACCCGCGGGTAGCCAACCTTTGATTTCGTCCTCGATGGTCTTCTTACGGCCGGTATCGTCTTGCAGCCGATTTTCCTCGCGGCGCAATGCGGCTTTCTGGCCGGTGAAGTCCACGGTGAGCTTTCCAGAAGCGGAACCATCGGCGTCGATGGCCAGTTCAGCGTGCCGGACGATGGTGGCATCGCTGGGGAGGGAGATGGGGATATTAACGAACGGCTCCAGCTTATTCGACAGGCGAATGCCACTCGTATTGGTCTCATACCATGGCAAAACGCCAAAGGGGAAATAGGCTGAACCGGGATCCACGTAATAATCCTTGTCTCCGGCCCGAACCCACACGACGTCTGCTCCGACTTCGCTGGCATCTTCCATCTGAGGAAAGAAGAAGTTGTTGTTGCGAGGCGCCACGAAGACTTCAGATGATTCGAAGCCGGCGGCGCGAGCGAGTCCGACCATGAGGTAGTTGACCTCGCGCCCGTTGCCATAGCCGTGCTTGAGAAGGTCTTCAACGTTTGAGTTTTTCTTTATGTCCTCAGCCTTTATTTCCTTTTCGCTGCGGCCTTTTTCGTAGCTCAAGTCCCGAATTTGCTGAGCACGAGCGTACAGCTTGCGAAGCTTCAACTCAGGCGCATCGGAAGGGCTGACCGTTTTGGAGACTTCTTCGGTCAAGACACCCTTCTTGTTAATGAAGTGCTCCATCTCGTCGTTCCATTTCTTTTCGGTGCGAGTCCAGAAGTGGTCTTGGGGTTCCTGTGAGGGCTCGCCATCATCAAGATGATAAAAATCGACGCGGGCCTCAATGGTGCGCAGGGGCGGCATGTTCGGTTCATCGGCGATTCCGGGAATGTCATGAACGACGAGGGCATAGGTGCCATCGGGCTGCTTTTCCGCTTTCGTTTTGGAGGCCAAGCCAAACTGACGCCAATACAACGGAAAATTCTGGTAGTCCGAGGCATAAGGATAAATGGAGAAGTGGCCCTCCCGCATGAAGAGCTCACTGGAGATGGTCCAGCTTTCGTCGTGAAGATAATGCGGCTTGAACTGAATGGTGTATTTGTACTCGATGATGCAGCCTGGTTGAACTTCGGGAAGAGAAAAAGTTTTGGCCAGGATCTTTTCGCCGCTGCGCTTTTCGATTACCTTCTCGAAAGGTTTACCTTCAAAATTGACGATGGAACCGTCCGGGCGGATGGTTCGAGCCCGAATGTCGTGGATATCGGCAGTTTCTTTGCGAAACGGAATTTCGACGTTCCCATATTCCACACCTTCCTTGGTGAATATCTTGGTGCGGAAGTATTCGCTGATCGACTCGCCGTCGGTGTTGACGTACTTCTCGCTCACCGCGCTCTTGCGGTAGAGAATCATGGCGTGAGCGCCCGGGTTGGCGGGATTGTCTTTCAGAGCCAGATCTTCGGGCGAAATGGGGAGCCAGTCGTCCACGGCGGAAGAAGAATGGGGCAAAGCAAATGCGAAAACTGCGGCGAGCAAGGTTGCAAGACAGACGAATCGCTGGGTTCGATTCATGTCTAGATCCTCTCCATGTTCAAAGAGAAGGGGCCGAGGAGGGTGCTGCCAACGTCGAGCGCCGGCACTGGGTCCCAGTTCTCAAACGGTACAATGTACCGCAAGGTAACCTGAAGTAGAGCAGCTGTCAACTGTTCGGGGCGAGCTTCGCTTTCCGTTCGTTATCGGTTGAGCTACAGGGGAATCGTCAGTCGGTTTCGCGCCGGCCAAACTGCGTGGCGTGGCGTTCTTTGCCGATGGCGGTCATGCCGATGGCGAGAATGAAGACGATGGCGGTGGTGGAAGCCATGGCGACGCTGTAGGTCATCCGGCGAGCAAAAACGGTTTGCAGCAGGCCGATGTAACTGGCGAGAAAAACTCCACACTGGTAGCCAAAGCCGGGAAGGAAGCCCCGGATGGCGTCGGGCGAAAGCTCGGAAAGGTGCGCGGGGATCACACCCCAGGCTCCCTGCACAAAAAACTGCATGACGAAAGCGCCAGCGATGAGCGCGGTGACGTTGGTGGGGAAGGCCCAGAGAGGAATCACGAGCAAGGCTACGGCAAAGGCCAGCATGATGGAACGGCGGCGCCCGAGACGGTCGGAAATCAGGCCGAACAGGGTGCCACCTAGAATGGCGCCGAGCATGGATATGGCGGTGACGAACGCAACTTTATGGGTGGAGAAGGACCACTGGCGTTTGAGGAGAGTCGGGTACATGTCCTGCGTGCCGTGGGAGGACATGTTCATGGTCATCATGAAAATCGTGATGTAGATGAAAAGTTTCCAGTTGGAGGCGAGGGTGCGACCGAGCGAGTGCCAGTTCGGTGCTTTGCTTTCCCGCCACACCGTGGATTCCTTGACTTTGAGAAGCACTACGACAGCCGCGAGCAGCGCCGGAAGGCTGCCCAAGAAAAACAACGGACGCCAACCCCAGCGATCGAAAAACATGAAATAGGCGATGGCGGCGAGGAGATAGCCCAGCGCGTAGCCTTCTTGAAGGATTCCGGAATAAAAACCGCGCTTTTCAGGCGGGACTTTTTCCATGGCGAGCGAAGCGCCAACTCCCCATTGGCCGCCCATGACCAGGCCGAATAAAGCGCGGAGGAGAAGAAAGGAAAAAAATGTAGGCGCGAGCCCAGTGAAGAGCTGGACGGCCGCGGAAAGCGCGAGATTAACCATCAACGGAATGCGGCGACCGTAACGGTCGGCGAGGAGGCCGAAGACTAAAGCGCCGATCGGACGCAGGGCTAACGTGATGGTGAGGGCGAAGGCCATGCTGACATCGGATTTATGAAATTCATGTCCGATGTCCGTAAGGCAGAAGACCACCAGGAAAAAATCGAAGGCATCGAGAGTCCAGCCAGCCAATCCGACCAAGAAGGCGACGTTGCGATCGGTGGGATGTGCGTTGATCTGGCCGGTTTCGGTCGAGGACATTTTTTGCCGAGCTCTCTGTTTCCAGTTATTTGGTTGTGACAGCCAGCGCGAAAAATGCCGCGCTCGGGACTCTACCTCAGACCGGAGAGCTCTAGTGTAATGTTATTGAGGGTGAGGCGTTGGTACGGGTTTAATTTTCCATATTTGTGGAGTGCATCGTGAGCGTGAAACAGATTGCGGTGGAGCGATTTAACATTACCTCTTCCAAAGCGTTTGACGAAATCGTCAAGGCGCTGGAAGCGGAAATTGGGCGCACCGATTTGAGTGCTTTTGGAAACAGGCTGAAATCGGCAAAAACATTTCAAGACGTGGAAACCATCGTAAATGGGGCCGTTGGACCCTCGGGTTTTATGGAATTTTCGCGATTCGATCTGGGCGCGATTCTGCGCAAGGAGCGTGGGGGCGATAAACCGCGGATTTTGCGGTTGGTCATAGGCAATCCGCTGATCATGAAAAAGATGGTCGAGCGCGTGGTGGATGCGGGGTCGTATGCGCCGGTGACGATACTGGTGGATGAACGAGCGGACGGAGTGCATCTTTCGTACGACCGCATGGCAAGTTTTCTGGGTTCCTACCAGAATGAGGAAGCATTGAAAGTCGCGCAAGAGCTCGACCTCAAAGTGGAAGGGCTGCTCAACAGGGTAGCCCAGTAACGCAACCGCTTCGAGAATGTGCGCACGAGAGCGCTGACGAAAACCCCGGGAGAGCAATGACGGAGCGAGTGCTGGTGACAGGTGGCGCGGGATACATCGGCGGCGTGGTTGTAGCGCAATTAATGCAACGGGCTTATGACGTGGTGGTGCTGGACGATCTGTCGAATGGATGCCGCGCCGCAGTTCCGGATGGCGCGCAGCTGATGGTTGGAGACATTGGGGATCGAGCGGCACTCGACCGGTTGTTCCGCGAATATTCCTTCGATGCGGTGATGCACTTTGCAGCTTTCATCGAGGCGGGCGAATCGATGAAATACCCGGCAAAATATTTCCGAAACAATACGGCGAACGCGCTCACCTTGCTCGACGCGGTAACGGCGCACAAGGTTCGGCGGTTCGTATTTTCATCCACGGCGGCTTTGTACGGAACGCCGGAGCGTACGCCGATTGAAGAGACCGATCTGCTTCGTCCGACTAACACCTACGGCGAATCAAAATTGCTGGTCGAGCGGATGCTGGAATGGTTCAACCGCATCCACGGGCTGAGCTATGCATGCCTGCGCTATTTCAACGCCGCGGGAGCAGCGGGGGCGCAGGGCGAGGACCATCACCCGGAATCGCACTTGATTCCGCTGACGCTGCAAGTGGCGTTGGGCCAGCGCAAGGAACTTTCGATTTATGGCACGGACTATCCGACTCCCGACGGCACCTGCGTGCGGGACTACGTGCACGTTTCGGATCTGGCTGCCGCTCATGTGCTGGTGCTGCAGGCGCTGAAAGAAAAAGATAAATTGATTTACAACTTGGGGAATGGGCGCGGATTCAGCGTACGGGAAGTGATCGAAACGGCGCGGCGAGTGACCGGCCATGCGATTCCGGCGCTGGAAGCTCCGCGCAGACCGGGCGATCCAGCGGTACTGGTGGCCAGTGCGGAAAAAATCAAAAAGGAACTAGGCTGGCAGCCGGAATACTCGAGCCTGGAAGCGATTGTGCGAAGCGCCTGGGATTGGCGACGCGCACATCCGGATGGGTATACCGGCACAACTCGATAGAAACGCTCGATGGCGTTCTCGCAGCTAACTAGACCCTTCCCACCCTTTGCCGAAAGACGCAAAGGATGGGCCACCCGGGAAATCTGGGACTTCACTGGAAAGATCGGACCTAAGTTAGTTTCCCCAATTCAGCGGCGTAAGCGATCAGAGGGGCGTCAGCGCCGCGGGCGGCGATGAGTTGTACGCCCGCGCCGGTCTTGGTGGGCAGAGTTACGACCGGCACGCCGGCGAGGCTCTCGGGGACGGTGTGGCGCAGCATCGTGCGGCGGGTGTCCCGATGATCGGTGCCGGCGACCAGCCGGTGAACCGGGGCGCACGGAGCGATCAAGAAATCGTATTCGCGGAGCAGAACGTCCATTCGTTCGCGAAATTGGGCGTGGCGCAGGCGGAGCGCTTGAATTTCAGCGGGCGGGATGGATGCTCCCCAGGCGAGGCGTTCGGCGATCGATTTTTCGAAGTGCGAAAAATCGCCTCCCGTGGCGGCGGTGTGAATGGCGGCAGCTTCGTGAGCCTGGATCGGGGCGAAGATATCAATCGCGCCCTCCCAAAATTGCGAATCGATTGCGGAGATGGCCGCGCCGCGTCCGGACATTTCGTTTTTCCATTTCGCAAAACCGGCCAAGACTTCCGCGTCGCAATCGTGCAGGAAATCCTGATGCACGGAACCGATGCGAACTTTCATTTGAGGCGCCGGCGGTACGCGAAGGTCGAACAAGGCTTCGGCGAGAAGCGGGGCGTCACGCAAATCGCGGAAGAGCCAGCCGAGAGTGTCAAAGGATGGAGCGAGGTGCATACCTCCGCGCCATAGTCCACATTGATGCGCGAGTTCGATCGATGCGCGATAACCCGCCAGGCTGCACAGCGCCGCCGGAACGCGTATGGATCCGCCGGTGTCAGTGCCGATGGCGGCGACCGCAGAACCTTCCTGCACAGCAGCGGCGCCGCCGCTCGACGATCCGCCAGTCAGCCGGCTTGGATCGCGCGGTTGGACGCAGTCGCCGTAGTCCGGATTTTCCCCGGTGATTCCGTAGGCCAGTTGGTGCAAGTGCCCCTTCCCGACGATGACTGCGCCCTGCGAGCACAGGCGCATCGCGACGGCGGAATCCGCGGCCGCGATGCCATTTAGGGCGGCGTAGTATCGCGATCCGCAGCTGGTAGGAAACCCTTTGAGGTCAAAACAATCTTTGAGCGATATGGGTAAACCATACAGAAGCGGCTTTGGATTCGAAGCAAAGCGGTCAGGCAGTTCCGCCGCGTCGCTTAGGACGCGATTCGCATCGAGCGAGATATAGACGTTGTGGCTGGCATTGCTGTTGGCCCGAGCGAGGGCCTGTTCCGCGACGGATCGCGCCGAGACAGTCCCCGCGGCGAGCTGTTCGCGCAGATCTCGAACTGAATCCAGATTCATCACGGCGGGTCATTTTAACCACAGAAATGAACCCGGTCACGAACGTTGTGGGCTACGGCAGAAAGGCGGGGGTTCCCAGGCAATCAAAATCGCGGGAGAAACTTATGGTTTGGTGCGAATTCCGTCCGCAGGTGGTGACGCCTTTTGTGGTTTGCTTTCGGATTGGTTCAGGAGCACACGTACGCGTTGCCAGCCGACGTTAATGGCGCTGGCGAAATCCGTAAAACCGATGCAACGAGTCCCGGCTTTCGAATTGTGACATTCCTCAAAAACTGGAGCGTCGGCTGACTGGTAAGGAAGTGGGCCGAGAATTTGATGGTGCCAGCGGCCCTGCGCGTCTCGATAGGCGTTGACGTCAAAATCCATTTTTTTGTTCGCACCGCTGCGGAAGCTGCATCCGGGGAGGTCCCACAGTATGCACTTCGGGCCCTACTGTCAACGGTGTAGGCGCATTTTGCTAATGCGATTTTCGGGGCCAGATACAGGCTGAGAGGTATTCGAGTTTTCCGCTGAAAAAGCTAGGGTGCGAATTGCAAGTTGACAGCCGGCTTCAAATGAAGCCGGTGACGAATACGTTCAGGCAAAATTGGAGGACACGTTCATGAAGCTGAACACACTCATCGCGTCAGGAATTCTAGTCGTAGCGTTGGGCATGGTGATGCCCACGTACGCCCAAGAGCAGCAGGATCATCCGACGAAGCCGGAAGAGGGAAAGCCGGAGGATAAGCCCAAGCAGCAGGCCGAGCCGCCGAAGACTCCGAACGACCAGCCGCGCTCGACGGAGAGAGAGGCAAAACCGCCCGAAGAGAAGCAGCCGCGTCCCGAGAAACAAGAAACTGCCCCGCCTTCAAGGGGAGCGCAGCAAAACAAGCAAACGGCGCAGCAGCACGGGCGAATTCCAGACGATAAGTACAGGGCCAATTTCGGAAAGGAACATCGCTTTCACATCGGACACCCAACAGTAGTGGAAGGGCGGCCCCGCTTTGAATATGGAGGATACTCGTTCTTCATTAGCGAAGCATGGCCCAGCGGATGGAGCTACAACGATTACGTCTACATCATAGAGATAAACGGCGTCTACTATCTGGTGGATGACTCGCACCCTGGCGTGCAACTGGCGCTGACCATCGAGTAACGACCGGCAAATCACAATCGTGACGCGCAGGTATCAAACGCGTGTCGCCACTCGGAAGCCTGACTGCGCATGATGCGAGTCAGGCTTCTTTTTTGGTTAGGATTCGACCAGCTTCACGGAATCCATCAGGCCAAAAAAACCTTCAATCATCGTGGGGTGAATGTAGACCGCGCCTTTCATCAAGGTGTACGGCGCGTTCGCCAGCATCATCAGCCCTAGAACCTGGACTAATTCGCCACCCTGATCGCCAAGTATGCCCGCGCCCAGAATGCGGTCGGTGTCGGCGTCTACAATAATTTTCATAAATCCCAGTGTTTCGCTTTTTTCGATGGCGCGGGAGACGGAAGTCATGGGAAATACGCCCATCTTGAATTTTTGTCCGGAGGCGCGAGCCTGGGTTTCGGTAATCCCCACGCGGCCCAACTGCGGATCGGTAAATAGGGCGTAGGGGAGATAGCGATTCTCGATGGTTTGATTCTTTCCTTCAATCAGGTTGGCGTACACGATTTGGTAGTCGTTGTAGGAAATGTGAGTGAACGCTGGACCGCCCTTGATATCGCCGAGAGCCCAAACTCCCGGGACGTTGGTTTCCATTCGAGGGTTGGTTTTGATGTAGCCGCGCTCGTCGGTGGCGATTCCGGCTTTAGGCAGATCCAAGTCGGAGGAAGTCGGCGTGCGGCCGGTAGCGACCAGGAGATGAGAGCCGGCGATGGTTTGGCGCCCGCGCGGCGTGTCGAATGTTAATACTATTTCGCCGTTGCGATTCTCGACGCGCGTGGTGTGAGCGGACAGCTGAAATTTGATGCCGTCGGCCTCGAGGATTTTCTGAAGTTCGCTCACGATATCCTGGTCTTCGGCGGACAAGACGCGTTCGCCGCGATGGATGACGGTCACCTGACTGCCAAACCGGCGAAACATCTGGCCAAATTCGAGACCGATGTAACCGCCGCCCAAGATGAGCAGGTGTTTCGGAACTTCCTGCAAATCCATAATGGAGACGTTGGAGAGGTAAGGCACGGAATCGAGGCCGGGAATGGATGGAATGTGCGGATTTGTTCCGGTATCGATGAAGATCTTTTCGCTCTCGAAGATTTCGTTTCCGACTTGCACTTGATGCGGGGCAAGGAAACGAGCGCTGCCGTGAACGAGCCGAATGTTTGGCCGGCGGTCGACTCCTTTCTGAATGGCATCGCGAAAACCCTGGACAATACGATTCTTTCGGGCGACGACGGCAGGGAAGTCGACGGTTACTTCATTGGTATGAATGCCCCAACGCGCGGCTTCGCGGGCATAATGAGCGACCTGGGCTGAGGCGATGAGAGATTTTGTGGGGGTACAACCGGTGTTGATGCACGAGCCGCCGAGTTCGGCGCGCTCGATGAAAGCGACTTTCCAGCCCAGGTCGGCGAGGGCATAGGACAGTGGTTTGTTAGCCTGTCCGGCACCGATGGTAATCGCGTCGAATTTCATGGTCGTCCCTTTTGCAGATGGTCTCCGCCGATGGCCCCCGCGACCGGTTCCTGCGGATGCGCCTGGGTTA
>Ga0307474_10000376_pt1 | contig 32376 bp, 27 predicted proteins | sample atmos_gasesECM1C_2_FD_203312 | JGI IMG/M metagenome (GOLD analysis project Ga0307474, IMG submission 203312) | Hardwood forest soil microbial communities from Morgan-Monroe State Forest, Indiana, United States - atmos_gasesECM1C_05 | ecosystem: Environmental > Terrestrial > Soil > Temperate... | reverse complement strand
CGCCGGCGAAGCGGGCCACCTCTATCGCTCGGACGACGATGGCGCGACCTGGCTGACTCTTGCCTCGCCCTACGAAGGCTCGTTCTTCGGAGTGGTGCCACTCGCGGGGGAGGGATTGCTCGCTTTCGGCCTGCGAGGTCACCTCTATCGATCCACCGATGCCGGTTCGACGTGGTCGAAAATCGACACCGGCACAGTGGCGCTGCTCGACGGCGCCGCGCAGCTCGCTGCCGGAGGCATCGCGATCGTCGGTTTCTCCGGGGTGGTGCTTGTCAGCCGCGACGCCGGACAGACCTTTGCCCTGCAGCAGCAGGCCGATCGCGCCGGATTTTCCGCCGCCATGACGGTGGGCGATCAGGTCATCGCGGCCGTCGGCGAAGACGGCGCAAAGCTCATCGTCCTCGGTGCGCCAGCGGCCCGCGGCGAGGCGCGCTGATGTCGGACAGCACTGCGAACGCCGCGCATCTACCGTCGACCATTGTCGGGCGCCTCGAACGGCTGATCTTCGGGCACCGTGACCTCATTCTGGTGCTGTTTGCGCTGGGCACCGCGCTGCTGGCCGCGGTGGCCGCACACGGCCTGCGAATCGACACGTCCTTCTACAAGACTCTGCCGCTGCGGCATGAGTACATGCGGACGTATCTCGACCCGAAGGTGGCGGACTTTCGTGGCGCCAACCGCGTACTGGTCGCGCTCGTCGCGCGCGACGGCAACATGTTCACGCCGCAGTTCTTCGCCGCGATGCGCAAGGCAACCGACGAGGTCATCGTCATGCCCGGCATCGACCGCACCCAGGTGCAGTCGATCTTCACGCCCAACGTGCGTTATCTCGAGGTCGTGGAGGACGGCATCGAGGCGGGCAACGTGGTTCCCGCCGACTTCACTCCGAGCGCGGAGAATCTGGCGCAGGTGCGCGAGAACATCAGGAAGGCGGGCATCGTCGGGCGGCTGGTCGCGAACGATTTCTCCGGCGCCCTGGTGAGCGCCATCGTCCTCGACACCGACGCACAGGGGAAAGCGGTCGATCCCATCCGCGTGGCCCACGAGCTCGAGCGGCGGGTGCGCGAGCCGCTCACGGGGCACGGCATCGATGTGCACATCATCGGCTTCGCCCAGGTGATGGGCGACATTGCTGACGGCGCGGGCTGGGTAGTCATGTTCGCGTTCCTCACGCTGATCCTGACGCTGCTTGCGGTGCGGCTGTATTGCCTCTCGTGGCGCGTCGCCGCGGTGCCGGTGCTGTGCTCGTGCATTGCAGTCGTCTGGCAGCTCGGCACGCTGGTGCTGCTGCGCTTCGGGCTCGACCCGATCGGGCTGCTGGTGCCGTTCCTGGTGTTTGCCATCGGCGTGAGCCACGGGGTGCAGAAGATCAGCGCAGTGAGTGATGCGGCGCTCGCCGGGCTCGACAGCATGGAAGCGGCCCGGCGCACCTTCCGCCAGCTGCTCGCGCCGGCGATCGTCGCACTGCTCGCCGATCTGGTCGGATTCGTCACCATCCTGCTCATCCCCGTGCAGGTGATCCGCGAGATGGCGATCACCGCGAGTATCGGCGTCGCGATCGTCATTCTCACCGACCTGGTGCTGCTGCCGGTACTCGTCTCCTACGTGCACTTCGACGCCGGCTACCGCGCGCGCGTCGAGTGCCGCGAGCGCTGGCGCGCGCGGCTCTGGCGGCACCTGTCGCGCATTACCCGCCGCGGCCCGGCGCTCGCCATCATCGTAGTTGCGGCCTTGCTCGCTGTGCTCGGCTGGTGGAAGGGACGCGAGACACCGATCGGCGACACGCAGGCGGGTGTGCCGGAGTTGCGTCCTCACTCGCGCTACAACCGCGACAACGACGCCATCACCTCCAGGTTCAACATCGGCGTCGATGTGCTGACGGCGATCGTCGAGTCACAGGAGCCGCTGTGTGTCAGCCACGACCTGATGACGGCCGTCGATCGCTTCGGCTGGCACATGCGTAACGTCTTCGGCGTACAGGATGTCATCACGCTGCCCTTCATCGCCAAAGTGGCGATCGCCGGCTGGAACGAGGGCAGCCTCAAGTGGCGCAGCATCCCGCGCGAGCAGACGCAACTCACCCAGTCGACGCGCTACATCGAGACCAGCACGGGGCTTCTCAACGAGAACTGCGACGTCGTGCCGGTAATGATGTTTCTCACCGACCACCGCGCCGGCACGATCGAGCGCGTCCTGGCACAGGTGAAGAGCTGGAACCGCGAGAACCCTCTCAGCGGCGCGCGCGTGCGCCTTGCGACCGGCAACGTCGGCGTGATGGCGGCGACCAATGAGACCGTTCAGGCCAAGGAGCTGGCGATACTGCTGGGAGTATTCGCGGCCGTGATCCTCATGTGCCTGCTGACCTTCCGCTCAGTAGTCGGCACCGTGCTGGTGGTGCTTCCGCTCGCGCTGGTGTCGGTGCTGGTATACGCGGTGATGGCGCTCGTCGGCATCGGCCTCAAGGTCTCGACACTGCCGATGGTGGCGCTCGGGGCGGGCATCGGCGTCGACTACGGCATCTATCTCTTCAGCCGCATGCAGGAGTTCCTGCATCAGGGTCTTACCGTGCGCGAGGCTTACGAGCGCACGCTGCGCGTGACCGGAGCGAGCATCATCTTCACGGGCATCACGCTCGCCATCGGCGTGGCTACCTGGGTGTTCTCGCCGCTCAAATTTCAGGCGGACATCGGCATCATGCTCACCTTCATGTTCCTGGTGAACATGCTGGCCGCCATCCTGCTGCTGCCGGCGCTGGCGGCATGGCTGATCCCGCTCAGCGCAGGTACCCGAAGCCGCGCGCCATCAGCGCCGCGCACGCGAGGATCACCACGATCGCAGTGAGCTCGAGCATCATGCAGAGTCGCACCCGCCGTATGGAACCTGCGGCGATCTCGGGAACGGTGCCCGCGCGCAGACTCCCCCGCCAGGAGAGGAAGGTGGCGGTGGGGTAGATCGAGATCAGCGCCGCGCCTGCCCCAGTGTGAGCGGGGGCCTGAAGAGTGCCACCTCCACCGCGAGAGCTGCGACCACGGTGAAGGCTGCGAGGTGATGCAGAAACGCCATCACGGCCGATGAGTACATCGCTCGACTCCTCACACGCTGTCCGCGGCCGACGGGGCCGCGGCGCATGATCCGTCCCAACCCGCCCGAACCCTCAGTCCTCCCACGCCGGCGTTCGCCGCAGCTTCTTGGTGCGCTGCTGCCGCACCTTGCCCGCAAGACGTCGCTCGTGCGCGGCGCGCGGAGCCGCCGTCGCCCGCCGCTGCCGTGGCACCGTCAGCGCACGGCGAATGAGCCCGACGAGACGGGCTTCGGCCTCACGGCGATTGCGCAGCTGACTGCGGGACTCTCGCGCGACGATGAGTATCGCGTCTTCTGCGGTCAGCGAGTTGCCGGCGAGCCGGCGCAGGCGTGCCTTGACAGCCTCATCGAGCACGGCGCTGCGTCCGAGGTGGAAGCGCAGCTGCACGGCGCTTGCGACCTTGTTGACGTTCTGGCCGCCCGGACCCGAGGAGCGCACGAAGCTCACCGAGAGCTCCTCGTCAGGGACGGCGAGGTGAGCGGTAACCGGCAGCGGCAACGGCGCTCCTCAAGCGCTCTAGTCGGCGGCCTGGTCGAGGCCCACGGGTCCTTGCGGAACGGGACCTGGTGCGGCGCGGCGGTTGCCTCCCCCGAGCATCAGAATGTCGTGCTGCATTACTGGAATCGTCACGCCGTGCTCGCGGAAGATTCGCCAGATCGCCCGATTGACATCGGAGCGCACGTTGTTGACGCCGTTCACGGGGTCGGCGATCCAGAAGCGGATCTCGAGCGCCATGCCGTTGTTCTCGAAGCTCATGAGCCGGGAGACGGGCGCGGGATCGCGCAGGATGCGCGGATGATCCGAGGCGGCCTCGAGCAACAGCTTCAGTGCTACCTCGGGATCGTCATCGTAGCTCACCATCACCGGCAGCTTGATGCGCACCCGCTGGTCCGAGTAACTCCAGTTGATGAAGGAGCTGTTGATCAGCGTCTGATTCGGAACCAGCGTATCGACGCCGTCGCGGTCGCGCACCACTACGTAGCGCCCGCGCAGCTCCTGCACCCAGCCGAAGTTGGCGGTGGCGCCGCCCGTCGGACCGGTGAAGCTGATGACATCGCCGGGCTTGATGGACTTGTCGATCAGCAGCACGAAGCCGCTCACGAAATTGCTGGCGACCGCCTGCAACCCGAAGCCCAGGCCGATACCGATGGCACCGGTGAGCACATTGAGTGTCGTGACGTCGACGCCGGCGGCGTTGACGCCCAACAGAATCCCGAGGCCCAGCAGCACGAAGTAAGTGAATTTCGAGACGCCGACACGGGTCGATACGGCGACCTGGTCGAGCCGCATGACGTGACGCTCGATCGCCCTCGCGATGAGGCTGGCGATGATGACGAATGCGCTCACCACCACCAGGCCCTTGAGAAGCGCCCAGAGGCTGAACTGCGTCTTGCCGGGCACCAGGCTGACGCGATTGAGCGCCGCCTCGATCGCATCGAGCCAGCCGAGCATCGTCACTGCGGCGATCGCCCACAGGGTGAGCGTGATTCCCCGGGCGCGGGTACGTACCCAGGAGCGCGGGCCGAGGAGCAGCCCGAGCACGAACACCGCGAGGCGCAAAAGCGCCAGCACTGCGACGATGCGCACCCCGGTGTCGAGCGGTCCGGTGGCGATTCCGGCGGCCGCGATTACGACGTGTGCGCAGAGCAGGGTGGCCAGCGCCGCGACGATTGGCGCGAGGATCACCGCTGCTTCGAGGGTGAGATCCCGGCCGTGTGCGGGCAACGGCACCTCGGTGGCCGCCGGCGGCGGTCGTCTCGCGCGCAAGGCCCGCGCCACGGCGAGTGCGATCGCCAGTGCGACCAGCAGCGCGATCAGCGCCGCGAGCACCTGCGGCGAGCTGATTTGCAGCAGCACGCTCCGGGCGGCGCTGTCGGCGCTATTCATCAGGCGTTAAGGTCCGGAATCAACTGGCTCTCGAGCCGCGCGATCTGATCCTTCAGGATGAGTTTGCGTTTCTTGAGGCGCTTGAGCTGCAGCTCATCGATGTGCAGATCGAGCGACAAACGGGCGATGACCTCATCGAGGTCGCGATGCTCAATACGCAGCTGACGCAGCTTTTCCATGTTACGGAAGAGCTCACGGTCTACGTTGTCTTCGATTTCCGCCATGCAGGGACGCCAGAACGTTGGCGGCGGACGCCACAACGGCCACAAGCTTAGCCGAGCGGCGCGCCGAGTGCCACGACCGCTGCCAGTCCCTGTCTAGCGGCCCCGGCCGCGCGGCGAGCGCCCGGGGCGCGACGCCCTGCGCTCACGTGCGCCGCCGCCCGGGCGGCGGCCGCCGCCCGGGTGGGGGCGGTGGTGCGGCCGGTGGGAATGCGGTGCGGCCACGAGGCCGGTCGCCAGCAGCTCGGGTGCGATCGGGGCAAACGGGATCTTGTGCCCGACATAATTCTCGATGTCCGGCAGCGACACGGCGTACTCCTCGCAGGCGAAACTGATGGCGTCGCCCTCGGCGCCGGCGCGTGCAGTGCGGCCGATGCGGTGCACGTAATCGGGCGGGTCCTGCGGCAGATCGAAATTGAACACGTGGCTGACGTCGGGAATGTGCAGGCCGCGCGAGGCGACGTCGGTGGCGATGAGGACTGCGAGCTTGCCCTCGTGGAAGTCCCGCAGGAAACGCAGGCGCTTGTTCTGCGGCACGTCCCCGGAGAGCGCCTGGGCATTGAAGCCGTTGGCCCGCAGAGTGCTCTCGAGCCGCTCCGCCGTGCGCTTGGTGTTCACGAACACGAGCGTGCGCACAGCCTCGAACTGGTGCAGCAGCCCGATGAGCAGCGGCACCTTCTCCTCCATGGAGGGGTAGTACATGAGCTGGCGCACCTGGTCGACGGTCATCTTGTCCGGTTCGATGCGCACCAGCTCGGGGTTGTTCATGTGCTCGTAGGCGAGCTCCAGCACCCGGTGCGAAAGCGTCGCCGAGAACAGCATCGACTGGCGCCGCTCGGGATGGGGCAGGCGGCGCAGGATGTAGCGGATGTCGGCGATGAAGCCGAGATCAAACATGCGGTCGGCCTCATCGAGCACCAGCACCTGCGCGGACTTGAGATCGAAGACGTGCTGTTTGAAGTAGTCGATCAGCCTTCCGGGCGTACCGATCAGTACGTCGCAGCCCGCGCTGAGTTGCTGGCGCTGCTTCTCGTAGTCGATGCCGCCGAACACCACGAGGTGGCGCAGGCCAGTGTGGGCGCCGAGCGTGAGTGCGTCGTGGTGGATCTGCACGGCCAGCTCGCGCGTGGGCGCCACGATCAGCGCGCGAATGGAGGTCGGCGTGCGGTTTGCCGCTACCGGTCGCGTGAGCAGCGCCTGGTAGAGCGCGATGAGGAAAGCCGCCGTCTTGCCGGTGCCCGTTTGTGCCTGGCCGGCGACGTCGCGTCCGGCGAGCGCGAGTGGCAGCGTCTGCGCCTGTATCGGCGTGCAGCTGACGAAGCCCGCTTGGCGGATGCCTTCCATGACCTCGTCCCGAAGCCCGAGCGAGGCGAAGGCGACTGGTTGGGTTTGTGGATCAGTCATCAATGACAAGTTGAGCAACGGTGCCCAAAAGCGGGGCACGGACTTGAAAAACGGCCCCGGAAGCGCTACAAAGCAGCTGAAGACAGCGGACCACAGGTCCGCACCTGCCACCCCAAGTTTCTTTAATCCCTTTAGGACTCATACTCAATCACGAGTTATTAGTTTAACCGTTCGGCGCACTCTTCTGGCATCACGCGTTTTGCGTAACCTTTTGCCGGTGCGTAGCGGTTTTCTCTGAAGTCCGACATTCCACGGCTCTGCATTGACGGAGGTTGAATAGCGTGAGCAGCGCCCATATTGTGCATACAACGGATGCTACATTCGCCCAGGATGTGCTGAAGTCCGATAAACCCGTACTGCTGGACTTCTGGGCGGAGTGGTGCGGGCCGTGCAAGATGATCGCCCCGATCCTCGATGAGATCGCGAGCGAGTATCACGACCGTATCACGGTCGCCAAGATCAACATCGACGAGAACCCGCAGACGCCGCCCAAGTTCGGCATCCGCGGCATACCCACATTGATTCTGTTCAAGAACGGCACTGTCGAGGCGCAGAAGGTCGGCGCGGTCTCCAAGTCGCAGCTCCTCGCATTCCTCGACAGCAACCTCGACGGCATCGGGTCATCCGCTGCGGCGTCGGTCGGCCGGAGTATCCCGTGAGAGGCTATCTAGGCAATCAGGGCCGCAACCGGCCCAACAAGGGCCCGCGCCACGGCAACCGTGACGGCAACCGCGGCAACGGTGGCGGCCGTCCGGACGACATGATGCACGAGCCGGAGGTGTTCGATGCCGACGACTCCGAAATCATCAGTCCGGCCGAGCTGACGCAGTCGCGCAGCTCGATGAATCTCACCGAGCTCAAGTCCAAGCCGATCCATGAGCTGGTGAAGATGGCCGAGTCGATGGGGCTGGAGAACCTGGCCCGCTCGCGCAAGCAGGACATCATCTTCTCGATCCTCAAGGCGCATGCGCGCAACGGCGAGAACATCTACGGCGACGGCGTACTCGAGATCCTGCAGGACGGCTTCGGTTTCCTGCGCTCCGCCGACGGCTCCTACCTCGCCGGACCCGACGACATCTACGTGAGCCCGAGCCAGATTCGGCGCTTCAACCTGCGAACCGGCGACACCATCTCGGGACTGATCCGTCCGCCGAAGGACGGCGAGCGCTACTTCGCGCTGCTCAAGGTAGGCGAGATCAATTTCGACTCCCCCGACAGCTCGCGCAACAAGGTGCTCTTCGAGAACCTGACGCCGTTCCATCCGACCAAGCGCTTGAAGCTCGAGCGCGGCAACGGCTCCACCGAGGATCTGACTGCGCGCACGATCGACCTGGTCGCGCCCATCGGCAAGGGCCAGCGCGGCCTGATCGTCTCCCCGCCCAAGGCCGGTAAGACGATGCTGCTGCAGAACATCGCCACTGCCATCACCTCCAACCACCCCGAGGTCTATCTCATCGTGCTGCTGATCGATGAGCGGCCCGAGGAAGTCACCGAGATGCAGCGCACGGTGAAGGGCGAGGTGGTGTCGAGCACCTTCGATGAGCCCGCCGCGCGCCACGTGCAGGTGGCCGAGATGGTCATCGAGAAGGCCAAGCGACTGGTCGAGCACAAGAAGGACGTGGTCATCCTGCTCGATTCGATCACGCGCCTAGCGCGCGCCTATAACACCGTGGTGCCCTCATCGGGCAAGGTGTTGACGGGCGGTGTGGACGCCAACGCGCTGCAGCGCCCCAAGCGCTTCTTCGGCGCGGCACGCAATATCGAGGAAGGCGGGAGTCTTACCATCCTAGCCACCGCGCTCATCGACACCGGCTCCAAGATGGACGACGTGATCTACGAGGAGTTCAAGGGCACCGGCAACAGCGAGATCCATCTCGACCGGCGCATCTCCGAGAAGCGCGTCTTCCCCGCGGTCAATATCAACCGCTCGGGTACCCGCAAGGAAGAGCTGATTACCGATCAGGGCGAGCTCGCGAAGATGTGGATTCTGCGCAAGCTCCTGCACCCGATGGACGAGCTGGCCGCGATCGAGTTCCTGCTCGACAAAATGAAGGACACCAAGTCGAACGGGGACTTCTTCGAGGCAATGAAGCGCTGAGGCCGCGCGCGCGCCTGACAGGGAGTCGCATGCGCATCTGGCTGGTAGCCGTCGCGGCGTTACTGACGATGGAGGCCGCCCCCGCACTCGCCGACCGGGATCCCAATTCCGGGGCGCCGCTGCCGCCGAAGAAGCGCGAGGCGTCGAGCCCGATCACCGATCATTTCTACATCCGCGCTTCTTTCTTCGATCCGCAGATGCGCACCAACCTGCGCCTCGACCCGACGAAGCCTGCCGGTGCCCTCGGCACGCCCGTGAGCGCCGAGAACGATCTCGGCCTTCCCGACCGGCTGCCGAAGGGCTGGGTCGAGTTCATGTTTCGCCTGCGCGAGCGCAACAAGGTGCGCGTCGATTACTTCGAGTCCGATCGCTCCGGCAACAAGACGCTCACCCACGACGTGGTCTTCGGCAACGAGACTTTCGACGCCGGGCAGCTGGCGCAGACCTCGTTCGACTGGCAGCAATTCGACATCACGTACACCTACTCCTTCATCCGCAACGCTCACTTCGAGGTCGGCACGGGACTTGCGGTGTACTTTCTCGAGGTCGATGCCATCGGCTCCGTGCCGGCACGCTTTCAGCGCCAGGAAGAGACGGCGGCGACGCCGTTTCCCGCGCTGCCGCTCGATCTGACCTGGGCGATCTCGAGCCGCTGGGCGGCGACCGGCCGCATCGCTTACCTGCGGGCTCACCTCATCGGGTTCGATGGCTGGTACGCCGACAGCCACGCAGACCTGCAGTATCGCTGGAATCCCAACTTCACACTCGGGGTCGGCTACTCGTCGATCCGCACCTCTCTCGTGCGCAGCGGCAGCAGCTCGAGTTTCTCGGGCCAGTTCTACATGGGCATCACCGGGCCGGAAGCCTTCCTGCGATTCAGCTTCTGATCGTCAGCAGCTTCTGACCTGCAGCAGCTTCTGACCGTCAGCCGCGCGGCGTGACGACATAGGCGCGCGCAAACAGCTTCGGCATCCGCGCCGCACGGCCGGAGTCGAGATTGATGCACACATAGTCGATGCGGGCGTGCGTCAGCGTGGCGCCATCGGCAGCGCGCAGGAACTGGAAGCGGCGCTCGGCGCGCAGACGCGCGTCGGCGCTCACGATCCAGGTCGCCGCCTGCACCCGGTCCTCCGGCACGGCCGCCCGCAGGTAGTCGACCTCGATGCGGCTTGCGGCCATGCCGCGACGCAGTGCGATGCACTGCTCGAGCGGCACGCCGAGAGCTGCCGAGTGCGACCATGCGACGCGATCGCACCAACTGAGATAAACGGCGTTATTGACGTGTTGATAAGCGTCGATGTCCTCTGCCTGCACCGAGAGCTCGATCACGTGTGGAGCGGGATGATCGAAGGGCACGGCGTGCGAATCGCAGCTGAGCGCAGTTAGGGCGCGCGTCCGAGGGCGCGCGCGCCGATGTCGTGCCGGTAGTGCACTCCCGGCCAGTGCACCGTGCGCGCGAGCGCGTAGGCGGCGTCTTGAGCCGCGGCAACGCTGTCGCCGAGACCGACCGCGCACAACACCCGCCCGCCGCACGTCAGCACCTCGTTGCCCTCGCAGCGGGTGCCGGCATGGAAAATCTTCCCGGGCAGTCCGGCAGCACGCTCGAGGCCGCTGATTACATCGCCCGTGCGCACCTTGTCGGGGTAGCCCTGCGCCGCCAGCACGACGCCGACCGCCGCGCGCGAATCCCAATCGGCACGCTGCGTGTCGAGCCTACCGGCGAGCGCCGCCTCGCACAGCAGCGTCAGGTCGCTCTTGAGACGCATCATGATCGGCTGCGTCTCCGGGTCGCCGCAGCGGCAGTTGAACTCGAGCACCTTCGGGGCGCCATCCGCGCCGATCATCAGCCCGGCATACAGGAAGCCGGTATAGGGCGTGCCGTCGGCTGTGAGGCCGGCGACGGTCGGCGCGATCACCTCGCGCATGATGCGATCGTGCACGGTGGGGCTGACCACCGGCGCCGGAGAGTAGGCTCCCATGCCCCCGGTATTGGGTCCGCGGTCGCCGTCGTCGCGGCGCTTGTGATCCTGTGAGCTCGCAAGCGGCAGCACGTTCGCGCCGTCCACCATGACAATGAAGCTCGCTTCCTCGCCTTCGAGGAACTCCTCGATCACCACCTGCCGGCCGGCTGCGCCGAACTGCCCGTTGAACATGGCGTGCACGGCCGCGAGCGCCTCGTCGACGGACGTTGCGATGACGACGCCTTTGCCCGCGGCCAATCCACTCGCCTTCACGACGATCGGCATCCGCTGCGCGCGCAGCCACTGCGGATCGAAGCTCTCGTGGCTAACGGTCGCCGAGCGCGCCGTGGCGATGCCATGGCGACGCAGAAAGTCCTTGGCAAAGGCCTTCGAGCCCTCAAGCTGCGCCACCTGCGCGCGCGGGCCGAAGCAACGCAACCCCGCAGCCTCGAAGGCATCGACGATGCCCGCCACCAGCGGGCCTTCGGGGCCGACGATGGTGAGGTCGACGCGCTCGCGGTGCGCCACCGCAATCAGGCCAGCCACGTCCTCGGCGGCGACGGCGACGTTCTTCACCCTGGACTCAGTGGCGGTGCCGGCGTTGCCAGGAGCGACCAGCACCTCGGTGACTCGCGGGGACGCTGCGCACTTCCATGCGAGCGCGTGCTCGCGGCCGCCGCCGCCGACGATCAGAACTTTCAATGCCCGAGCTCGCTCAATGCCGGAAGTGCCGCATGCCGGTGAACACCATCGCCATGTCGTGCTCGTCGGCGGCGGCTATGACCTCGGCGTCGCGCTTGCTGCCGCCAGGTTGTATGACGGCGCGCAGGCCGAAGCTGGCCGCAACGTCGAGGTTGTCGCGGAACGGCAGGAACGCGTCCGAAGCCATCACGGCGCCCGCGAGTGGCAGCTTCTCGTCCGTCGCCTTCATCGCCGCAAGGCGTGTCGAGTACACGCGGCTCATCTGCCCGGCGCCGATGCCGAGGGTCGCCTGATCACGCGCGAACACGATCGCGTTCGACTTCACGAACTTCGCGACCCGCCAGGCGAAGCGCAGGTCCGCCAGCTCACTCGCGCTCGGCTGGCGGCGCGTCGGAATGGTGAGCGAGCGCGGCTCGAGATCGGCGAGATCGCGGGACTGCGCGAGGAGTCCGCCGGTGACGCTGCGCAGCTCGAGTTGCGACGTCGTGGCGCTCGTCAGCGCCCCGAGCAGCAGCACGCGCACGTCGCGCTTGGCCTCGAGAACGCGTACAGCGCCGGCAGCGAGGACAGGCGCGGCGATGACCTCGACGAATTGGCGCGAGCTGATGGCTGCCGCGGTCGCCTCGTCCAGCTCGCGGTTGAAGGCGATGATACCGCCGAATGCCGAGGTTGGATCCGTGAGCCAGGCGCGCTCGTAGGCAGCCAGCGGGTTCGCGCCGACGGCGACGCCGCAGGGGTTGGCGTGCTTCACGATGACACAGGCGCAGCTCTCGAACTGCCTTACGCACTCGATGGCGGTGTCGGCATCGACGATGTTGTTGAACGACAGCTCCTTGCCCTGCAGCAGTTGTGCGCTGGCGACGCTCGCGTCCCGCGCTGCGGGGTCGCGATAGAAGGCGGCGGCCTGGTGAGGATTCTCGCCGTAGCGCAGCTCCTGCGTGCGGGTGAAGAGCAGCGGCAGCGTCGCAGGGAAGAGCGGCTGCGCAACGGATTGCTGAGCAGCAGGTGGCTGGGTCGCCGCGGAGAGCTGTTGTTGCTGCGCGAGGTAGGCCGCGACCATCGCGTCGTATTGAGCGGTGTGCGCAAAGGCCTTGGCGGCGAAGGAGGCACGCGTCGTGGCTTCGCTGCCGCCATCGTGTGCCTCGAGCTCATCGAGCAGACGCGGATAGTCCGCCGGGTCGACCACCACCAGCACCGATTCGTGATTCTTCGCGGCCGCCCGCAGCATCGCAGGACCGCCGATGTCGATCTGCTCGATGGCGTCGGCGTAGCGCACACCCGCTCGCGCGACCGTGGCCGCGAACGGATAGAGGTTCACTATCAGCAGGTCGATCGGGACGATACCGTGCTGCGCCATGACGGCATCGTCGCGGCCGCGGCGTCCGAGCAGGCCGCCGTGGATCCTCGGGTGCAGTGTCTTGACGCGACCATCCATGATCTCGGGGAATCCCGTGTGGGCGGAGACTTCCCGCACAGGGATGCCGTTCGCACTCAAGAGCTGCGCGGTGCCACCGGTCGAGAGGATCTCGATGCTGCGCCGCGCGAGCGAGCGCGCCAGCTCGAGCAGGCCGCTCTTGTCGGAGACCGAGAGCAGAGCACGACGTACCGGCAGCGTGGGGCTCATGCGCGAACGATCGCCCGCGGGCCGCCTCAGCGCAAGCGCCGCGCTTCAGGAGCCGGTTAGACCGAGCTGCTTGAGTTTCTTGCGCAGCGTGCCGCGGTTGATGCCGAGTATTCCGGCGGCGCGGCTTTGGTTGCCCTGCGCGTAGTCGAGCACTACGCGAAACAGCGGCTCTTCGACCTCGCGCAGCACCATGTCGTAGAGGTGGGCGGGTCGATGACCGTTCAGGCTCATGAAGTAGTCGCTCAGCGCGCGCTCGGCATGACTACGCAGTGGAAGATCCCGGCCGTGCGTGCGGGCCGTGGCTGCTTCGCGCCCTCGCGTCTTCTTCTTTGCCGTCATCGTTGCATCCCCGCGAAAAACAAGCTTCAGGCGACCGCGGCGGCCACCTCCGCCCATGCATTGAACCATCTAACCGCGTGCGCGAACTGTGCAGCCGTGTCGGGCGCCCCCAGCAACTCCCGGCGTGCCTGCATCGGGCTGTCCAGCAGTTGCTCGCAATATCGCCCGAGATGCTTACGCGCGATGCGGACTCCGCTCTCCTCCCCGTAGAAGCGATACAGCGCGTCCAAGTGCGCGAGAATGATATCACGCGCCTCAGTGCGCAAAAGTGCGAGCGTCGCAGTTTCCTCGCGCAGATGGGCGTTGACAGCGCGAAAAATCCATGGCGACCCCTGACTCGCGCGACCGATCATTACTGCGTCGGCCCCGGTGAAATCAAGTACCTCGCGCGCTTTCTGCGGCGTGTCGATGTCACCGTTGGCGAAAATCGGAATGCGCACGTACGCCTTGATGTCGCGGATGGTCTCGTACTCGGCTGCGCCGGCGAAAAAATCCGCGCGCGTGCGCCCGTGCACCGCGAGCGCCGCGATGCCGCAATCGGCCGCGATGCGCGCGATGCGCACGCCGTTGCGATGCTCGCGGTCCCAGCCGGTGCGGATCTTCAGCGTCACCGGCACGTCGACTGCGCGCGTCACCGCCTCGAGAATTCGGGCGACGAGCGACTCATCGGTGAGCAACGCCGAGCCGCACAGCCGCCCACATACTTTCTTGGCCGGGCAACCCATGTTGAGATCGATGATCTGTGCACCGAGCGCCACGTTGGCGCGCGCGGCCTCGGCGAGCGCGAGTGGATCGGCGCCGGCGAGCTGTACCACGCGCGGCGCGGGCTCCCCCTCGTGATCGAGTCGATGACGCGTCTTACGTGTCGTCCATAGCCGCACGTCCGCGCTGATCATCTCCGAGGGCGCGAGGGCGGCGCCGAAGCTGCGGCACAGCATCCGGAATGGTCGGTCCGTGACGCCGGCCATCGGTGCGAGTACCACCGGCGACGAAAGCGTGAACGCTCCGATCCGCAAGGTGCTGTCCGGGTCAGCGCATCGCGCTGTCGTTGGCACAGGTGATGCCGCCGCCGCGCTGCGGCAGACAGGCGTCGATCTCGAACCCCACCGCATTAGCCCCCGGATCGACGAACCCCATCTCGGCATCGATGCGCTGTCCTGCACCGAGTAACGAGGAATCGGGTGTGGCGTGCGGCAGGTAAGAGCGCGGCGCGACGTCCCGGGCCGCGATGCGGTTGCCGAAGCGATCCTGCAGCGTGACGCGCAGCAGCGGGAGAGGCTGCGCTTGTTGTGCCGAATTCTTGATGCTCGCGCGCACGGTAATGAGTCCGGCGCTCGCCGGGTCGGCCACGGCACCAAGCTGGCGCACGTCATAGGCTCGCAGGTCCCAGCGGGGTACGAGCGGCATGCCGAGCGCTGCGTACAGCGCAGTGAGCGGACGATTGAGCCCCGCTTGCACTGCGAGCTCGTCGCGGTAGTGGTGGACGATCTGCACGAGCAGCACGAACGAAGCGATTGCAGTCGCCACGCCCCACATCCGCGCACGTGCCCGCTCTTCCTCGTCTCTTTCTTCGTCGAACGCGCTCTCATCGATGAGGTTCACAGCCGCCGACAGATCCCGATCGTCCGGCCGCTCGGCCGGCGCGGGCCGACGCGCCGCGGCTGCGACCGGCGGACGCCCTTGCGGGACGGTATGGCGGGAACCAGACCGCGAGCGCACCGCGTATGCCGCTTCCCGCACGCGAGCGGGCGGACTGCGCGCAGGCGGTGCCGAGCGCGAATCTGAGATCGCGGAGGTCGCCGGATCGCGAGCCGCTGCGGATGCGCCCGCATGCGGTTGAGCCGCCTCCGGCGAGCCCGGCTCAGCGGAGCCTTCCGACGAGCTCGGGCCGGGTGAGTTTGCGGCAAGCAAGCTCACTGCGGGCGAGGCAGCCGCAATGAAGCTCGTGTCGTCCGTGCTCGTGTCGGCCGTGCGCGTGCCGGCCATGTTAGCTTCGGGCGGGCGCCCCGCGCTCTCCACCGCTTCGGATGAGCTGTCTGGGGGCACCGTCAACTGCGCGCCGGCGATCATCGCTTTGAAGGTGCCAGTGGCCGCGGTCCAGGCCGGATCAGGCGGCGGCTCGATGAACACCGCGGCGACGTCGGTGGTGGTGGGATTGAACTCGAGCGCCGACTCCGGGATGGCTTCCTCCTCCCTTGCGGCAGCGGGCACGGCCCCCGATCGGTCTGCGGGGAGCGGAGGTGGTGCAGGCGGTGCGTCGCGCTCCTCTGCTACGCCCGCTTCAGGCTTCGCAGAAAAATCGGCGGCCTGATCGGGCGCTTCCGTGTGCGACTCTGGCGATGCTTGCTCGCGCGCTGCTTCCTCGCGCGGCATTTCCTGGTGTTGCGCCTCGCCCGGGCGCGAGTCCCTGCCGCGTGCCTCTGGGTGGGCGGACTGCTCGCTCGGCGCCGGCGGTTCGGTCGGGCCGGTCGGCTCCGGCGCTTCTACCAGCTCAAAAGCGTGTGCCGATGATTCGGCCCGCGCCGCCGGTGGTTGTTGCGCGTCGCTTAGCGATTCGGCCGCCTGGCGATCGTCCGTGAGCCGCGCCAGCGCATTGAACACGCTCGAACATCGCCCGCAACGCACGTAGCCCTGCGCGATGCGCAGATCCGCAGCCGTCACCACCAGCGTCAGGGCGCACTTTGGACAGACGGTGAACATGGGTCACAACGCGCGTACGGTGCCGCGCCTCAGCGGCGTCGGCCGGCAAGACACACCCAGCCGTCGAGCTCACCAAAGCCGGCGACATGAAAGCACGGCGCATAAGCCTCTGTCACCTCAGAGGCCTCGTGGCTCATAAGGCCAGCGAGCACCAGCGCACCACCGGGGCGCACCAGGGAGGCGAAGCGGGGAGCGAGCGCGCAGAGGGGGCCCGCGAGAATGTTGGCGAGCAGAACTTCTGCGCCCACAGGGAGCGTGCCCGCGCAGTCGTGGACATGGACCCGCGAAGCGATTCCATTCGCCGCGGCATTGTCGGCGCTTGCAATCAGGGCCTGCGGATCGATGTCGAAGCAGTGCGCCTCTCGCGCTCCGAGCTTCACCGCAGCGAGCGCCAGGATTCCCGAGCCGCAGCCGTAATCGATGACGCGTACGGTTTTGGAGTGCTCGGCTGGCGCCGGTGGGTCTTGCAGGTGCGCGTCGAGCCCCTGCGCTCCGGCTTTCTTGGAGTGCTCGGCTGGTGCCGGTGGGCCTTCCAGGTGCGCGTCGAGCCACTCCAGGCATAGCGCGGTGCTCGGATGAGCCCCCGTGCCGAAGGCGAGTCCCGGGTCGAGCATTACGACCGCAGCGCCAGGCTCGTCGACTCGCTCATGGTGCGGGCAGACCCACAGTCGGCGGCCGAAGCGCAGAGCATGAAAGTGCTTCAGCCACTCGCGCTCCCACCCGCGTTCGGCGAGCGCGCGCGCCTCGATGGCACCGACGGCCATGCCGAGTGACACGGCGAGGGCGCGCCGTACGGCGACATCGTCGTCCGATGCGGGGAACAGACACTGCACCCGCGTCGCACCCCACAGAAGGATCTCGCCCGGCGCTGGCTCGAAAACGGGGTCGTCCCGCGCGTCGACGAAGGTGACGGCACTCGCCCCACAGGCGAAGGCCGCCGCTTCCGCAACCGCGGGATCGAGGCCGGCAAGGTCGAAGGAAAGCTGCAGGAGGGAGGTCATCGGCTTGGCGTGGACCATTCTACCGGGCGGTCACACCGCTGAGTGACCGCCGGGAGAGTCGGCGTGAGCGGCTTCTGGACCCGGGCGCACGAGGGGGCTCGCGGAGTGCACAGCGCATGAGGCCTGCGCATGAGGCCTGCGCATGAGGCCTGCGCATGAGGCCTGCGCATGAGGTCTGCGCATGAGGTCTGCGCATGAGGCCTGCGCATGAGGCCTGCGCATGAGGCCTGCGCGTGAGGCCTGCGCATGAGGCCTGCGCATGAGGCCTGGCCAGCCCCCACGCGTGCCGGATCTGCAAAAGTTCCTGGATTTCAGATAGTTGAGACGGACCACCGCGATCATGGTCGATTGAAAGGCGGCGCCGGGCTTCCCAGCCGAAGGGCCACGCGCCCCCGGAGCCGAGTCAGTCGGCGCGGTCGAAGCCGCCGCCGCGGCAACCGACGACGCGGCCGCCCTGACTCCAACCGCCGCCGCGACCGCGGTTACCGAAGTCCCAGTCGGCGCTCGAGGTAGTGGATGTCGGTGCCACCTTTCTGGAAGGCGGCGTGATTGAAGATTTCCTGGTGCAGCGCGACGTTGGTCTTGATGCCCTCGATCACCATCTCCGCGAGGGCGTTCTTCATGCGGGCGATGGCCGTCTCGCGCGTATCGCCGTGCGCGACGATCTTGCCGATAAGTGAGTCGTAGTAGGGCGGCACGTTGTAGCCGGAATAAACGTGACTGTCGACGCGGATGCCGGGGCCGCCCGGAGGGTGCCAGAGGCGGATGGGGCCGGGCGACGGCGCGAAGGTCTTCGGATCCTCGGCATTGATGCGGCATTCCATCGCGTGTCCGCGGATCTGCACGTCGCTCTGCGTGTACGGCAGCCGCTCGCCTGCGGCGATCAGCAGCTGCGCCTTCACCAGATCGATGCCGGTGACGAGCTCGGTCACGGGGTGCTCGACCTGGATGCGGGTGTTCATCTCAATGAAGAAGAACTCACCATCCTGATAAAGGAACTCCATGGTGCCGGCACTGCGGTAGCCGACCGCACGGCAGGCTTCGACGCAGCGCTCGCCCATGAAGCGGCGCTGGCGCATCGTGATTCCGGGCGCCGGTGCTTCCTCGATCACCTTCTGGTGGCGTCGCTGCATGGAGCAGTCGCGCTCACCGAGGTGAATGGTGTTGCCGTGCCCGTCCGCGAGAACCTGGAATTCGATATGCCGCGGCCGCTCGAGGAATCGCTCCATGTACACCACGTCATTGCCGAAGGCGGCGCGCGCCTCCGCACGCGTGATTCCGACGGCGTTGAGGAGCGAGGCTTCCGTGTGCACGACGCGCATGCCGCGTCCGCCGCCGCCACCGGAGGCTTTGATGATCACCGGATAGCCGATGTCGCGCGCGATGCGTAGATTCTCGTCCGCATCGTCGCCGAGGGGCCCGTCGGACCCGGGCACGCATGGAACGCCAGCCGCCTTCATGACGCGGATCGCCGATACCTTGTCCCCGATCATCCGAATGGTTTCGGCCTTTGGCCCGACGAAGACGAAGCCGCTGTTCTCGACGCGCTCGGCGAAATCGGCGCTCTCGGAAAGGAACCCGTAGCCCGGGTGGATAGCGACCGAGTCGGTGACCTCGGCCGCGCTGATGATCGCGGGCATATTGAGGTAGCTGCCCACGGAGGGCGGTGGCCCGATGCACACCGACTCATCCGCCAGCAGCACGTGTTTCAGGCTGTAGTCGGCGGTCGAGTGGACGGCGACCGTCTTGATGCCGAGCTCACGGCACGCGCGCAGGATCCGCAGGGCGATCTCGCCGCGATTGGCGATGACGAGCTTCTCGATCATGCCCGCTTATTCGACGACGAACAGCGGCTGGCCAAATTCAACCGGATCGCCGTTGCGGGCCATGATGGAAGTGATGCGCCCGGCTTTGTCGGCTTCGATCTGGTTCATCATCTTCATCGCTTCGATGACGCACAGTACCTGTCCGACCTTGATCTCGTCGCCGATCTCGACGAAGGCCTTCGCGCCGGGGGAGGGCGCGGCGTAGAAGGTGCCGACCATCGGAGCCGTGATGACGTGCTCGTTGGGCTTGGGTTTGGGGGCGCCTTCGATCGCGGCATGCGCGGGCCCGGCTAAGGCGGCCGGTAAGAGTGCCGCCGCGGGGGGCGCGGGCATCGCGTACCTGTGCGCGGCACCCTCGCCGGTTGGCATGCGACTGATGCGAACGGCCTCCTCGCCCTCCTTGATCTCGATCTCAGCGATGCCGGATTCTTCCAGCAGCTCGATAAGTTTCTTGATTTTTCTGATATCCATTGCTGCCAGTGCCCCTTCGAGGATCCGCGCGCCGGTCAGGACGTGCGGGCCAGGTGCAGCGCGGCCGCACGCATCGCAGCCTCGTAGCCATAGGCGCCGAGACCTGAGATGAGCCCGACCGCGATGTCGGAGAAAAACGAGTGTCGCCGGAATGACTCGCGCGCTTGGGTGTTGGTGAGGTGAACCTCGATGAACGGCACGGCCGTCGCGAGGATCGCGTCGCGCAACGCGATGCTCGTATGCGTAAAGGCGCCGGGATTGACGATGAGGAATTCAACGCCTTCGCTGCGGGCTGTGTGGATGCGCATGATGAGCTCGTGCTCGGCGTTGCTCTGAAAGGTGAGCAGCTCATGGCCGAGCTCGCGTCCGACAGCCTTTACTCGCCGCTCGATCGACTCCAGCGTCTCGGCGCCGTAGAGGTCCGGTTCCCGCGTGCCGAGAAGGTTCAGGTTCGGGCCGTTCAATAGCAGCACGCGGGCCATGAGCCTGGCGATTCCCGGGAAGCAAGCAGGAGCGACCGGTCGCGAATGTACCCCAATTCGCAGCTAAAAGGGTACTTCTTGTTGCGATTTGTCCGGATCTCGCCGAACTTGGTCCGTTCAGCAGCCCTTAGGACGGGTTCCGTGCTGCCCGCGCCAGTTCGAGGCGGTGCATGCCCTCGGAGATCTGCTGCCGGGCGGCAGCAAGCGTCAGCGCGCCGGCGTCGAGCTGCCGCAAGCGGTCGAGGATCAGGTCTGCCTCGTCACGATGGAGCTCGCCGACCTTGAGCGTCACGATCCGACCGCCCGGATCAGCGAAGACGCTGAACGGCAGCACCGTATCCATCCCGAAGGCGGTGATTGCCGCAAACCCGTCTTTCTCTCCGAGCAACACAGGATAGTCGATTCCAAGGCGCCCGATGAATTGCCGCACCGCATCAGCAGAGTCGAGCGCGACGCCGACGATCTCGAGACCCTCTGCAGCGCGCTCGCGCCTCAGAGTGCGCAGCAGTGGTATTTCGCGACGGCAGGGCTCGCACCACGTCGCCCAGAAGTTGATGAGCAGCGGCCGTCCTTGCCACTCGCCGAACGCATGACTCTTACCATCGAGTCCGGGCAGCTCGAGCGTCGGCACGTGTTCGGGGATCGCTGGCTTTGGAGGCTCATCGGTGGAAGTCGGGGCCGGCGCCGGATGAGCGGCGTCCGCCGAAATGGGCCGGAGCGTGGGAGTCGGTGAAGTGAGCCGGTAGAGCAGGAAGCCGCCGGCCGCGGATAAAGCGAGCAGCGCGACGACAGCCAGCAGCGCCCTCGCCCGGGTAGGCGCAGGCCGCTCCTGCGAATCGCTCACGGAGCCGAGTCGAGCGCCGTGCGACTGCGGGCAGCGAAGGCGTCGGCCCTCATATATCCCACCACACGGTAACCGGTGCGCTCGCGCCCATCAGGACCGTAGAACGCAATCGTCGGCGGCCCGAAGATTCCGAAGTGGTGGAGCAGCGCCTGATCGTCCGCATCGTTCTTAGTGACGTCGGCGCGCAGCAGCGTGACGTGGGCCAGCGCGCTCTGCACCCGAGGATCGGTGAAGGTGTAACGCTCCATCTCCTTGCACGACGTGCACCAGTCCGCCGAGAAATCGAGCAACACGCCGCGCTTCGCCGCACTCGCCTCCTGCACCGCGCGCTCGAGATCGGCTACGGTGCGGATTTTGCGGAACGGCAGCTCGTGCGTCTGGTGCGCGAAAGCGGGGATGGGATTCAAGGGGTCGGTGCCCCCGAGTGCCGAACCCGCCGCGAGCGCGACCCCGTAGAGTCCCGCGGCCAGTCCCGCGACGCGCAGGACCCATAGCGCCACCGATCGAGTCCTGAGCTCGAACCACAGCAGCCACGCGAGCGTGAGCGCCGGCACTGCCCACAACAGCAGCGCCACCCGATCCGGAACGATGCGCGCGAGCATCCATGCGGCGACCGCAAGCATCATGACGCCGAAGAGTTTCTTGACGAAGTCCATCCACGCGCCGGCTTTCGGCAGGAGCTTCCCAGCCGAGGCGCCGACGATGAGGAGCGGCGTCCCCATGCCGATGCTCATGGCGAAGAGGGCGGCACCGCCACGGACCATCTGTCCGGTCTGGCTGATGACCAGCAGCGCGGCAACCAGCGCGGGGCCCACGCAGGTCGTCACGATGAGCGCCGACAGGCCGCCCATGATGGCGACACCGGTGAAGGTGCCGGCCGACTGGCGGTTGCTCATATTGGCGAGGCGCGTCTGGATGGCGACCGGCATCTGCACGGTAAAGAGGCCGAACATGGAGAGCGCCATCGCGACGAACACTGCGGCGAACAGCGCGAGCACCCACCATTGCTGGAACAACGCCTGAACCTCGTGGCCCATCGCGGCGCCGACGATGCCCGCGGCCGTGTAAGTGACCGCCATGCCGAGCACGTAGGTGAGCGAGAGCGCGAAGGCGCGCCCGGTGGTCACGTTCGCGCCGCCGCCGGCGACGATCCCCGAAAGGATCGGCACCATCGGCAACACGCACGGCGTGCAGGCGAGCAGCAGACCGGCGAGATAAAAGCCGCCGATCATGAGAAACAAATTGCCAGTGAGGAGCTGCGCGAAGCGCGACTGCTCCGAGAGCCCGCCGGCCTCGCCGCCCGGTGCCCCGAGGCTGGAACTCGCGCCGCTGCCCCCGGCGAGCATGACGCTCACCACGCGAGTGATGGGCGGATAGCAGAGACCGGCCTCTGCACAGCCCTGGTAAGTCACCTTGAGCGGCAGTTGCAGGGCGCCGCCGCTGGCGCGGGCCACGGGCACGGTAACGGCCAGCCCGTGGTGATATACCTCCTGCTTCCCAAAGTACTCGTCGTTCTTGATGTCCCCGGTTGGAAACTGCGCCGTCGCGAGCTGCGCCTTGCTGCTTGCCGTCTCGATGCGGATCCGCGACCGGTAGAGGTAGTAGCCGTCGGCGATCTGCCAGTTGAGCTGCACGCGGTCGGTGCCGTCGCCGAGCGCATCCAGGCGAAAAGCCTGGTCGGGGGAGAGGAAGTCATCTCCGGACGACTTTGCGGAAAGCACCGCGTCGATGCCCGTGCGCCCGCCGGCGGCCGGCTCCGCCGGTAGCCCAAGTCTCGGAATGCCCAGGCTGATAAGCAGAAGGGCCAGTGCAATATGTTTAATGCGTGTCACCGGCGTCGCGATTCCGTCCAAGGCACCCTATATAGCTCAGCCCTTGGATGATGTGCAGTGATCGCGGTTCATGAGTCCGGTTCCTCGGGCTGCAAAGCAGCGTTCCGCTCCTCCAACTGCCCTCCAACCGCCCTCCCAGGGCCGCCAAGACCACGCACGGGGCTACCCGGGAGAGGTCGGGGGGCCCCATAAGGGTGGGTGGGACATGCCAGGGTACGCGGGGTCGTCCCGGCGGGCTTGAAAACATCTCCGCGGGACTTGAAATCGGACGCCGCCCCCCTATCATTAGCAGCCGCCCGGGGGGAGTGCTAACAAGCCCTTGGGCCAATAATCCAATCTTTTATCAGTGTTCAAGGAGTCGTTCACCATGAAGATTCGTCCTCTTCATGACCGCGTGATCGTCAAGCGCCTGGAAGAGGAGCGTACCTCCCCAGGTGGCATCGTGATTCCCGATACCGCCGCAGAGAAGCCGGTGCAGGGAAAGATCGTCGCGGTCGGCAAAGGCAAGATTCTCGAAGACGGCAAGGTACGGCCGGTCGATGTGAAAGTCGGCGACAAGATCCTGTTCGGCAAATACAGCGGGACGGAGGTCAAGGTCGACGGTGAGGAACTCGTGGTCATGCGCGAAGAAGACGTCATGGCCGTGATCGAAGGCAAGTAAGCGAGGACCACGACAATGGCAGCTAAAGAAGTTCGTTTCAGCGATGACGCACGCCAGCGCATGTTCAGGGGCGTGAATGTCCTCGCTAACGCCGTAAAGGCGACGCTCGGCCCCAAGGGCCGCAACGCCGTGCTTGAGAAGAGCTTCGGCGCACCCACCGTCACCAAGGACGGTGTGTCGGTCGCGAAGGAGATCGAGCTGAAGGACAAGTTCGAGAACATGGGCGCGCAGATGGTGAAGGAGGTCGCTTCCAACACCTCCGACGAGGCCGGCGACGGCACCACCACCGCGACCGTGCTCGCCCAGGCGATCATCCGTGAGGGCCTGAAGGCCGTCTCCTCGGGTCGCAACCCGATGGACATCAAGCGCGGCATCGACAAGGGTGTCATCGCAGTGGTCGAGGACCTGAAGAGGCTCTCCAAGCCCTGCAAGGACTCCAAGGCGATCGCCCAGGTCGGCACGATCTCCGCGAACTCGGACGAGTCGATCGGCAAGACGATCGCCGAGGCGATGGAGAAGGTCGGCAAGGAAGGCGTGATCACGGTCGAGGAAGGCTCGGGACTGCAGAACGAGCTGGAAGTGGTCGAGGGCATGCAGTTCGACCGCGGCTATCTCTCGCCGTATTTCATCAACAACCAGCAGAACCAGACCGCCGAGCTCGACAAGCCGGTGATCCTGTTGGTCGACAAGAAGATTTCCAACATCCGCGAGCTGCTGCCGCTGCTCGAGGGCGTTGCCAAGTCGGGCCGGCCGCTGCTGGTCATTGCCGAGGACGTCGAGGGTGAGGCTCTCGCGACGCTGGTCGTGAACAACATCCGCGGCATTCTCAAGGTCGCGAGCGTCAAGGCGCCGGGATTCGGTGATCGCCGCAAGGCCATGCTGCAGGACATCGCTGTCCTCACGGGCGGTACGGTGATCTCCGACGAGGTCGGACTGTCGCTCGAGAAGGCGACGATCAATGACCTCGGTGAGGCCAAGAAGATTGTGGTCGAGAAAGAGAACACCACGATCATCGACGGTGCCGGCAAGCCCTCCGACATCAAGGCACGCATCGAGTCGATCCGTCAGCAGGCCGAGGAGGCCACCTCCGATTACGACAAGGAGAAGCTGCAGGAGCGCGTCGCCAAGCTCTCCGGCGGTGTCGCCGTGATCAAGGTCGGCGCGGCCACCGAGATCGAGATGAAGGAGAAGAAGGCGCGCGTCGAGGATGCGTTGCACGCCACGCGTGCGGCGGTGGAAGAGGGTGTGGTGCCGGGCGGCGGTGTTGCGCTGATCCGTGCGCAGCGCGCGCTCGATAAGCTCGAGACCGTGAACGAGGATCAGCACGTCGGTGTGCGGATTCTGTCTCGCTCGATCGAGGAGCCACTGCGTCAGATCGTCGACAACGCTGGCGAGGACGCCGCCGTTATTCTCAACCGCGTCAAGGAAGGCAAGGCTGCATTTGGTTACAACGCGGCCACCGGCGAATTCGGCGACCTGCTCGAGGAAGGCATTCTCGATCCCACCAAGGTGGCTCGTCTTGCGCTGCAGAACGCCGCTTCCGTGGCGGGACTGTTGCTCACGACCGAGGTGATGGTGGCCGAGGCTCCGAAGGATGAAGAGCACAGCCATGCTGGCCCTCCCGGCGGCATGGGCGGAATGGACATGTAAGGACCCCTCGAAAGAGGTATCGATTCGGCGAATAACAGCCGATACGCTTGACATAACAGTTAAGGGTGAGCGCGCCGGCTTCAGTGCCGGCGCCAACCCCGAAAGCCGCGGAACGAAGACCCCCTATTCCGCGCATTCCTCGCAGGCCCCGCACGTCGGGGCCTGCTTTTTTGTGCCTGTTTTTTTGAAGCGCAGACGCTCGCGAAGCGCAGGCACGGTGCGTCGCCACCGGCCTTCCGGCGGCAGATGCTGTGGCGCGGAATTTCTACTTCCCTCCCCTGCCAGCGGGGTTTATCGTGCCCTTCGAGGAGGCTTCCCATGGCTAATTTCCGTCGCGCCGGGCTGCTGGCGATCGCTGGCAGTGCGCTCGTGATGCTCGCCGCCTGCGGCCATGAAGACCGCGACGAGATGAGCTGGGCGCGTGCCGCGCTCGAACGCAACGGCGACATCGAGGTGGTGGCCGCGGACCAACAGAGCGGTACCTTCACGATCCGCATGAAGGACACGGGTGAGCTGCGCATGGTGCGCGCCGACGATCTCATCGCCGGCCCGGCCTCTGCGGCGCAGGCGGCAGCGGGATCGCAGGCGAGCGCGTTCCGGGCGGGAACGGCTGGCGCTCCGAATGGCGCTCCCAGGCCGGTGTCGTCCGCGGGCCAAAGCGCCGCGGATTCGGAAGAAGCAACGGCGTCTGCCCAGGCGGAGTCCGCCGCGCCGGCGCCCTCGGCGCAACCATCCTCGATCCTTCCGCAGACGGCGTTTTCGGCCGAGGCGACTCCAGGCAAGGTGCTCGAGTCCGGACCCGGCTACAGCATCAAGGCCGCCGCGCCCCAGGCGCAGGTGTCCGCCGGCCGCGTGCGCGAGACCAGCGTGACGAGCGCGACGCTCGAGCGTCGTCACGAGCCGATCATCTGCCAGGGTGCGCGACTCATGCACATCGACAACCGCAACCTGGCCTTCGACGGTGATGCCGTGAGCGCCGAAGAGGGCTGCGAGATTCACATCACCAACAGTCATATCAGTGCCGGCGGGGTCGGCGTGCTCGCGCGCGGGGCCCACGTGCACATCGATAACAGCCTGATCGAAGGCGATCAGGGATCCATCGACGCATCCCAGGGTGCTGAGGTCTACATCGCCTCATCGCGCTTCAGGGGGCTGAGCCGACGCCTCGATAACGCAGCGTTCCACGACCTCGGGGGAAACGTCTGGAACTGACCTCGCGTCCTTGAGCCCCGAGCTGGCCGCGCTCGTCGAGCGCTCGCTGGAGCAACTCGAGTCTGCCCCCGCGTTGCAGGCGGCGCTGGCCGGTGCGCCGGCGCCGGTGCGCGACTCGCTACGCGCGGTGTTTGCGAGCAGCGATTTCGTTGCGCACGCCTGCACTCGCGATACAGCGCTGCTGCCCGCTCTCATCGCGAGCGGCGATTTGTTGCGCCGGCTCACACCGACCGAAATCGCCGCGCGCGCTCCCACGCTCACGGCACCCGCGAACGAGCCGCAGGTGCTCGAGGCACTGCGCCGCTGGCGCCGGCGCGAGCTCGCCCGCATCGCCTGGCGCGACCTCGCCGGCTTCGCCGACCTCGACGAGACGCTCGCCGACCTCACAGCCTTCGCCGATGCCGCCATCCGCGCCGCGCTCGCCTGCGCCGGTGCAGCGCTATCCGCGCGCTACGGTGAGCCGCGCTCAGCCGCCGGCGACATTCAGCCGCTGGTCGTGGTCGGCATGGGCAAGCTCGGGGGAGGCGAGCTCAACTTCTCCTCCGATGTCGACCTCGTGCTGTTATTTCCGGAGCACGGCGAAACCGACGGCACGCGTTCGATCAGCAACGAGGAGTTCTTCACGCGCCTCGGCCAGTCCCTGGTGCGACTGCTCGAGACTCCCACCAACGAGGGCTTCGTGCTGCGCGTGGATCTGCGGCTGCGGCCGTTCGGGGATTCGGGTTCGCTGGTTTCGAGCTTTGCCTCATTCGAGGATTACCTGCCGCGGCACGGCCGAGACTGGGAGCGCTACGCATACGTGAAGGCGCGGGCGGTGACGGCCCCCGAGCGCTATGCGGAGGTCGAGGCCGCCGCCGTCCGGCCCTTCGTGTACCGCCGTTATCTCGACTACGGCGTCTTCGAGAGCCTGCGGGAGATGAAGGCGCTCATCGGGCGCGAGGTGGAGCGGCGTGAGCTCGCGGACCACATCAAGCTCGGGCCCGGCGGGATCCGCGAGCTCGAGTTCATCGTGCAGGCGCTGCAGCTGACGCGCGGCGGCCGCGACCGGCAGCTTCAGACATCCTCGCTCCTCGGCGCTCTGGCTCGACTCGACACGAGCGGCGTGCTGCCGGCGGCAGCGGCCGGCGAGCTGCGCACGGCCTATGTGTTTCTGCGCCGCCTCGAGAACCGCCTGCAGATGCTGGCCGACAACCAGGCGCACCGCCTGCCGTCGGATCCGCTCGCTCAGGAGCGCATTGCGCGCGCCATGGGATTTGCCGAGTGGCCGGCGCTCATCGGCGCGCTCGATACACAGCGCGAGCGGGTCAGTCACCACTTCCGCCAGGTCATTCTCGGCGGCGAACCGCTGTCCGGCACCCGGCTGCTCGACCTCGGACGCTTCTGGGATACTCCGGCCGAATCCGCCGCTCTCGCCGAAGGACTCGAGAACGTCGGCTTCACCGATAGCGCGGAAGCCGCACGACTGCTGCTCGAGCTGCGCGCTTCAGCGCTCGTCCGCAGGCTCGATGAGCCGGGCCGTCGGCGACTGCAGGCGCTGCTGCCGGCGCTGCTCGCCGATATCGGCCGCTCGCCCCAGCAATTGCCGGTGCTGCGTCGGGTGCTTGCCATCATGGAGGCGACGGGCAAGCGCTCGGCCTACTTCGCGCTCCTGCGCGAGAACGCGACTGCCCGCGAGAGGCTCGTGGAGATCTGCCGGCATGGCGACTTCCTCGCAGCGCAGCTCGCCGCCTACCCACTGCTGCTCGATGAGCTCATCGACGCGCGGCTGTTGACCGAGCTGCCGGGGCGCGATGCGTTTGGGCGCGAGCTGGATGAGCGCATCGCGCAAGCGCGCGACGACGATCCCGAGCAGCAGGTGGAGGCTCTGCGTCAGTTCCAGCGCGCCGCGCTGTTCCGGGTCGCAGTGGGCGACCTCATCGGCGCGCTCCCGCTGATGCAGGTGTCGGATCGACTCACCGATATCGCCGAGCTCATTCTCGAGCGTGCGATGCAGCTCGGCTGGCGGCAGATCACGGCACAATTTGGGGTACCGACCTGTATGGACGACGCGGGCGTTCGTGAGGTCAGCGTCTGCGCGGCAGGCTACGGCAAGCTCGGCGGCATGGAGCTCGGCTATTCTTCCGACCTCGACCTGGTATTCCTGCACGACTCCAGGGGCGAGCGCCAGGAGACCAGCGGTGCGCGGCCGATCGAGAACCAGCTCTTCTTCGTGCGCCTCGCGCAACGCATCGTTCACCTGCTCACCATGCACTCCGCCGCAGGCCGCCTGTACGAAGTGGACATGCGGCTGCGACCGAGCGGCAAGGGCGGTTTGCTCATCACCAGCATCGATGCATTCGCCGAATATCAGCGCGAGGAGGCGTGGACCTGGGAGCACCAGGCGCTGCTGCATGCCCGTGGCGTCGCGGGCTCAGCGGCGCTGCGCGCGCGCTTCGAGGCGGTGCGGCTCGAGGTGCTCTGCCAGCACGTACGCCGCGATCGGCTGCGGACCGAGGTGCGCGCCATGCGTGAGCGCATGCGTCGCGAGCTCTCCCGCGGCGACGCCGGTCGATTCGACATCAAGCAGGACCCGGGCGGTATCGCCGACATCGAGTTTCTCGCGCAGTACTGGGCGCTCAGGTGGGCACGTGAGCATCCGGCGGTGACGATATTCGCTGACACGATCCGCCAGCTCGAGTCGGTCGCTTCGGCGAACCTGGTGTCGCAGTCGAGCGTTGACGTGCTGACCGCAGCCTACCGAGCTTACCGCGGCCGGGCGCATCGGCTCTCGCTCGAGGATGCCGAGGCGATCGTGCCTGCAGACGAGTTTCGCGAGACGCGCGCGGCGGTGACGGCGCTATGGGAGGCGACCATGGCCGATCACCCCGAAGGTTCCTGAGCCGGGCCCGGCTATAATCCGCGACCTCAGTCCGAGGATCATCGAGTCCAACATGGTCGCAGTGGCCAAACCCCTCATCGAGCCCAACGCGCAGAACCAGTACGAAGTCGGAGTGGAGGACTTGCCGTTGTGCTGCCCGATGCCGCAGATGTACCTGTGGAACTCGCATCCACGGGTGTACCTCCCCATCGAGCAGACCGGTTGGGCGAAGTGCCCCTACTGCAGCGCGGAGTACACACTGCGCCGCTGACGCCCGCCCGATCATCGTGCCCAGGCGAGGCGTGCGCCGAGTGCCAGGAACAAGGCGCCCACGGTCCGATCGAGCAGCACGCGCATACTCGGATTGCGCAGAAAGAACGCCTGCAGCCGGCCCGCCGCCACGGCGAGCACCAGGCACCATGCGAGCCCTGTCGTGATGAAAGTCGCCCCGAGCACCAGGAACGCCAGGGTGCGGGTGGGACTCGTCGTGTCGATGAATTGCGGCAGGAAAGCCAGGAAGAAGAGCGCCACCTTGGGATTCAGCAGGTTGGTGAGAATTCCCTGCCCGAACGCGGCGCGCGCGCCCGACGAGGCCGCGCGCGGGACGGCGCTCGGGGCCGCTGTCGGTGCCCCTGCCGGGGCCGCTGTCGCTGCCGCGTGTTTGCTCAGGAGGAGCCTCGCGCCGAGGTAGATGAGGTAGGCGGCGCCTGCGACCTTCACCACCGTGAAAGCGACCGCCGAGGTCGCGAGGATCACTGATAACCCGAGCGCGGCCGCCAGCGTGTGGCCGATACTGCCCACGGCGATTCCAAAGGCAGCAGCGACGCCCGAGCGCTGCCCGCCGCTCAGGCTGCGCCCGATGATGAACATCGTGTCCTGACCCGGCGTGAGGTTCAGCAGCACACCCGCAGCCACGAACAGCAGGTAGCCATGTATTCCCAACATGCGAGCGCGAGTCCCCTGCTGGTCCCTGCTATTCCTCCTCCGCCACGTTCGGATCGCGCCACGGCGGCAGGTCGGTGCGCAGTGGGGCCAGGCGAGCTGCCCGCAACCGCTGATTGAGATCCGGCAGCTGCCCCTGCAGCTGCTGCCACTGCCCGAGTAGGGCCTTGTAGGTGCCCTGGAGCGATTCCATTGCGCTCTGCTGCGCGGCGGTCGGCGCCGCATCGGGGCGCAGCACCTCGGCATAGAGCGAGGCGATGTGCTCCTGAACGTCGGGGAGATGCTCGTCGGAGGACTTCTGGCCCCCGGAAGACTCCTCAGAGGACTGCTTCGCGGAGGGTTCCTGCTCCTCGCCCTTCGGCTTGGCCGCCGGTTTCTGGGGCGCAGGCTCCTCCGACCCCAGTAGTTGCGCGAGGGTTGCCCGGTAGGGCGTCAGGGTCTCGGCGGTCGCGTCTGCAGTGCCGAGAGCTTTGAGCTGCTCCTCCTGGGAACGGGCCGCGAGCAGCGTCTGCGAGCTCTCGGTCAAGAGCTCCGCGAGCTGCTTCGCGAGGCGCAATTGAGCCTCGAGCGCCTGCGGCGTGACGCTGACGCGGGGGTCCTCCTGCACCGTGAGGTCGGCCTCGTAATGCTTCCCGTCGACCGTCAGCCGCACCCGGTAGGCTCCCGGAAGCGCAACCGGCCCCTCCGGGGTGCGCGGCGTGGCATGCGGCACCGCCGCGATCGGGTAGCCATGGGTCACGGAGAGCGGGGCCGCGTAGCGCAGATCCCATACCCAGCGATGCATGCCGCGGGTCGCCGGCAGTACCCGCGGTTGCGCGAGCCAGTATGAGGGGATCAGTTCGCGGCCGAGCTCGTCCGGTCCCGGCGTCGGCGCGTCGGCGCTGCTGAAGCGTCGCACCGTATCGCCACGGCCATCGAGGATCTCGAGCACCACCTGACGTCGTGCATCCCGCGGCAGGAAGAACTCGATGACGGCGCCGTCCGGCGGGTTGGAGCCGAGCGGCTCATCCGGCGGGATCGGGGTGTCGGTCCAGGTGCTGCGCTGGACGCGCCAAGCCTGAGTGGGCTTCAGCAACACGACGTTCTGCGGCGCTGTGCCGCCGAGCTGCCGCAAGCGCGAAATGTCGTCGAGGATCCAGATCGAGCGTCCATGGGTCGCCAGGATGAGGTCGTTACCGTGCACCCACACGTCGCGCATCGAGGTCGCGGGAAGGTTGAGCTGGAGTGACTCCCAGTGACCGCCGTCATCGAAGGACACCCACACGCCCTTCTCGGCGGCGGCGAACAGCAGGCCGCGGCGCTGCGGGTCCTCACGCACGGCATTCACGGGACCGTCCGCCGCGAGCCCCGCCGTGATCGACTGCCAGGTCGCGCCATAGTCGCGCGTGCGATAGACATAGGGTTTGAGATCGTCGATACGCAGGCGGCTCACCGACACATAGGCCGTGGCTGCATCGAAGTGCGATGCGTCGACCTGCGTGACCTTGCTCCATGGCGTGAGCGCAGGCGGAGTGACATTCGTCCAGTTCACACCGCCATCGCGTGTCAGCCAGACGAAGCCATCGTCCGTACCCGCCCACAAGGTTCCGGCGGCGAGGGTCGAGGGGCCGAGCGCGTAGATGACACCGCGCTGACGCTCGGCGCCTTTCGGATGCAGCGCGCCGACACTCGCGGGCACTGCTCCTGCCTCACGAGCGAGGTCCGGGCTGATCGCCTGCCAGCTCGCCCCACCGTCGGTCGTGCGATAGAGCCGATCGGCGCCGTAATAGAGCGTGTGCGGATCGTGCGGCGAGAAGAGCAGAGGCTCCGTGCGATCGACCCTGATCTGCTCGGTGCGCACCGGGTTCGGAGTGACGTTCTGCACCTGGCCGGTCGACCAGTGGTACTTCGACACTTCGTTGCGGCCCGCGCCATAGATGACGTCGGGGTCGAGAGGGTCGGGAGCGACGTAGCCGTACTCGATGACGCCAACCGGATGCCAGTCGCGGTTCGTGATGCTGCCGTCGTTGCCGCGGCTCGAGATGCATAGAGAGCCGCTCTCCTGCTGGCCGGCGCAGACGCGGTACGGAAACGCCGGCGCTATGGCGACGTGATAGAGCTGCGCGGTGGGCTGGTTGAACCAGCTGCTCCAGGTCTGCCCGCCGTTCAGACTGATGACGACGCCCTGATCGCTTCCCACTGCGACGATCCGCGGATCGTTCGGGTTGACCCACACGTTCTGGTAGTCATCGCCGCCCGGCGCACCGCGCAGTGACATCCAGGTCTTGCCGCCGTCCGTGGACTTCATGGTTACGATGCTCGCGACGTAGAGCACGTCGGGGTTCGTCGCATCGACCGTCACTACTGCGAGATCCCCGCCTCCGATCCGCAGTGCCGGTCGCGGGTCAGTGGTGATTCGCGTCCAGCTCTCACCGCCATCGTCGGAACGAAACAGACCGAGACCGGCCGCCGAGGAATAGTCGCCGGACTCGGTGGTGGCGATCGTCGCGTAGAGGCGCTCCGGCCGGCTCGGTGCGAGGGCTAGATTGATCTGCGACAGGTTGACCGGGAGCCCGTTACCGAGCCGCCGCCAGGTCGTTC
>Ga0307474_10000375_pt1 | contig 32380 bp, 27 predicted proteins | sample atmos_gasesECM1C_2_FD_203312 | JGI IMG/M metagenome (GOLD analysis project Ga0307474, IMG submission 203312) | Hardwood forest soil microbial communities from Morgan-Monroe State Forest, Indiana, United States - atmos_gasesECM1C_05 | ecosystem: Environmental > Terrestrial > Soil > Temperate... | reverse complement strand
ATTTTCGGGCGCATCGTCGATGGTTCGCATTGGCAAACGAGTCATCTGTACCTCCGGGTAATCAAAAGAATCTTTAGCGTATTCCGTTCAAGCGCCTCTCCAAGCTGCTGTCGTGTTGCGCGCCCCAGCGGCAGGTAACGCCTCAAGACCGCGGAAAGTCCATCGGCAAATGAACCGGCTTGGTCCACCTGCCGAGAGGTCCGGCCTGTACGTGGTCCTATGGAAGTTCGTTCATTGATGCGGCCCGTATTTCGAATTCGCCCGACGGCGGCGAGAACCAATGCAGTCTGCCCATTGTGAGCCAATCTTGGCACCTACAACATTAGAGGGCGTGAAGTGGAGCACGCGTGAGCGGAAAGGACAATTCGCATGGATCCCACAGCACTTCTCCTATCGCGGATACAATTCGGTTTCACGATCTCGTTCCACATCATTTTCCCTGCATTCACGATTGGCCTTGCCGCATGGCTGACATTTCTCGAGGCGTTACACCTGCGAACCGGCCGCTCAGTGTACCGGGTTCTCTTCGAGTTTTGGCTCAAGATTTTCGCTGTCGCGTTTGGCATGGGCGTGGTGTCTGGAATCGTGATGGCTTTCCAGTTCGGTACGAACTGGAGCGTACTGTCGAAAATGTCGGGTCCCATCCAGGGACCGATTTTGTCGTTTGAGACATTCTGGGCCTTCACGCTGGAAGCCGGCTTCTTCGGCGTTCTCATTTTCGGGCGCGACCGTGTGCGACCGTGGTTTTATCTGTTCTCCACGGCCATGGTGGCGCTCGGAACGACGCTTTCGGCATTCTGGATCATGGTCAACAACAGCTGGATGCAGGTTCCTGTCGGATACGTCCTGCAAAATGGCAGTTTCGTCCCAGATGATTGGACAAGGATCATCTTCAACTCGGTTGTGTGGTCACGGTTTCCGCACATGGTGTTCGCCGCCTATCTCACCGGCGCGTTCTGCGTTGCGGCGACAGGGGCGTGGTACTTGCTGCGTCGCAAATATCATGTCGAGGCGCTGGTCATGCTCCGTATGGGCCTATTCCTCGCAGCGGTGCTCGTCCCCATCCAGCTCGTGTTCGGACATTTTGTCGGCGACTACGTTCACGATTATCAACCAGCGAAATTCGCGGCGATCGAGGGCCGCTGGCATGACGAACAGCCTGCAGCGGAGGTGCTGATCGGGCTTCCCGATCCGGCGACCGAATCCAACAAGTACGAAATCAAGATCCCGGTCCTGGGAAGCATCATTGCCAGCATGAGTCTGACTTCCAGGGAGGTCGGGCTCGCTGACTTCCCGCCCCAGGACCGTCCGCCGGTGCTTATCCCGTTTGCGACCTTCCGCATCATGGTCGGCTGCGGACTGATCATGCTCGCATTGGCCTGGCTTGGAAGCTATTTGAGCGTCAAGCGCCGCCTGGAGCACAGCCGCTTTCTGCTTTGGTCGATCTTTCTCAGTTTTCCGCTGCCCTTCATTGCCATCCTCACTGGCTGGTACACCGCGGAAGTGGGCCGCCAGCCCTGGGTCGTCTACGGACTCCTGCGAACCGCCGATGCCGTGACCCCGTTCCTGACGGCAACCGCTGCGATGACTACGCTTATCCTGTTCGGTGCGGTCTACGTGTTCATCTTTTCTTTCGGTACGTACTACATTTATCGGCTCCTCCGCGACGGTCCCACGCGACCTGTTGCGTGGGGTCCGCACGATGCCGTGCCCGATCGGCCTGTGCCGGTCGCCAACGAAGGGCCGGTCGCCGCGCCGAGCTACGTCAGTGCAGGAGAATAATTATGATCATGTTCTGGGCTACGCTGCTTGCCATCAGCATGCTGTTGTATTTGCTGCTTGACGGATTTGATCTCGGCGTCGGCATGCTATTTGGGTTGACGCGCAGCGAAGACGATCGAAAGGCAATGCTAAACACGATTGCGCCGGTCTGGGACGGTAATGAGACTTGGCTCGTTGTGATCGGTGTGATTCTGTGGGGCGCGTTTCCGGTTGTTTACGCCACGCTGGTATCCGCGTTCTATGTCCCCGTTGTCGTCATGCTGCTGGGTTTGATACTGCGCGGTGTGTCGTTTGAATTTCGCAACAAGTCTCCGCACACGCGCCGGCTATGGGATTTTTGTTTCACCACGGGCTCGCTTGCGGCGAGCTTCATGCAGGGAGTCATGGTCGGCGCCCTGGTCAAAGGGCTGCAATTCACGAATGGCCAATATTCCGGCGGAATATTCGGCTGGTTCAGCGATTTTTCGGTCTTGTGCGGCGCCGGACTCTGCCTTGGCTACGCGCTTCTTGGTGCCTGCTGGCTGGTCAGGAAGTGTGAATCGGAAGTCCGTGAGGTCGCGCGTCGCCAGATCCCAATACTCGCAGCCGCCGTATTGGCGTTCCTGGTCGTTGTCTTCATCCACGCCCTAAGCGACAACCTGCCGATCATGCAACGGTGGATCGACAGGCCATACCTGTTCGTCTTCCCGGCGATCGGGGCTATTGCGGCAATTGTGCTTGCGAGCAGCATCCTTCACCGCAACGACTATTGGCCGTTCTACATGGTCTCGCTGATGTTCAGCGCCGCCTTCGGCACGCTTGCGCTCTCGTTCTGGCCGTACATGATTCCCTTTGCTATCACGATCGAAGACGGCGCGGCACCGCCTTCGACTCTCGCCTTCATGTTCTGGGGCGAGGGTCTCTGGGTCTTTCCGCTGATGCTGCTCTACACCGCCGTCGGCTATCGTGTCTTCAGGGGTAAACTCGGATCTATGCACGGGCATTACTGACGAGCGCTGCCGCCGCGGACGGATTCGACACCGCATCCACGCAACGGCTGTGACATCAGCTTGGACGAATCTCGCGCCGACCCTCGACTACCTACTCTGATGCTGACGCTCGCGGGATTTACCTTCGGGTTACGAGCACCACGGGCACTCAGGTGCCGGTTTCTCTATGGTGTTCCAACCTTTTGTGGCGGCGCGGGGGTCTGGCGATAGTCGACATCCGCAATTTCCCATCCACCCCCAAGCGCGCGATAAAGTTTGACGAGAAAGACCGCGATCTGCGTGTCGGTATCGGCAAGATCGTTTTCGCTCTGCAGCAACTGAGCTTGTGCGGCGATAACGTTTAGAAAGTCGATCGCACCCTCCGTGTAACGTAGCTTAGCGGCTTGCAGCGCAGTCCGATTTTCGGTGACTGACTGCGCGACATCGACACGCCGGCGCTGCGCTTCGCGATAGGCCATTAGCGCGTCGTCGACTTCCTTCCACGCCTTTAGGACCGTTTTCTGAAACGAAATCGCTGCTTCCCGCTGTTGCGATTCGCGAAGCGCCAAGGTGCCCCGCAATTGGCCTCCTTCAAAAATCGGAATAGAAATCGAGGGACCCACGGCGAAAATGACCGAGTTCGGCGTAAACAGGTTGCTCAGCTGGAAGCTTTCCACGCTGGCGGTACCATTCAATGTTACGTCAGGGTAGAAGTTCGCCACCGCTACTCCTGTCTGCGCCGTGGCCTCATGCAGCCGCGCCTCCGCTTCGCGTACGTCCGGGCGGCGGCGCACGAGCGTTCCGGGCAGGCCTACACGGACCCTGGGCGGCACGCGCGGGATCATTCGAGCACGCTGCAACTCGGCCTCAAGCGCGCGGGGAGTATCACCCAACAGCAGTCCGATGCCATTGATGAGCTCCACCTCCTGGTCGCGCAGCGGCGGCAGGGTTGCGGCGATCGTCGCCCGTTGGGCTCGGGCCTGGGCCACTTGGAGCGTGGTGGCGGCGCCGCTCGCGAAGCGTTGATTCACAAGCTCCACACTCTCTTCGGCGAGACGGAGATTGCGTTTCGCAATTTCAATGCGGGTCTGCGTTCCGCGCAACTGCATGTAGCTTTGCGCCAGTTCGGCCACCGCGGCAAGTGCGACGCCGTGCCGGTTCTCAATGGACGCGAGCGCATTAGCGTCGGCTGCTTCCACGGCACGCCGCACGCGACCGAACAGGTCCAGCTCCCATGATGACGTGAGGCCTTCCCGAAAAAGCGCGTATTCGACAGACGCGCCGGGTCGTAATACGAACAAATCGGCGTTCGGGCTCACCCGATTATACGTATTTGATGATAGCCCTTCGATATGCGGCAGTCCCCGAGAGACTGCGACCTGACGCTGCGCCACAGCCTGGAGGACGCGCTCCGCCGCCGTCTTGAGGTCAAGGTTTTGAGCCGCCAGCCTATCGACGAGCGAGGACAGCTCAGAGTCGCGGAAGCTCTTCCACCACGTTACGTCCACCTCGCCTTCGACGGTTCGGCTGGGCACGCTTCCGCCATCCGACGCCCACCGTCGGGGCGTTTCTGTTAACTCGGGGCTCTGGTAATCCGGTCCAAGCGTGCAGCTAGTCAGTCCGATACCCAGCATCGGGCTGGAGAGGCACGCCATGAGGCGCAAGGCGCGCACCAATCAACGCTCGGTCACGCGATCGCTTGATTTGCGTTGTTCGTCCACAACGTCCTCCGATCCCGTATGGATAGTGGTCTCGACCGACAAGCCCACGCGCAGAAGCTTAGCCAAAGCCTGCCCCGGCGTCACCACGATTTTGACCGGCAGCCGCTGCACGATCTTGGTGAAATTGCCCGTGGCATTGTTGGGCGCGATGGGGGCAAAGGCCGTCCCGGAGGCCGATGGGACGCCATCTACTTTCCCCTGAAGGTCGAAGTCATAGGCGTCCACATGGATGGTTACCGGCTGACCGCTGCGGACATGCAGCAGATCCACTTCGCGATAGTTCGCCTTGATGTAGACTTGGTCGAGCGGCACGACCGTCATCAGCGTCGTACCCGGGCTGACATAGTTGCCGGCCTGCACGGACCGCTCGTCTACCATCCCGTCGATCGGCGCCCGAATCTGAGTGTAAGACAGGTTGAGCTTGGCCTGTTCAAGTTGCGCCTCATAGACCTTCACCGCCGCCTCCGCCGCAGATCTCTGTGCCTTGAGCACGTCCAGTTGCCGGCGCGCCGCGTCGAGCGAAGCCTCGGCGCCTTCGAGCGAGGCTTGAGCCTGGTGAAGCGCGCTGTCCGTCTGCTGGCGTTCCTGCATGGTGCCGGCTCCCGTCACGGCGAGATTGCCGTAGCGGCGCGCATTGTCCTGCGCGAAGGTGAGCCTGGCGCGCGCCGATGCAACGGCGGCCTGCTGTTCTTCGATGATCGATGGTTGGCGCGACACGGTCCTGGAGATTTCCTCCAATCGTGTTCTGTCGCGTGCAACCGCCGCCTCAGCGGAAGCGAGCGCAGTCTCATTGTCACGCGGATCGAGTGTTGCGAGTACCTGTCCTGCCTTGACGGTATCGTTGTCGTCAACCGGAACTGTGGCGACCTGACCGGAGATGCGCGGCGCGATCGTCGCGTAATGGACCATCACGTAGGCATCGGCCGTGCGTACATCCGCGCGCGGCCGAAAATTGATGTAAAGAACCGCGGCAGCGAAGACCGCCACGATGAAACCGACCAGAATGAAAGGCCAGCGCGGCAGCGGCGCGGGAGGCTTGTCGGCTTCATCCAAATGATGGTCCTTTGGCCTTCCGTCCCTCTGTCTATACTGAAGGTCGTTCTCGCGAACCGGGGCAAGATCTGTCCCTTCGTTCGGCTCCGGCTCTGCGGGGCGCGTCTCAAGTTCGACTACATCCTCTGCCATGCGGAGTGCCTAATGCTTTGCAAAGAGGATGCGCGGCGGGACGGTGCGGACCGGCAAGGTTATGACCAGAACCATCAAGAACACGGTCAATGTTCCGAGGATCAGGAAGGTGTCGCTAGTCGTTAAGATTGTTACCTGCTGCTCCACGGCGTGGCGGAAAACTTCGAGGCTGTCGGGCGTGCGAGGCTGACCGCTCGGCGTGAACGGCGGTGGATATTGGGGCAGCACGCCGTTGCTCTGGATCACCCGCCAGCGGTCCTGACCAGCCTCATCCGCGATACGGTCGTAATGCAGCGCGTTGCGCCAGCGATCGATCAACTCAAAAAGCCAGGCGGCCGCTGACTCGGCGAGGCCGCGTGACGAGTTGATCAATGTAGCCGCGAAAGGGCCTTCGGCCGGGCTAGCAATGGTATTGGTGCTCATCATCAGCAACGGCATGATCACCATCGGTTGACCCACCGCCTGGAGGAGCTGCCATGGATAGAACTGGTTCCGATCCCAATAAATCGTGACAAAGGATGAACCAATGCAGGAGGTGAGGATCAAGCCCAGGCCCAGCAGGCTGATGATGCGCGAATCGACTTGTTTGTAATCGAGCAGGAGTGCCATGGCCGGTAGCATGACGAGTTGCGACGCGGCGATCTCAAGCGTGATCAGGTTGGATTGCAGCGGTCTGTAACCCTGGATTTCCTGCAGAAAGTGCAAGGGCACGCTCGATCCGGATTGGCTGATTATCACAAAGGCGAACAAACCCAGCGCACCGTAGGCAAAGTTGCGCCGGCCGAGCATCTGCAGCTTGAGAACCGGCAAAGGGTGAAACCACTCGTTGAGGAGCAGCAGTGGGATCGCGGCGGCACTCACCAGTGCCAGCACACAGATCAGCCTTGAGTTGAACCAGTCGAGCCTGTCGCCCTGATACAGCATCGTGCTCAAGGCGCCGATCCCGATCGCCAGAAGGAGCATACCGCGCCAGTCCAGCATTCGCAGCCGTTCGTATTTCGGCTGATCCTGGGGCAGACAAAACCAGACGAGAACACCTGCTAGAAAGCCAAGGGGGATCGTCTGCAGGAACACGAAACGCCAATCCACGACGATATCCGTCCATAAAGCAGCTACGGTCGCCGCCAGTGCGGGCGTGAAGGTCGCGGTCAGAGCGTAGAGGGCAAGGCCGTAGAGCCGGATGCTGGGCTTAAGAGCGCGAAGAGCGGTGGTTATCACCAGAGAAAGGATCAGGCCACCAGCGAGCCCCTGCAGCAGCCGCAGAGCGTAGATCGCCTCGATGTTCGGGCTGAACGGAATCAGCATGCTCGAGGTGGCACACAGCGCTATCGCAAACAGGATCCAGCGCCTCAGTGTAAAAGTCATCATCAGCGTTGGCGAGATTGCAAGCCCAAAGATCTCGGCCGACACATAGAGACTCTCGATCCAGGTCCCGGGATCATGGCTAATCCCAAGTGCACCGCGCATGTCGGTGAGCGCGATGGCTACCACCTGGTCGTTGAATTCGGACATTATAGCAGCGATCAGGACGCCGCAGAGACCGAAGAAGGCCTTGATGCCCACGGGACTCTAGCTCTCCTTTCGACGCGCCGCGAAGTTTTGGCGTGCGCAATACTTGCCAATTAGGCGTGCTTCGGCCTTTGACCACCTAAACTTCTGTATTTATCCGTACGAGCACACTCAGAAGCTCAGGCCGCCGGGCGATTTTGCAAATTTTTCTCAAATGTCGAAGCGGCCGGCGCCGACGTTGACACGCGGCAATCGCTGCGCGGTGCTAATTCATTCAGCTGATGTCGGCTCTAACCGTGCGAATAGAAAAATCAGAATCGGTCCAACGCATAAAGCGATCGGGGCCACCTCCGCGAGTCGCTACCTCACAAGCAGAAGGCGGATTGTTGGCGAGTGCTCCATTCGCCCGCCACAACACCGCTTAAGGAGAAACGAATGACGATCGATGATTCAGCCGCAGCGCTCTTCTCGACTTTGGAGCGTTTATCAGCGCCCAAGACGTCACCGCAGCAAGCGTGAACGGAAGCACGACCTCAACCGCAAACCACGGGCTTGTCACACGGCGCTTGGATATTCCCTGAATGCATCCATAACGCGAGCGGAGTAAACAAGCGCCGCGCCAGCGTTGACGGCCGCGGCGACACCCAGGGCTTCCGCAATCTCTTCCCTGGTCGCCCCCTGCTTGATCGCCGCTTCGGTGTGGACCGTAATACAGCCGTCGCACCGTAAGCTGACGGCCACCGCGAGCGCGATGAGCTCGCGGACTTTCGCTCCGAGCCGGTCCATTTTTTGGCCAGCCGCGCTGAGGTTCATATAACCCTTGACCGTGTCCGGGCTGAGCTGGCCGATTTCCTTGACTCCGGCGGCCAGTTGTTTGCGATAGTCGTTCCAATCGAGCATCATAGTCGGGGTTCTCCAAGCAAATTATTGAGAGAGTCGTTAACGGGCGATATGGGGACCTAAACAAATGGTCAGGTGACGATCCCCTGGTACCTGAACTCGGTCATCATCCCGGTTGCCTGGTGGTAAAGGTTGTGACAGTGGAACGGCCATCGCCCGGGATTGTCGGCGTCGAAAGCGATCCGGACACGGCCCAGCGGCATGATCAGAACGGTGTCGCGGACCGCACCATTGATCTGTCGACCGTTGATCGCGATCACCTGGAAAGCGTGGCCGTGCAAATGCATCGGATGGGCCATCATCGAGTGGTTGATCAGATCGATCTCGACACGCTGCCCCTGACTTAAAATGAGCGGCGTCACCTGCGGCCAATACTCGCCATTCATGGACCATGCATAGGGTTTCATGCTGCCGCCAAGATGGATAGTGTGAACAATGTCGACGCGACGCGGCGGCAGTGGCTCTACTGCCGAAAGCCCAACTTCCAGTGAATTATCGACCGGCGAGGCCGCTTCCGCCTTATCTGCTATCTGCGGGATGGACGCACCTGGCGTCGCGAGGACGATCCCGGTCTGACGGCCCTCCCCTTCCAGCCGCGCAAGAATCGGAAACGCGCCGGCTCTCGGCAGATCGATCAGGATGTCGAGACGCTGTGCCATCGCGATCGGGAACCGGCTGCCCGCAACTGGATGCACGGGGTGGCCGTCCGTCGCGACCACTCGGCCGACGAGTTGGCCGAGATCGATCCAAAACTGGCTCGAGGACGCACCATTGATGACGCGGAGCCGGATCCGGCCGCCGCGCTCGACGTACACGATCTCCGGATCGGCGAGCGTTCGATGGTTTGCGAGGAAGGCGTCGTAGTGAACATCATTCAAGCCAATATGCATTCCCGGCATGGCCATGCGGGGCAAATTAGGAGCCACGCCCACCATCGTTCTTTCCGGCCCATTGCCGCCGCTTTTGCCGCCCGAGACCTCTTCTTCCGTCTTAGCCATCAGTTGTGCAACGGCTCCGCTGGAGCCCGTGAGATCAGCGAGTACCTCCTCCGGCGTTCGGAATGTGAAATCGTGCAGCATCAGAACGACTTCCTGTCTGTCTTCACGCAGCTCATCAGCGGTGCGAACGATAAGCGGCGCCGTCATAAGATTCTGCTCCTGCATCTCGTGATGCGAATGCATCCAATAGGTGCCCGGGATCGGAGCATAGTCATAGGCTTGAACTGCGCCATTCGCGATTGGCGGCGTCTGCGGCCAAGGAAAGCCATCCTGAGTCCATGGCGGGAGCTGCCCATGCCAATGAACGAGCGTGCGCGTGCCGGATTCATTGGCAAGCTCCACCTGAAATCGCTCGCCTGCGGCGAGGCGAATTCCGGGAACTCTGTCTGGACCCGTAAGCCCGAAGACCTTGGCCGATCGGCCATTCACCTCGAGCATGCGTGTTCCGGCGACAAGGCGCTTTGGCGCAAGCGGCAACCCGCGCGCCACGCCAGGCAATACAGGCAGCATACCAGCGGCGAGTGCACTGTTCAGAAATCGACGGCGAGAGAGAGACGTGCTCATGACTTTATCACTTTGTTGTCGCGGTGAGGCGCGATGTAGAACAGCAACCATGCCAGTCCGATGCTCAGGCCGAGGTCTACGACAAAATCGACTGCAGACGCGAAATAGCTCTTGCGATCCCCTAGCTCACCGGAGATCGGAAGTTCCAAGGCGATCGCAGCAACCACGAGAGCTAGCAACATGGTCGAAATTATCGCGTCCAGTCCACGCGGCGGTCCGGCGTTTGTCGCAGAGCGTTTGCCGCTATTTAGCGTCGTTATTTTCCAAGGTTGGACGAGATCTCGATCGAGTTTCATGGCCCTTCATCCAATGCAGCTCCCCCACGTGGATGTAGGACTTATGGTTGGTCGAGCGGATCACTCCTTGCCGCGGCAGATCAATTTTTCGGTACATCGTATGACCCTGCCCTTTCACACCTTGAACGGTTGGCACAGCTCTTCGCGCGTCATGTTAAGGTTGCAACAGCCACGCCGATTTCGCCGGTCTACTGCCAGAATCGCTCAGGGTTTTTGCGCCGTGGCCTCAAACCGCGTTGAGCTGGCTGGTCTGTAGTGATTTTGATTCGACAGTTGTTGGCGCGGCTGGCCGATTTGCGCGCCGCTGCCTGCTTACCTCGAAGCCATGCATTCCCGTTTGCCATTGTAGTCCGACGACGGCGCCCTTGATGGGCTGCAGCAACGCGAGCGAGGCGACGGCAGTGATTGGAAGCCAAAGCGATAGTTGCAAGCTCACCGGAGGAGCGTAGCTGGCCTCCACCGCAAGCGCTGCTGGTACCACCACATGGCCGACCACCATGATCGCCAGATAAGCCGGAAAATCATCCGCGCGGTGGTGAAACAACTCCTCGCCGCAGTTCGGGCAACGCTCGACCACCTTGAGAAAGCGATTAAACAAACGACCTTTGCCGCAACAAGGGCATCGGCTGCGGAATCCGCGCCACATTGCGCCTGCGAGCGAAACTGACAGATCGGCCATCACGATCACACCTTTTGATGTTCCTGCTATACAGAATAAGATTGTGTATGCGTACATTCAAAGGATGAGGTGGAGATTTGCATGGACTGGATCCCTACAATCTCGGAATTCAGTGGACCGACTTATCGACGCATTGTCGACGCGATCGAAGCCGATGTCGGATCGGGCCGGCTGGTACGCGGACAGCAGCTGCCCACCCATCGGGCACTGGCAAAGGCGCTCGGCGTCGATCTCACAACCATCACCCGAGCCTATGGAGAGGCTCGCCGAAGGGGACTGTTGGACGCGCGCGTCGGGCGGGGCTCGTTCGTGTCAGAGACGACAGCAAGGCGCGTCGTCGACATGCCCCATCCCGTTGCCATCGATCTTTCCATGAATGTTCCGCCACATCCCTTGGAAGCGCAACTTGAAGAACGCATCCTTCAAGGGCTGGAGGCATTACGCCGAACGTTCGGGCTCACAGCGTTTCTGAATTACCAGCCGCCTGGCGGCAGCGAACCCGAGCTTGAGGTCGCTGCAACGTGGATGCGCTCGCGGGTGCAGCATGCACGAGCGGATCGTATCGTGATCTTTCCCGGCACCCAGGCGATCCTGTTCAACCTGCTCCCATACCTCGCAAGGCCCGGCGAGGTTGTGCTGACTGAGGCCCTGACCTATCCGGGAATAAAGGCCGCAGCAGCGCGAACCGGGATCAGGCTCGCTGGTGTGACGATGGATGAGGAAGGTATCCTTCCTGACGCCTTGGCCAAGGCCTGCCACGACCTCAAGCCAAAGGCCATCTACCTCATTCCGACACTGCACAATCCGACCACGGCAACGCTATCGTCCGAGCGTCGTGCCGCGATTGCGCGGATCATTGTTGCCGCAAATACCATGCTGATTGAAGACGACGCATACGGGCTTCTGAATCCGTCAGCCTCCCCCATCGCGAATCTTATTCCAGAGCGGACTTATCTGGCCGCAACGCTTTCGAAATGCATCACTCCAGCGCTCCGCGTTGCTTTTCTTGTTACACCGAACGCGAGCGCCCGGCACGAGATGAGAGGTTGTCTGCAATCGGCGATGCAGATGGCTGCCCCACTTATGGTCGCGCTGGTCACGCATTGGCTGGAGACCGGCGTTGCGGACCGGATCATCGCCGCAATCCGGAACGAGGCCAGCGGGCGACAGCAACTGGCGCAGCGGATCCTGAAGGAGCTTCAGTTTTTTACAAAAAAAACCGCTCACCACCTCTGGCTGAGGCTGCCTGCCGAATGTGAAGCATCTGAAATCGCGGCCAATCTTCTGCGGAACGGCCTGGCCGTGATCGGCAGCGAAGCCTTTACGGTGAATGGAAAAGCGCCGCACGCGGCGCGGGTATCATTGGGTGCGGCGCGCAACAGGGCCGAATTGACACACGCATTGCAGATCCTTGTTAGGACATTGAGGAAGCCCGCATCGATAAGGCAGATCGTCTGATCGACGCGAACAGCCACAATCTTTGAGCCCGGCAGTCTCAAAATTTAAAGCGCACTCCGACAGTTGGATCGATATTGGTGTGCTGGAGAAAGCCAAAGGTCCAGTCCGCCGTTCACATCTTCTCGGTGTTAGCCGTTCCGAGACTCCAATCTGAATGTGCGGCGAACGAATAGTCCTGCGCTAACGGTTATGTGATCAAGCCGTTTGGCAGCCCTTTGCCTTTGCCATCACTGCACTTTTCAAGATTTTCGACTCGTTGATCGAGACTCTTGAGCGACCGGATGGAATAGGACGCGTCCCCACACGTCATACCCGCGTCCAATCTCAACCACACACCATGGAGTGACGAACAATGTTCACATCGCGTAGAAGCTTAACGTTAGATAATCGGGCCACAGCTCGGTTAGGGCATTTCCAAAACCTGAGGAGCCGCTTTAGTCTGTCCTTCGTTCTGGCCTTCGGCATGGTGTTGGTTCTTCCGGAAGTTTCCCGGGCAGAGCCGAGCCAACCGATTGCCGAAAAGATCGCCAAGACTTACGGCATCGATTCGTTCGGCCAAATCGAAGCAATCCGCTTCACCTGGAACAGGGAACTTTCTGGCAGCAAGATTTCCCACAAGTGGGAATGGAGCCCGAAGACAGACACGGTCTCTTACGAGGGGAAAGACCTGGAAGGAAATCCGGTCAAGGTTACGTATCAGCGCTCGCAGCTCGACAGCCAAAGCGAGGTAGTCAAGAAGGAAATCGATCCAGCATTCGCCAACGATCAATATTGGTTGCTGCTCCCGCTCCACGTCTTGTGGGACGGCGCGGCCGTGACCAATGAGGGCAAGAACAAGCTGCCCATCGGTGAAGGGTCCGCTGATCGAGTTGTGGTGAAATACCCTTCAGGGGGCGGCTACCAGCCCGGCGACACCTGGGACCTCTACGTTGGCGCCGACAAACGAATAGAGGAAATCGCTTATCACCGGGGCGCTGCCAACCCGCCGCACCTCGTGACCGCGAGATATGCGGGCTACAAGAAGGCCGGCCCACTCCTGATCTCAACAGATCACCCAGGGACGTTAGACGGAAAGCCCGACCGGATTACGCTGACCGGTGTGTCGGTGAAGTTGGCGGGATCAGACAAGTGGATCAACGCGCAATGACCGTCGGAAGCCAGTGATGATGAAGGCCAGGGCACGCCGCCGCGGTGCGCCCTGGCCATTTAACCGATACGCAGAGTAACGATTCAATTAACTTGTCCATCGAATAACTGTTCGATTCTGGAGTACGCGCCTATGCCCGCCAACCCCTTCACCGACGTCTGGCATTTCCTGACCGCGACAACGAGTGATTATCTCCACCAGGGAAACTGGCGCTATCTGATCCTGGCTCTGTTCTGGGCGGTACTGCTCGCCGGCATTGCGATTGCCTTCCAGAATTGGCGGGAAGATTCGGAGCAACGTTCTGGCCGGCATCTCGGAATCTGGCTGGTCCGGGTCCTGATCGGCTGCATGTGGTTCCAAGGCATGTTATGGAAGCTGCCGCTTCCCGTGTCCGACGGCCTCAACTACTGGACCGGGCAAGAATCGACCAGCGCGGCGTTCGAATTTCACCGCACCTTCTTGAAGGATGTCGTGATGCCTCACATGAGCGTGTTTGGGCCAATCGTTTTCCTTGCCGAGCTAGTATTCGCCGGTTCGATGCTGCTTGGGCTCGCGGTGCGGTTGGTGAGCGTGCTGGCCCTCGCGTATACGCTACAACTCTGGCTCGGCCTCTATGACAACTCATCCGAGTGGCCCTGGACGTACATGTTCCTTGCCATGCTGATGTTCCTGTTCGCGCTCGAGGGCGCCGGCCGCAGTCTCGGCCTTGACGCCTGGTTACGCCGCAACCTCCCTGCCGTGCGCTATGGAAAGGGCCTTGTTGGATGGTTCTTCAACATTGCAGGCTAAAGCGGCCTGAAAATGCCTAGCAGGCACATTCTTCTAGAGGTAGTCGCCGCCCGAAATCCCTCCAGGCTCCATCAGCGCCGAGTCCGAGAATGGGATGGACCGGCCGTGCTCCTGCCCCTAACGGCTTTCGATGGGGCTTAGAAGCACTGAGGAAGCGCCCTCTTACTCGATGACGATGGCTTCAACGACGTGTGCTCCCTTCCTGGTGGCCCAACTCTAACACTCGCTCCCGGTGCAGTGGGCATCCTCGCGAAACGTCAGAATTAGGGCATCAGCCCGGGCGGTGGCGGAGGTGGTGGCGGGTGCGGCGGATCCTGTGCCAGACGCTTGACCGCGGCGACCACTGCCGGGTCCGGATGCCTGATCGGCGGAACGATCTGGTTGGATGGCCAGCCTCCGCCCAGCGCCTTGTAGAGGGCAACAAAACTGTCGCCCTCAATTCGGATGACTTCGGCACGTTGCTGCTCCAGGGCGAATTGCTGGCGTTCCGCATCGAGAACGTTCAGAAAGTCGGTCAGGCCACGGTCATAACGCTCGGTCGCGACCTTGGTCGCCTGGCGCGCCGCATCGAGTGCGAGATCGAGGCTGCGCACGCTCTGCCTGAAACCGAGATAGGCAGCGTTGGCTTCGTCCACCTGCTGGACCGCAACCAGAATCGCCTGGCGATAGGCCATCGCGAGCTCGTGCGCGCGGTAGTCGGCAATCTCGATGAGGGCATCGAGTGAGCCGAAATCGAGGAACGGGGCGCTAACCGTCGGCCCCACTGAACCGATCCATGTGATCGGAACCGCGGAACTCGAACGCGGGCCACCCTGGGCGCCGCCGCCAGCCGTCAGCACTAGGGTCGGAAAGAGGTCCGCGGTCCGCGCGCCGATCGTTGCGACCGCCGCGGCCAACAGGCGCTCCGCCTCGACGATGTCAGGCCGCCGACGCAGGAGATCGACGGGAAGCCCGACCGGCGCTCGCGGCGGCAGCCGTGGGATCGCACCAGGTCGTCGCAATTCCCGATCGAGCGTCTCAGGATATTCTCCGACCAGAACGGCGATGGCGTAGCCGTTAGCCGCTATCAGCGCCTTGAGAGGTTCGACGTCTGCCTGCAGCGTCTCGACCTGGCGTTTTGCAAGTAGTACATCCAGTTCGTTGGTGAGCCCGCGATCCAGCCGGGTCTGGGCGAGATCGAGAACTTTGCGCGAGGCTTCGATGTCGCGGTAAAGGATCTGAAGGCGCTCCTGCCGCGCCCTCAGATCGAAGTACAGTCGGGCGACGTCTGCGGCGACTACGACATAGACCCAATTGCGCGCCTCCTGAAACGCCTCGACGGTATAGACCTGCGCCTCGAAGCGTCGCGCGATCTTGCCGAAAATGTCGATCTGCCATTCGGCATCGAGACCGCCGATCTCGCTGATCTTCTTCAGGCCTTGAGCGTTGGCTCCGTCCCTCAGCGGTTGCGCAGCCCTCCCCCTGGTTTCATCCGTGCCGGTGCCGACACCGCCTCCCGCCGAACCATTCACGTCAGGCAGCGCCTGAGCGCCGATGACGACGAGTTGCAATCTCGCCTGCTGCAAACGGTCGAGTGCGATTTTGAGATCGAGATTGTTCTCGATTGCCCGGTCGATCAGGCGGTTCAATTGCGGATCGCGCAGTGTCCGCCACCAGCTCCAGAGCTCAGGACTTGCCCCGATGGACTGGGCTTCCTTGCCCGCCGGCGCTGAGACGAACTTGGCAGGAACGCCGGCATCGGGCGCGAGATAATCCGGACCGATGGCACATCCTGCCAACGCTCCGGCAAAAATAACTGAACATGCGAGACTTCGCACTCTCATGCACCTGTTCCAGATGGCCGGAGATAAACTTGCATGGGCGAAACGCATTCTGTTGTCGTCAATTCGAACTCGCGGCGTTTGCAACGATTTCTTCTTGTGAATGTCAGGCGGCCCACGCGGCACGGGTATTGATTGGCGCGGCGTGCAACAGGGCAGAATTGACGCACGCATTGCAGATGCGGCTTGCGACCTTGAGCACCCGCAGTCTCAAAACCTGAAGCGCACACCGACAGTTGGATCGATATTGCTGTGCTGGAGAAAGCCAAAGGCCAATCCGCCGTTGACCTGATTGAACATCAGTCCGAAATAGGCGTCCCATTTCGGTGCCCATCGCCAGTCGACCGCCGCGGAGATCGCGTCGTATGTCCCTGCGCATTGCGGATGTTGGCTGCCGACGCAGGGAGCAGGTCCAGAAGGGGTGCCTAAGTAGTTATTCTGGATATAATGATAATAGGCGGCGATCACATCCAGATCGTCCCTCACGGCGTATTTCGCGCCGATCCACATAATTTGAAGAATCTTGTCGCCGAGACCGTTCACGCCGAACGCTGTATTGTTGATGGTCGTGTTGTTGAAAGCCTCGCAGCCTGCGCAGAGAAAGTTTCCGGCGATATCCGTGAACGCCGTCTGTGGATCGCTCGGCGCCGCGTAGCGAATGTATTCGTAGCCGGCAAACAATTTCAACGCGCCGGTGGTGTATTTGGCGACAAACATCGCCGCGCTGTTGTTGGAGATCGTTGCGGTCAACGTCTGCGGCAGAAACGGCGGTATCGGCGTGCCAAAGGCATCGTTGCTGCCCGGCGCCAGCGAGAGCGACACGGAATCGCGGACAAAGCTGTAGATTGCGTCGAACGAGAACGTATCTTTGCCAAACGTCGGAATATCGGCGCCCACGCCGAGCTGGTAGGCTCCATTGGAGGCATTGTTCTCGCCATAACCGCCAAACTGCCACAGCGCCGCCGCCCGGAACTGGCCGACAGTGATGCGGTATTTCAACGAAGTCGAGTTTCTGCAGTTTTCGGTGTTGCCGCCACCGCAGGTGATTCCCTGAAAGCCGATCGGCGAGAAGGCGTAGGATGCGCCAAAAGGATCATAGTCGAAGACGGCATCGAGCGTCAGCGAGTTTTGGCGAAAGACCGTCAGCGTGCCATAGGTCGGAGAGCTGAGGCCGATATAACCTTGGCCGTTGTACCATTGTCCCGCCCGGCTCGAATCGGAGTAGGCAGTTTGCAGATTTTGCGGAATGCCGGCACTTGCCGCGACGGATCCGGCTCCATTGGAGAAGCGTAGCGAATAGGGGTCGAAGCCGGCGTCGAGGTCAAAGACGACCGACAGGTCCTTGCCGATCGGCTCGTTTCCCTTGATGCCGATGGTTGAATTGCTCAACGCGTTCGGCGCCAGGCTCCAAAGCGGTCCCCTGTTCTGTTTCTGGATCAGGTATGAGGCTCCGACGGCGGAGCGAGGATCGAGCGGCACGCCGTTGCTCTGCCAGCCGGCTCCTATGTCAACGATGCCGAAAATCGTGATGCCTTGCCAGGTGAGCTGGCAATTGGTGGTGAAGAAATCAGCGGGATCAGTACAGGCACGCAGCGTCGAGGAGTTCGCGGTTGAAGGCGAAGCCTTCGTCGGCACGGCATCGGCCGCGCGTGCGTCGGCTGCGCCGAAGAGGGCCGCGGCGGCAAGGAAAGCGGCACAAATCCCGAGCTTTGCCATCCGAAAGTTCCGCAGAGCGAATACCACGAGCAGACTGCCGCGTCCGCGATTTGCGCTGCAAGCGCATAGGTTCGTTTGGAGGCGCGGGCGAAGAAGAATTTCCGTTCTGTTGCGGCGGCGCCACACCGGTTCCAGTGGTGCCGGAACCATTGCGCGCAAAGGTTGGGTCTAATCCGCAGCTTGCGCTCGACATCCTTTGCAACTCCAAAGACTAGAGCGAGTGATGCACTTGCCGCAGTGGAAAAACACCTTTTCAACACCGACGATCATCGCGAGATCGGGTACTCGGCCATGATCTGCCATTGCGCTTCTGATATTCTGATCTCGGACAATAATGGCCCTCCCGGTAACGCGAAGCGTCTCGCGTTGACCCGGAATAAGGAAGATCAAGCCGACGCCGGGACTTTGAAGCACGTTGTGAAAGGTATCAACGCGACGCTTGCCGCGACGATCCGGAATGGCAAGGGTCGCGCCGTCAAGACACCTTACGAATCCCGCGCGATCTCCCTTTGGCGACAGGTCAACCAAGCCGGACGGATCCGTTGAACCCACCACAATGAACGGCGACGCCGCGATAAGTCCCGACATCGGCGATCGAGCTTATTGAGGATCGTGCTGGTGAACCACCTGTTGGGATATCCGACAATTTTCCGTAAGTCCTCTTCGGTCGAGATCGCCTCGCCAAACCGTTGAGTGAGCGGCGCCACCATTTTTGAGTCGAAGCTCCTGCCTCCACCATGGCAGCCATTATTCCCGCCGGCCCCATCCATGATCGGGACGCCAATGCGCAGTTGGGCGATAGAACGCCCAGAAATTGGTTGAAGGGCCACACCACCAGAACTCCGTCACCTACGCCGAGCCGTCATGGGTGTGGGCTCAGCGCCGTCGCCGCAGTGTTCGCGATCTCGGCGTCGATCTCCTTGCTCAGGCCGGCTACACCGACTGCGCCCACGACTGCGCCGTTTACACGGATCGGCACGCCGCCGCGCAGCGCCGGGATGCCGGCAGTGACGAAGGCCGTTCGGCCCTGATTTATGTTGTCCTCAATCTCCGCCGTAGACCGCTGGAGCCGCGCGGCTGTTCGTGCCTTCTCGATGGCGAGGTCCGCGCTTGCCGGCCGAACACCATCCATACGCCGGAAAGCAAGCAGATCCCCGGCGGGATCAACTACTGCAATTGCCGAGGATTCATTGCGCTGCTGCGCGCTCTCGTTCGCTGCTTGCAGGACCGTCTGGGCTCCGTCTTGATCGAGAGCCGTGACGTTGATGGTCTGTGCCTTGACTGACAAGCAGAAGACCGTTGCCAAGATTCCAACGCTAATTCCAAGTTTCGTCATTGTGAGGTGTTCCGACCAGTTAAAAATTAGCCGCGCGGATGCTATCGTTGAGAGCCCGCGTCGCCGAACTATGAAGTGCCTTTAGTACGAACAAGATAATCCACGATTGCCTTGGCGTCGTCGGGGCTAATGGGAGCCCTGTAGGCCGTGATCATCTTGTTGACGACTTCTTGCCAGGCTTCCCTGGACAACGAAGGCTGGTTCAACACGTGGTCGGCCGCGTGGCAGGCAAGGCAGTTGTTGTTGATCGCGTCCGAGCCCGCACCTGCGGGGAACATCGCGTCGCTGGTGGGTACATCCAGCTTCGGCGACTTCAATGCGGTGATCGTCGCGGCCTGGCCGGGATGCAGCAAGAGAACTAGTCCCAGAACGGCGGGCATCGGGAAAGCGGCACGTAGCATTTTTGGTTTTTCCTCAGGCGGCGACCACACGGGTCGTTTCAATTGTATTGAACAGATAGCCGGCCGGATTCCATATCCGGAAGTTGGGCTGCGCCTCATTCTTGGTGCTGGTGCAACGAACCATCAAGGTTTGTGAGCCTCGCACAGAAAGCGTGAATTGTGTCTGCCATTGCCGAAAGCCGTATGTGCCCTGGTCGGCACCGAGCAGGGTCGGCTGCCAAGTCCTGCCGCCATCGATCGACAGATCGACCCGTGCAACGCCGCAATCGCCGCCGAAGGCGATCCCCCGCGCCAAAGTCGGCGCCGCCACGAGCACGCTGTCACCGTCACGAATGTTGGTGATGAACGATCGCGGAAGGTTACGGGTCACTGGCACCATCTTGAATCCGGTCTCGCCCGGCTTGACGGTATTGTGCGGCGTATCGGGCACGCGGTAGCTGGTCGCTGTCCAGTAATTGGTGTCGGGCTGATCCAGCACTTCGATGTCGTTCAGCATCTTGACCCAGTAGACTCCGCACCAGCCGGGCACAACGAGCCGCAGCGGAAATCCGTTCAGCAATGGAAGCTGCTCGCCGTTCATGGCGAAAGCGATCATTACCTCCCCGTCGCGAGCGTGATCGATGGTGAGCGACTTCAGGAACTTCGGTGCGCCCGGCATCACCGGTTCATCCAGGCCGCCGAAGCGGACCTGAATGGCGCCAGGCTTCACACCGGCGCGGTCAAGCACATCCTTGAGACGCACCCCGGTCCAGATCGCGTTGCTCATCGAACCATTCGCCCATTGAGCGCCGGCTACGCGTGGAATGGCGTAGATGCGCGAATTGCCAGCGCATTGGTTGACCGCGGCGATGTCAAATGTCGGCAATCCCTGCAAAATATCCTTGAGCGAGAGCGAAAGGGGCTGATTGACCTGGCCACGGACCGTCAGACGAAAGCTATCCACATCGATGTCGCCCGGAAAATTCGCCCAGTGCCAGCTGACATAGTGCTGGTCGTTTGGGGTGAACACGCCTTTGTCGAAGACTTCGAAGGGAGTCTCAAGCCATGGCGGGCTCGAACGCTGCAAGATCATTCGGGCCTTTTGCGGATAGGATGTGGTGATCATCCGCGTACTCGGGCCGCCCGGCACGTGCAGATTGACCGTCTCTTGCGCTGTTGCCGCCGAGGACACTAGCGCCAGGCTCGCCACTCCCATCCCACCCAGCACGCGCCGTCGCGTCAGCCCCGATGGTTGCACGTCGTCGTCCCGCATCAGCTGCTCCTGTCCTAATCCCCTTTGCGTTACGGCCGGGATCCACCGCGTTCATCAGGCCGAGGACGTTAGAGCTTCAGTCCACTAGGTGTGTCCGCACCGCCGGCGATACGCGTCCGTGCTGCTTTTGGAGATCCTGACACGTCGGAACACAAGCCAAGCGCCGCTCTCACGGAGGTAGGAGGAAACGAGAACTTTGCCCATCACGTTTGAGTGTTCGGCGAGACTCACCGCCGAACGGATGCCGTGCAAGAAAAACCGAGGTCAATTCATGCGCTCCGAGGCAAGGCACACCCAAGGCGTTCCGCATGCAGTTGCCCCCGCTGTTTGGACAACGACACACAAGTCGTTAGTGGTTCGGCGGAGTGTCGCATTGGGATCAACTCGACCGAAGGTCGCTGTCCACTCCACGTCCGCTTCCCCCCGTTAGCGAAATCGGCATCGCGGGATGTCTCAAACGTGAAGTGGCTGCTCGAAGATACGCTGCTTCCGTCAGTATAGACCTCGATGTTTTCATATGAGGCTGATGGACAGCATCGTCCACGCGTCGCGCGACTTCGGGTCACACTGGGGTGACGGTCGTTTACCTTGTTCGAAGCGCCCAGTATCAATTTTGCAGTTGTGGTGTAGGTTGAATGTATGCATGTCGAATTCTGACTTGCATTGAGCCAAACTTTAGGGACCTCGGAGGGGAAGATGGCCAAGAAAGCGAAGAAGTCAAAGAAGGCAAAGAAGACAGCCAAAAAGAAAAAGAAGTAACCTGCTTTGGAAAGTTGATGCGCCCGATAGCCGGCTTCGCTATCACATACACGTGGTAGCTTCCTTGGCGGGGTATCCGCGCAACGGACAATCAGGCCGGGCCTTTATGCAGACGGCTGCTGCATAACGGTCCGGTTTTTCGTTGAACGATCGTAACGCTCAGCGAGCTCTGCCGCAATGAGTAGCGGGGATCAGGACAGGTTAGCGCGCCGAGCAGCAGCGCCGTCCACACGCAGCCCAGCACAGCGGGACCATACGGCCGTGCAAGATCGTGCAGTCATCCTGATGGTTACCGTGCATATTGAAAAGAACCCGACTAATTCTTGAAAGCGAGGGCAGCCCGGATTGCCTAGTTGTCGGATGCGATTGGCGGGTTTCGCTGCGCGACCCACCCCTATGGGGTCATGTCCTGATCGACGAGAATAGGCTGATCGAATGTGGATCGTTGAGGTAGCGCTGAAGCGTCCTTATACGTTCATTGTGCTGGCCGTCCTGATCGCGATCTTCGGTTCGCTGTCGGCATTGCGCACACCGACCGACATATTTCCCAGCATAAACATTCCTGTCGTCAGCGTTGTCTGGACCTACTCCGGACTTCTGCCCAAGGACATGTCCGACCGCGTGATCTACTACTATGAACGCAATCTCACGGCGCAGGTCGGCGGCATCGAGCACATCGAGTCGCAATCGCTCGATGGCTATGGGATCGTCAAGATTTTCTTCCAGAAGAATGCCGATATCCGGACCGCACTCGCGCAGGTGACGGCCGCCTCACAGACCGTTCTGAAGCTGCTGCCGGCCGGCATCACGCCGCCCTACGTTCTCAGTTACAACGCATCGAGCGTGCCGATCATTCAGCTGGCTTTGTCCAGCAAGCGGCTCAGCCAGAACAAGCTCTTTGATCTGGGGCAGAATTTCATTCGTCCACAGCTTGTGACCGTCAATGGCGCCGCCGTGCCGTCGCCATATGGAGGGAAGGTCCGCCAGGTCCAGGTGGATCTCGATCCGCAGGCGATGCAGGCGAACAACACGTCGGCCGACGATGTGGTCAACGCCATTTCGGCGCAGAATCTGGTGTTGCCGGCCGGCACGCAGAAGATCGGCAAATTCGAATGGAACGTCGAACTCAATGCCAGCCCGACCATGCTGGACAGGATCAATGATCTCCCGGTGAAGACGGTCGATGGCGCAATCGTCTATGTGCGCGACGTAGCCTATGTTCATGACGGTTCGCCGCCCCAGACAAACGTCGTTCGCGTCAACGGCGCCAGGGCCGTGCTGATGTCGATTCTCAACGCCGGCTCGGCCTCAACGCTTGACATCATCACGGGAGTGAAGGGGCTGCTGCACCGGGTGGAGGCGGGACTGCCCGCAGGACTTAACCTGCATGTCGTAGGAGATCAGTCTTCTTTCGTGAAAGGCGCCGTCACGGGCGTGATCCGCGAAGGCGTTATCGCCGCGTGCTTGACCGGCCTGATGATTCTGCTGTTCCTTGGCAGCTGGCGTTCGACCTTGATCATCATGACCGAGATTCCCCTCGCCATACTCTTTTCGCTAACGGCCCTTTCGTGGCTTGGGGAAACCATCAACGTGATGACGCTGGGCGGGCTTGCGCTCGCGGTCGGCATTTTGGTCGACGACGGCACCGTCACGCTCGAGAACATCAACTGGCATCTTGAGCAGGGCAAGGCGCTGAGGCCGGCCATCATGGACGGCGCCCAGCAGATCGTCGTGCCCGCGTTTGTCACGCTGGTCTGCATCTGCATCGTGTTCGCACCGATGTTTCAGCTCGGCGGTGTCGCCGGCTATCTGTTTCGGCCGATGGCGGAGGCGGTCGTCTTCGCGTTGATCGGATCGTTCCTGCTGTCGCGTACGCTCGTGCCGACGATGGCCAACTACCTGCTGCGTCCGACCCACGCCGAAGGAGCGACGGTTGGGCACGGTTCTATGGAATTGCCAGACAGATCACGAAATCCGTTGAAGAGGTTTCAGATCGGATTCGAAGATAGATTTTCGCAAATCCGCGAGCGCTACCGCTCACTCCTGGCTGGTGTTCTGGGCCGTCCGAAGTCATTCGTTGCCGGGTTCCTCGTGTGTGTCCTGCTCTCGTTTGGTCTGATCCCGTTCCTCGGACAGAACTTCTTTCCGTCTGTCGATGCCGGAAGCATCCTCCTGCATGTGCGCTCCCAGGCTGGTACCCGGATCGAGGAGACTGCGCGCCTGTGTGACCTGGTCGAACGAAGCATCCGCGAAACGATCCCGCCGGACCAGATCGACAATGTCGTGACCAACATTGGGCTGCCGATAAGCGGTGTTAACATTGCCTACAGCAATACCGGGACGACCGGCCCGGCCGATGCGGACATCCTCGTTTCGCTCAGGGAGAACCACTCGCCCACACCCGATTACGTTAAAAGGCTGCGAACCCTGCTGCCAAGGAAATTTCCTGGCGCGACGTTCGCCTTTCTGCCTGCCGATATTGCGGCGCAGATCCTGAACTTTGGCCTGCCCGCGCCGATCGACCTGCAGGTAATCGGGTCAAAGCAGGAACCAAATTATGCGTATGCATCCGAGCTTCTCAGGAAGATTCGTAATGTGCCGGGCATTGCCGACCTGCGCATCCAGCAAACCAATCACTATCCTCAGATCAACGTCGCGGTCGACCGTACGCTGGCGAACGAAGTCGGGCTTAGCCAGCGTGACGTCGCGAACAGCCTGCTGGTAACGTTGTCCGGCAGCGCTCAGGTAAAGCCGAATTTCTGGCTCAATGAATCAAACAGCGTTTCGTATCCGATCGTGGTTCAGACACCACAGTACCGCATCGATACGATGTCGGACCTTGCCAATGTGCCAATCACTTCACCGAAGACCAAGACGCCGCAGTATCTGGGTGGCCTTGCCCAAACGACCATTGGGCCAAGCGCGGGAGTTGTATCGCACTACAACGCCCAGCCGGTGATCGATATCTACGGCGCCACGCAGGGGCGCGATCTCGGCGCGGTCGCTGCAGACATCAACCGTATCCTCAACGATACCAAAAAAGACGTGCCGCCCGGCTCGTATGTGGCCTTGCGCGGACAGGTTCAGACCATGACGAGCGCCTATAGTCAGCTGTATTTCGGGTTGGTTGGGGCGGTTGTGCTGATCTATCTGGTGATCGTGGTCAATTTCCAGTCATGGCTGGATCCGTTCATCATCATCACGGCGCTGCCGGGAGCGCTTGCAGGCATTGTCTGGATGCTCTTCGTCACCGGTACGACCCTGTCGGTTCCTGCGCTGACCGGCGCCCTCATGTGCATGGGGATAGCGACGGCGAACAGCATTCTGTTGGTCAGCTTTGCGCGCGAAAAGTTGCGGGACGGCTACGACGCGACGGCCGCCGCCCTCGACGCCGGCTTCACCCGTTTTCGTCCGGTGTTGATGACCGCGTTTGCGATGATAATCGGCATGCTGCCGATGGCCCTCGCGTTCGGCGAAGGGGGCGAGCAGAACGCCCCGCTCGGCCGCGCCGTCATCGGCGGCCTCCTCGTCGCAACTTTCGCAACTCTGTTTTTTGTCCCAGTGGTGTTCAGCCTGCTGCGTTCCCGCGGCGCCAGCGCGTCCGAGGGCACCGCGGGCTCTGTCGAAGCGGTAAGCGTGGGCTGATTTGGAGAACTGTCATGTCTGAGCAGGAGCACCGGCATTCGGATGGGACTTCGGAGCCGTCGCATTCGAACAACAAAATGCGGTTCAAGAGGCTGTACTTGATCAGCCTGGCCGCCGTTATCGCGCTCGTTGTCGCTGGGGACGGGATTTGGCAGCGTCGAGAGCACGAGACGGCCGTCGAAAAATGGACCGAAGCTGCAGCGATCCCCAGTGTTTCCGTCGTGACTCCGACGGCCGACACATCGGATTCAGAATTGGTCCTGCCCGGTGACGTCCAGGCCTGGTACGAGGCGTCGGTCTACGCCCGGGTCAGCGGTTACCTGAAGAAGTGGTATTTCGACATCGGCGCCCGCGTGAAGAAGGGACAGGTCCTCGCCGAGATCGACGCGCCCGATGTCGATGCCCAGCTTTCCGCCGCCAAGGCCAAACTGCGCTCGACCAATGCTACTATCGCGGTTCGCGATGCTGAGGCGAAGTTTGCCGGCACGACTTTTGCGCGCTGGCGGGATTCTCCAAAGGGCGTTGTTTCTGTCCAAGAGCAGGAGTCCAAGCAGGCGGACTTTGAGCGTGCGACCGCGCAACTCAACGCTGCCAATGCGGATGCAGCGCTCGCGCAGGCCGAGGTCGATCGGCTGGGAGCACTCGAGAGTTTCAAGACTGTTGTTGCGCCGTTTGATGGGGTTGTGACGTCGCGTGAAACCGACATCGGCGCGCTCATCAACGCCGGGAGCGGGATAGGCGCCGGCAACGCGCCGGAGCTGTTCCGCGTTGCGGATACGCACAAGGTCCGCATTTACGTGAAGGCGCCGCAGCGGATGGCGGGCTCCATTCACAGCGGCTCCAAAGCCGAAATTCACTTGCCGCAAGATCCAGACAAGGCTTTCGAGGCCGCGGTCACGAGCACATCACGCGCGATCAACGTCAGCTCCCGTACCCTCTTGGTTGAGTTGCAGGCAGACAATCCAGAGGGGCTCTTCCAGCCTGGGGCATTCGCCGAAATTCACTTCAAACTTTCTAGCCCTCCCAATGTGGTGCGCATCCCGACGAGCGCGTTGTTATTTCGCGAACACGGGCTCGAGGTAGCTGTCGTGGACGCCAACGGGAAAGTTGCCTTGAAGAAGATAAGTATCGGACGAAACCTGGGTACAGAGGTCGAAGTGTTGCAGGGCGTTGCGCCATCAGACAGGGTTGTCGACAGCCCGCCAGACGCGCTCGGAAGCGGTGACACCGTCCAGGTTGCTGATGGACCTGAGATGGCCACTGCGGCGGCTCAACTGAGGTGAATTCGGCGTCGTTTGTTTGCGAAACTGCCCTGCGGATCAAAAAATACGACCGCGCCACTCTTACTCGAGAGTGAGGGCGGGGCATCGATGATGTGCTCAATGGTCTCCGACGCTTGTCGGCAATACTAACGGTTACGTGATCAGGCCGTTCGTCAGCCCTTTGCCTTTGCAATCGCTGACCTTTCCGGGATCTGCACGTCACCGCCCCAGAATTCTCGGCAGCGCGATGGAATAGGACGCGCCTCCATACGTCAAACCCGCAACAACCAATTGTGGAGATCAAAATGCATCAGCCATCATTTCGCGGCTGCGTGGCAGCGCTGTTGGGCATGCTTCCGAGACCACCTGTCGGCACGGCGATTTTGATGATCGCGTTTGCCCTTCCGTCACACCTGCTTGCACATGAAGCCTATTCGCCTGCGCAGCCTGCGGCTGCGGTCGATGAAGCTCCGTTCCTTAAAGAGAACGATGCCGCGATGACCAAGATGATGAGCGATATGGCGATCAAGCCGAGCGGCGATATAGACCGGGACTTCGTGGCCATGATGTCCCCGCATCATCAAGGTGCGATCGACATGGCGATCAGCGAATTGCGCTATGGCAGGAACGAACAGCTGCGCCGCATCGCGCAGGAGATCATCGTCGACCAGATGCAGGAAATCGCGGCCATGAAGATTGCGATCGGCGAACCAGCAACGGATTTCACGCCTGCTCCGACGCAACAGCAACCCGCTTCGACTCCGGTCGAGCATAACCACTCCGGCATGCAAATGGGCATGTCGTCAGGAATGAAACACTAGGAGCCAACCCATGACGATCTGGAAGAGTACTCTCCTTGCAGGCACGATCCTTGCGACCTGTAGCAGTGCGTGGGCGGGACAGGCACCCGGCGCGCTATCCTCCCCTGATGTCCCGATTAGCCATCACGACCGCGTTTACGCGGCCGAGCAATTCTCGAACACGGTCTCGGTGACGGATCCCGTCGATAACAAGCTGCTCGGCGTGATCAAGTTGGGCGACCCGCAGCCCGCGATTTTCAGTCCACTCTATAAGGGTCAGGTCCTCGTCCATGGCATGGGTTATTCGCCCGACCACCGGACATTGGCAGTGGTCTCGATCGGCTCGAACTCGGTGACCTTCATCGATACGGCGACCAACGCGGTCAAGCACATCACCTATGTTGGCCGCTCGCCGCACGAGGCGTTCTATACGCCAAATGGCAAGGAAGTCTGGGTCACCGTGCGAGGTGAGAACTATATCGCCGTCCTGGACGCGAAGACCTTTGAGGAAAAGGCCCGCATTACCACCCCGAGCGGCCCGGGCATGCAGATATTCTCGCCTGATGGCAAATACGGCTATGTCTGCTCTTCCTTCAACCCGGAGACGGATGTCGTGTCCGTTCCCAAGCACAAGATCATCGCCAAGCTGAAGCAGGAAAGCCCGTTCTGCCCCAACATCGCGGCGACGCCGGACGGCAGCCAGGTCTGGTTCACGCTGAAGGATACTGGCAAGACCCAGGTGTTCAACGCAAAGCCGCCTTTCAACCTGATCAAGACCCTCGACACCGGTCCGATCACCAACCACGTGAACTTCGCTCACACGGCAAAAGGAACGTTCGCCTATGTCACGATCGGCGGCTTGAACCAGGTCAAGGTGTTCCGCACGGATGATTTTTCGCAAGTGGCCACCATCCCGGTCGGGAACCTCCCTCATGGCGTGTGGCCTTCCGGCGACGGCTCGCGCATCTATGTCGGGCTCGAGAATGCGGATGGGCTCGCGGCGATCGACACTGCATCCAACACAGTGGTTGCGAACATTCCGATTGGACAGGCGCCACAGGCCATTGCCTATGTGCCGAACGCCGCGCCAAATCCCGACGATCGCGAGAACCTGCAGCCTCTCGGCGTGGCTGGACAGGTTGCACATCTTGCGCTTGCGCCGAAGGATGGTTCGGAGGGCCGCAAGGCGCCAACCAGCGTTTCGCTCTTCGATCAGGGGCTGATCCAGGTATTACAGGCCTCGGTCACCGGGCTCGAGCCCAAGCAAAAATACGTGCTCGCGCTAGCGGAGCACGCGGACGGAAGTGGCTCCCTGCAACCGCTGGCGACATTCATGACCAATCCCGCAGGATCGGCCATCGTGAATTCAACCGGCCCGATCCGGCAAATCGTCAACGATCCCGCAAGCTCGGAGCGGCGCTATCTTGTCGTTGCGCTTGGAGACGCGACGAAATTCGGCGAGGCAGTTCAGGTGCAAACCCAGTGATGGAGGATGGAGCAAGCCACGGGCGGAGCGCGCCATGAAAGACATGCTGCTGCAGGTCGAGCCGCTGATACCCGCGCTCCGCCGCTATGCCCGTGCACTTGTTCGCGATCGCGCAAATGCCGACGATTTGGTGCAGGACTGTCTCGAGCGCGCCGTCAGCCGATGGAATCAGCGTCGCGACGGCGGCGTCCGTTCGTGGCTGTTCTCCATACTGCATAATCTCGCGGTCGATCAGTTTCGTAAAACTGCTGCACGCGGCAGGCACGTCAGGATCGATGAAACAAGCGCGGAAGATCTCAGCGATGCCGCCGCGCAGGAACACCGGCTCATGTACCAGGACGTTCTGAACAAACTCGCCAGACTGCCGGAAGAGCAACGGTCCGTGCTCCTGCTCGTTGCGGTCGAGGATCTTTCCTATGTCGACGCTGCGAAGGTGCTCAACATTCCCGTGGGCACGGTGATGTCGCGGCTGTCCCGGGCGCGCGAACGGCTGCAGCAGGAAATCGAAGGCACGAAGGACACGACCCCGACGAACGTTGTGCAAATGCGGAGCGAGAGATGAACCATCGACCGATCACGGAAGATGATCTCCACGCCTATGTGGATCATGTCCTCGAGCCGGAGCGCCAGGCAGAGGTCGCCGCCTATTTGGTTGCTCATCCGGATGTCGCCAAACGCGTCGCCGCCTTCACCGATCAACGTCATTTGTTGCGCGCGGCACTCGCGCCAATCGCCGAAGAACCCTTGCCGGCCGGGCTCAACCTATCGCGCATCATCGAGCAACGTGCGCGAAGGCGCTCCCCGGTTCGCTGGGCAATGGCGGCGATGCTGCTGTTGAGCATCGGCGGCCTCGGCGGCTGGTCCATGCGCGGCGCGCTGCAGCTGCCGCCGAGCGGACTCGTTGCGCTCGGCCAGGAGGCAGCCGTTTCGTATGGCGTCTATGCACCGGATCGCGTCCGACCGGTCGAGGTTCGCGCATCCGACAGCGCTCAGCTCCTACAATGGGTCTCCGACCGGCTGCATCGGCCGGTGAAAGCGCCGGATCTGACTACGTCGGGTTACCGGCTGATGGGAGGGCGGCTTGTCGCCACCTCGCACGGGCCCGCTGCCATGTTCATGTACGACGATGACCAGGGCAGTCGGATTGTCGTGCTGACGCGACCGATGAGCAGTGCGGACCAGAATGCACCAATGACGCCGCAGTCCCACGACGATGTTGCAGGCTTCGCCTGGGCCGACGATGGCATGGGCTACAGTCTGATCGGCCGCGCCACACCGGAATCCTTGAGGCCTATTGCAAATGAGGTTCGGAGGCAGGCTCGTTCGATCTGAAGGCCTGGCAACCAACTTACGCCTCGGAGCCTGCAGCCGGTAGGCATCGCAGCGCGTTCCGTGATCCAGAAATCTTCATCCTGCACAGGCTTGAAGATGAGCAGTGAACAGACAAAGGAGTTTTCCGACATGAAGCTTGCCCCAGTGCTGGTGCTTGTTGCCTGCCTAACATCAGCGAGCCCTGCCCTTGCTCATGCGCACCTGAATGCAGAGTCGCCACCCGCTGACGGTGTACTGGCAGCTTCGCCGCCCACTTTATCGCTGAGCTTTTCGGAGGGACTTGAAATCGCTCTTAGCGGGGTGATTCTCAAGGCACAGGATGGCCGGGTCATTCCGACCGGTGCAGCCGTGCTTGAACCAGACGACCACAAAAAAATGACTGTGCCACTAAACGGCGCGCTCAGCGCCGGCAAATACACGGTCGAATGGCACGCTCTCTCAAGAGACAGCCACGCCACGCACGGCTCCTACGAGTTCACGGTGCTCCCGTGATCTCGCCGACAACGACGCTGATTCTCTGCCGGACCTCGTTTTACGCGGCCGCGAGTGTACTCTACGGCAGCGGATGCTTCGTGGCCTTCGTCGCGCCGCACCGACTCCGCGAGGAGATCCGCAGCCCGTTCAGGACGGCGAGCGTCCTCGCGCTCTTGGCGAGTTTAGCATGGTTGCCAATTCAGGCTGCGGTTGTCAGTGACAACTGGACGTCTGCTCTCGACTTCGCCACGCTATCAGCTCTCAGCAAGACAACCGGCGGCACGGCCTGGTTCGTCCACTGCGCCCTCGCGCTCTCAACCTTCGGCGTCATTCTTCTCAGGCCAGACGCCAGTGCGGCGCGGGCCGTGATTGCTGCTCTGCTTATGGCGAGTCTCGTTCTCTCCGGACATGCCGAGATGGACGAAGGCACTCGGCGCGCGCTTCACATCCTCAATCACATCTTGCATTTACTGTCGGGTGGTTTTTGGCTTGGATCGCTTGTCGCGCTGCCGGCCGGCCTGGCGCGGCTTCGCGACCCGACGCTGTGTGCAGACGCAAAGATAGCGCTACGGCGTTTCTCGTCAGTCGGTCATATCGCAGTCTCGCTCGTCGTCATCACAGGCATCGTGAACACGGCACTAATCCTCGGCCACTGGCCGGATGATCTGGCTTCTCCCTATCAGTTGCTTCTCGATGCGAAGATCATGCTCGTTGTTGCCATGGTAAGTCTGGCCGTGATCAATCGCTACGTTTTCGTTCCGCGCCTTCGCCGGCAGCCCGAGTGCGCAGTCGCGAACATCCGAAATGGCACCTTTGGCGAGCTCGCGCTCGGGGCCGGTGTTTTGGCACTGGTCGCGATTTTTGGCCTCATGGACCCAAGCTAACTGGGGCGTCGCACCGTCGGTTTCGTCGCCCATCTCCACGGAGAATCGCAATGGCTGATAAATCACGACGTGCCATTCTGGTTTGCGCGCTGTCGGTGATGGCGACTATCGCACTTGGCGTTCCCCCTGCGCTTGCAGTTAACGCAGAGAACGCCCCGCTAATTCACGAGGGACCGTGGCCAATTCGCAATGGTTACAACTACCAGCCAACTGAGCAGGAGCTGAGGGTCTTGCATCAGGAGGACGTCACGCCTGATCAGGCGCGCGAGATCGACCGATTGTATGATCAGCTGCTACACCCTGCACCCACAGATGGATTGCGCTGTTGCAGGCACCGTCTTCTCAACGCGCGCGAGGCAATTAGAATGGTCGCGGCTCAGGCTGCCTCGGCTTCGGGTCGAAAGCCCTCGCCCGTATCTCGCTGAGGCCGGCTCAATTCGCCGGTCCGGCGCTAGTCCGTGTCGTCGGCTCTGATATGGAACCGATCGCGATCTGATTGCATTTTCGGCCTCCGTTTTCGGATTGACGGGCGAGAGCAAACGTAACTTAATCGGCGTATCAAGGTAGTCCTCCTGGCAGGAGGCCCTCGTGCATGAGCTCTTGGGCTACGCATTCTCGCCGCTGAGGAAGGGAGACATTGCTCTCTACCGGGGCTCCAGCGACAGCTCGGCGCCGATCTTGCTTGTTGCAGCCGAAGAAACCTCGCTCGGTTGCGTCGAGCGGCTCGAACACGAACATGCGCTCAAGGAAGAACTTGACGCTGACTGGGCGGCGCGACCGGTCGCATTGGCGCTCCACGACGGGCGCATGACGCTGGTGCTCGAGGATCCCGGTGGTACGCCGCTCGATCGACTGCTTGGCCGACCACTGGACGTATCGCATTTCCTGAGCATCGCGATCCCGCTTGCGGGGGCGCTCCGCCGGATGCACGAGCGAGGCCTGATCCATAAGGACATCAAGCCGACAAATATACTGGTGGACAGGGCAAGCGGCGGGGTGTGGCTGACCGGATTCGGTATTGCCTCGCGTCTGCCGCGCGAGCACCAGGCTCCGGCGCCGCCGGAGGTGATCGCGGGGACGCTCGCCTACATGGCGCCGGAACAAACCGGCAGGATGAACCGCTCGGTGGACTCCCGCAGCGATCTCTATGCCATGGGTGTCACCTTCTACGAAATGTTGACGGGGCAGCTCCCCTTCACGGCAGCCGATCCGATGGA
>Ga0307474_10000373_pt1 | contig 32462 bp, 26 predicted proteins | sample atmos_gasesECM1C_2_FD_203312 | JGI IMG/M metagenome (GOLD analysis project Ga0307474, IMG submission 203312) | Hardwood forest soil microbial communities from Morgan-Monroe State Forest, Indiana, United States - atmos_gasesECM1C_05 | ecosystem: Environmental > Terrestrial > Soil > Temperate... | reverse complement strand
GTCCACGGGTGACTTCGAACTCAACCGCTTGGCCTTCGTTCAGCGACTTATAACCTTCCGCTTGAATTGCCGAAAAGTGGACGAAAACGTCCTCGCCGGACTGGCGCTGGATGAATCCGAAACCCTTGCTGGCATTGAACCACTTTACTGTTCCTTGTTCTCTCACTGATGTACTTCCTTCATTTTGAGCTATTTGCTACTTCTCGACCGCCTCCAGTCGTAAAGCAAAAGGGGCCGCAAGTTTCCTTGCAGCCCCTTCTATCGATTCCAAAGGTGTTACAAGAGCAACAAACGCAATACAAATATAACACGTTTACAGGCCCCACCCTAACGAATTATTCCCCGAGGAAATCTCTCGACGGCGAAATTTCGCGCTCTAGATGTTCTTCGCCGTGAAAGCATTCTCTGGCTTTCGCAGCAGCGTCATCGAAAGATATGCACCGACCCATGATCCTGCCGCCGCAAAACCCACGAACACCCAATTTTTGGTGTAGCTGATCACCGCGAAGGCCGAAAGCAAATACCACATGCTGCTCCAGGTCGCCGCCGGCACTCGCCGTCGCGCGGACACCGCCGCATTGAACAGCACGTACACGGCGTCCGTCGCCGCCGTCGAGGCGAATACGCCCAGCGCGAGCCATGGATTGATTTGCATCACGATCACACCTCCAGCTTTTCTCCGTGCTGAATTTTTTCCAATGGACGGCCGAGCCGCCGTCGCCATAAATGCTTGTTGCGCGCTGTAGTATACTCGCGGCCGATTATGTTTTGCCCCGAGTGCCAAGCCGAATATCGCGCCGGATTCAAGACGTGCTCCGACTGCCACGTCGATCTGGTCGATGAACTTCAAGCCGCCGCAGATTCCAGCGCCGCTTCGGAAGCTTCAACCTTGCAGAAGGTCTGGGCCGGCAATAATCAGGAAGACTGCGTAGTGTATTGCACCGACTTGCGTGAAGCCAAAATCCCGTACCAGGTCATCCAGCACCATCTTCAGGTCGTTAAGGATGTCGAAGATAGCTACAGCATCGGCGTGGCACCTGAGTTTTATGAACGAGCGAAGAAAATCGTTGAGGTAGGACTGGACGATTCCAACGATCCAGACGTGAATCCTGACGTGGAGATTGCGGCCCAGGACGACAAGCCGCCCACCGACCTCGACGACGAGCACCGCGACTGGAACGACGAAGCGCCGGACGATGCCACGGTAGAAGTCTGGTCCGGGCCGACCCGCGATCTTGCTGACATGATGGTTCTCGCGCTGCGCGAGAGCGACATCGAATCCCGTATCACCGTCCAACCCGATGGCTCGCGCAAAATCTTCGTTACACCCGACGACGAATCGCACGCCCGCGAAATCGTCCGCGAAGTCGAATCGGGCGACCCTCCCGAGTAACCTCCGTTCTCGTAATCATTGAGGCCATCGCCCGTTCGCGCCTCTTGACGCCAACTTTCCCGGGTGATATCAACTGCGCTAGTTAACGCCCGATATACCTCTGGAGGTCCTGCCTGTATGCGGCTAACGATCGCCACTTTCGTCTTCGCCTGCCTCGCCATTCCTGCTTTGGCTCAAACCACCGGCGAAGGTCCCAGCAACGAGAAGGCCCAGAAGACGTACAAGGAAGCCCAACAGTATTTGCATCAGCGGGAGTATCAGGCGGCGCTGGACAGTTTCAAGAAGGCCGACAAGCAGGACGACGGACATTGCCGCGGCTGCCAGCGAGAAATGATCAAGTACGGTGCGGAGTTAGGCGACTGGAAAGTCGTCGAATTGGCCGCCGAAGAGGGTGTATCGGAAGCTCAGGGCGATCGCGCCGCGGCCCTCGCGCATTATCAACTTGCGACGGTGCTGATGAGCGAGGGTCTGCAGAAACACAAAGAAGATGCGTTTCGGCGCGCCCATGAGGAGGCTACGAAAGCGCTCGCCGCCGTTCCGAACTTCCCGTCAGCGAATCTTCTCGACGGCCGCATCCTCGCCCAACTGAAGCAGGACGACGCGGCCAAAGCTCAATTTCAGCAATATGTGAAACTGCACACCACCGATGATCCGGAACGGCAGCGCGTACTGCGCTACGTCGACAATCCAGAGCTGGCTCGCGCCCGCCTGGCGCCCGCTTTCGCCTTCACCACGCTCGACGGTCAGCATATTTCCATGGACGATCTGCAGGGGAAAGTGGTCCTAATAGATTTTTGGGCCACGTGGTGCGGGCCGTGCCGCGAAGCGCTGCCGCACGTCCGCGAAATGGCCAAGAAATTCCAGGGTCAGCCCGTGGTCATCCTCAGCGTGAGCCTTGATTCCGACGAGGAAAAATGGAAGGAATTTATCGCCAAGAACGATATGACCTGGCCGCAGTATCGCGATGGTGGTTTTACCGGTCCCATCGCCAAAATGTTCAACGTCGAAGCCATTCCACACACTTTTACCATCGATGCCGATGGAGTCCTGCAGGAAGAGCATATCGGTGACGCGTCCATCGAGGGGAAAATCAAAAAACTTGCGGCGCACGCCCGCGAAATGCGGCCGGCAACACCCGCGGCCGCGACAACCGCTGCGAGCGACAGCCCCGCCACTCCACTACCCAACTAGCACGTAGGCCGAGGACTACCACTCGATCATTCGTAGCGCAGCGCCACCATCGGATCGACTTGCGATGCCCGCCGCGCCGGGATGTAACCCGCCAGACCCGCAATCACCGCGAGAATCGCGCAAGCCGCAACAATCGCCACCGGGTCAACCGCGCCAAGTCCGAACAGCATCGACTTGATCAGCCGCGTCCCGGCCAGCGCGATGGGCACTCCCACCGCGATGCCGATCACCATCAGGATCAGCGTCTCGCTCAAAACTTGCCGAACGATTTTCGAACGTCCGGCGCCGAGTGCCATACGAATCCCGATATCACGGGTTCGCCGCGCGACCGTGAAAGCCATAATGCCGTAGAGCCCAACGCTGGCCAGAATAATGGCGAGCAGGCCGAAAGCCGTGGAAAGTTGGGCCACAAAGTGGTCGGTCTGCAACGAATCGTCAATCAGCCCGGACATGGTATGAATTTCGATTTCCGGAATCGCCGAATTGGTGTCGTGCACCACCGCGCGCAACGCGGCCGAAACCGTCGCTGGATCCGCCGAAGTACGAATCTCAAAGTAAGCCGACTGCTCCGGCCAAAGCGGATTGAAGATCGGATTGTACAAACGCGTCGGCGTTTCTTCTCGCAGGCTGTTGTATTTTGCATCGGCCACCACGCCCACAATCTCGGCCGACGCTGGATTGCCGGGATACGTGTCCGTTACCCGTTTGCCGATGGGGTTGGTGTTAGGAAAAAACTGTTTGGCGAACGTCTGGTTAATGACCGCCACGCGCGGGCCGTTGCCGCTATCCTGCGCCGTGATCCCCCTGCCGGAAAGAATGGGCATGCCTACCACGGAGAAATAGTCCGGGCCGACCTGGTCCATCCTCGAATGGGGAAGTTCGCCGGGTTTGGGAATGTAACCCTCAACCGAAATGGGATCGGCGGATTCGGAATGGGCGAACAGTCCGTTAGATGAGAGTGTCGCCGCAGAAACTCCTGGGACCGCCTTAAATTTGTCGAGGAGATCCTGAAGTACGCGCGGGATCGCGGCGTCTTTGTACCCAGCCGGAATCGGACGAACCCGAAAAAGCAGCAGGCGTTCGGTTTTGTACCCCAGCTTCACCTCACTCAAGCGCTGCAGGCTGCGCACAAAAAGTCCCGCCGCGACCAGCAGCACCAGCGAAATCGAAACTTGGGTCACTACCAGAATTTTGCCGACGGGGAAACGACGGCTGTGACCCTCCACCGTCGCGCCCGAACCGCCGGATTTGAGCATCGGCGAAAGATCTAACCGCGTAGCCCGCAGCGCAGGAATCAGGCCAAAGAGCAGAGCCGTCAAAATAGCCACGGCAAACGTGAACGCCAGCACTCGCGCATCCGGCCGCAACGAAAGCTGAATCGCCTCTTGCCCCACACTGCCCGTCGGGGAAACCATGCGCAGAAGTACGTTATCCGCCCACTGCGCCAATACCACGCCCAGTGCGGCGCCGAGCATGGCCAGCAGAAAACTTTCCGTCAGCAGTTGCCGGATCAATCGCCCGCGCCCCGCCCCGATGGAGAGCCGCACCGCAAACTCCCGTTGGCGCGCGGCGCCGCGTGCCAGCAGCAGATTGGCCAGATTTGCGCAGGCGATAAGTAGAACGAGCGCGACCAATGCCATCAGCAGCTTGAGCGGTTCACCGAAAGTGTTGTGCATCGTGGACGCGCCGCGCCCGCCGTGCTGCACGTCAATCTTCTGATCGGAATATGCTTTCAAATCATCGCCAGAAAGTTTGTAACGAAGCGCGGAGGCGGAAACGTAACCGGGGAACACCACATTTACGTTGGCGTTGGCTTGGGCCAGCGTGACCCCCGGTTTTAGCCGCGCCATTACCTGCAGCCACATGCGCTGATCGATCGTCCCGGCAGCAAAAGCGGTGAGCAGGTCGTCGCCCGGATAGATGGCTTCCTGCATGGTCATCGGAACCCAGATGTCCGGCGCCTCGCCGACCGTCTCTCCAAAGAATCCGGCCGGAGCGACGCCGATAATCTCAAACGAAGTCTGATGGACCTGAATTTTTCGGCCCAGCACTTGCGGATCGGCGCCGAACCGTTGTCGCCAGAATGCGTGGCTGATCACAGCCACGGGAGAAGAGTTGCGCGTGCGATCGACTTCCGGGCCGAATGGGTGGCCAATGATTGGACGAATTCCGAGCGTCGGGAAATAATCGCCGGAGACCATGCGAATGCGCGCGGAGTCCTGAGCCGCAGGCAAATCGGATGCCGAGCTGCCGGAGGGGGAGTTAGGAATGGTGACGCTGAGCTGGGCCAGTGTGCTGTCCGCCGCGAAAATACCGGAGAACACTTCGTTGTGATCGCGCAGGTACTCAAATTCAGAATAGGCCAGCAGGCCGCGGTCGCCGCTTTCGCTGCCGTTGCTCATGCCGTGGGCATCGGGATTGGTCAGCACAACCAACTGCTGGGGCTCCGGGACGGGCAGGGAACGCAGCAGAACAGAATCGAGCACGGTGAAAATCGCGGTGTTCGCGCCGATGCCCAGCGCGAGCGTCAAAACCGCCAGCAGCGCAAAGCCCGGATTCTTGAGAAAAGTGCGGACGGCGAAGCGAATGTCTTGAATCAGATTTTCCATCGTGTGCACCTATCTTCGGGCGATCCAAATCAATCGCACAGAATATTCCGCAGAAATTCAACGCACGACAAATGCCGCGGCCCAGCCAGACTAAACTCAGGATTCGTAAGCACTTACTCTTGATTCGGAATCCAGCAATCTGTCGCCGTGGGCGATTCTGGGATTGAGGTGTTGCGCGTGCGAACGACGCCCACCAACCGTGCCTGCCAGCCATCCCTGGACGATGCTTCATTCCGTCCTGTTCCGAGGCCACTCGACCCGCGTCATTGTCACCTTCAAATAATTTGTAGCGCGACCCTTTTCGGGAGTACCATCCTGCCGTTGGCGAGCCAAACGCCTCTCGAAGTGCTGCGCTAGGCTCCTAGCGCCCGCCAACCCACATAACCTCCCGGCCCTTGTAATTTCGCAGCGCAGCAGGCCCCGAAGTCGTACTCCGCAGTCCCACTCTGCAGTGCCAGGAGGCACCCCGATGAGTTCTCTATTGGATTCCCTGAAGGACCGAATTTCCCCCGACGTCGTGCGTGGTCTGGCTTCAAATTTGGGCGAATCGGGCGATACCGTCCAACACGCCTTGCAAACCGGCGGTGTCGCGATTCTCACCGCGCTCGCTGCGAAAGCGCAGAACTCCGGATTCCTCAGTCAGATCATGGGGCTCTTATCGAATTTTGGTGCCAGCAATGCGATGGGCGCCGCGGCCGGCGCTGGATCGTCGATCACCAGCACGGCTTCACAAGCTGGCGGCACCCTTTTGAATATGCTGTTTGGCAATAACATGTCCGGCATTCAAAGCAAACTTGCCGAAGTTTCAGGGCTCCGCGCCTCCTCGGCCGGAACCATCTTGGCTTCGGCCGCGCCAATGGTGCTCGGCACGCTGGCCTCGAAGGTCAATTCCGAAGGCCTCAGCGCGTCCGGGCTCGGCAGCATGTTGTCCGCCGAACTGCCCAGGCTTCGCAGTTTCCTCCCCGCCGGTTTTTCGATTCCCGGGCTTTCGAGCGTCTCCTCAAATGTCGCCTCGGAAGTCTCCCGCGTTCGTGACGAGGTTCAGCCCAAAGCGACTGGCATGATGTGGCCTGCCATCATCATCGGGCTGATAGTGCTGGGTGCTTTGATCTGGTTCTTCAATCGCGGCAACTCCGTGAACAACGCGGTAAATACCGCCAGCAATGCAGCGAGCCAGGCTGGGAACGCCGTCGCCAACGGCGTCGCGAATCTTGGCGCATTCTTCCAAACCTCGCTGCCCGGCGGAATCGTGCTGAACATTCCGCAGAACGGCGTCGAGAACAAACTTCTGGTATTCATCAAGGATCCTAACGCGCAGGTAAATACCGAAACTTGGTTCGACTTCGACCGTCTGCTGTTCGATACCAACGCCGCCACGCTGCAGCCTTCCTCTCAGGAACAATTGGGAAACATCGCGAACATCTTGAAGGCCTATCCCAACGTCCACATTCGGATCGGTGGCTATACCGACAATCAAGGTGACGCCGCTTCGAATCTGAAACTTTCCCAGGATCGCGCCGATAACGTAATGCATGAAATCGTTGTGCTCGGCGTCGACCCCGCGCGTATGGACTCCAAGGGGTATGGCGAGGATCATCCGGTCGCGGACAACTCCACCGACGCGGGCCGCGCGCAAAATCGCCGTATTTCGATGCGGGTCACTCAGAAATAGCGCACGCCCCGATACGGCAGATGAAACCAAACGTTAACGTCATCAAAAAGGAGCGTTGCCGCCAATCGCGCTCCTTTTTTTTCTGCCCTGGTGGCTGAATATTTCGTGAACTGAATTGTTGGTGGGTGCCCGCGATGGAGGTATGATGCCCGCACCAATTCTGCAGGGCGCGGCCCTCGCACGCTTTTCTCTCGGAGGTTGTCATGAAAAAACCCCTTCTTATCATCGGCGGCATCATCGTTTTACTCTTGCTCATCATTCTCGCGTTGCCGCTTTTCATCAACGCCAACCAGTTTAAGCCGACCATCGAATCGAAGCTCGGAACTGCGCTGGCCCGCCAGGTCACCATCGGCGATATCAAGCTCGCGATTTTCTCGGGTGGCGTCACGGTTTCGGACATCGCGATCGCCGACGATCCGGGCTTCAGCAAGTCGCCCTTCCTTACGGCGAAATCCCTGACCGTCGGCGTCGAATTGTTTCCGCTGATCTTCCACAAAGAGGTCAACGTCGATTCGATCACCGTCGACAGCCCGGACGTCGCCCTGATTCACGGTCCTGGCGGCAAATGGAATTATTCGAGCCTGGGTGGTTCGTCGCCGGCTAGCAAGCCGAGCGGAGATTCGAATCCCGGCGCGATGAGCGTCAAAAACCTCGAGATCAAGAACGGCAAAATCGTGGTGAGCACCGTCGGTTCCAGCCAAAAACCCAGCGTCTACTCCGAAGTGAATCTCACCGCTTCCGATCTTTCCTACACTTCGCAATTTCCGTTTAAGCTGACGGCCAAAGGTCCGGGCAGCGCGGAAATCAAGGTGGAGGGCAAAGCCGGCCCGATGAATCCTACCGATTCTTCGTTGACTCCGCTGAACGCGACCATTGATGTCCAGCATCTCGATCTGGCCACCACCGGTTTTATCGATCCTTCCTCCGGCATCGCCGGCGTTATGGATTTCAAGGGTGACCTGAATTCCGACGGTAAGCAGATGAGTTCCAAGGGCACTATCAAAGCTACCAAACTGAAGGCCTCGGCCGCGGGCAGTCCCTCCACCGTGCCGGTGAATCTGGACTACGCCACGGTCTACACGCTGCAGTCCCAGGCCGGCGTGTTGAGTCAGGGCGATATCAAAATCGGCAGCGCGGTACAACATCTGACCGGCGATTACAACATGGCCGCTGACCCTACCAAAGTGAATATGAAATTGAACGCGCAGGGAATGCCGCTGGGTGATCTTGAAGGGTTTTTGCCCGCCGTCGGCGTGGTGCTTCCTTCTGGATCGAAGCTCCAGGGCGGAACGCTCACAGTGAATCTGAGCATCACCGGACCCATCGACAAGCCGACCATCGCTGGCCCAGTGAATTTCTCGAACACCAAGCTCGCCGGTTTCAGCCTGAAATCGAAACTCGGCGCGCTGGGTTCGTTCGCTGGCTTGGGCGGAGGGGGTGGTGGCAATGATACCGACATCAAAACCCTGAGCGCCAACATTCACAACGATCCGTCTGGCACCAATTTCGATTCGTTGCTGCTTGATCTGCCTACGATTGGAACCGTCACCGGCAAGGGAACGGTCAGCGCTGCGGGTCAGCTGAATCTGAAAATGGTTGCGAACCTCGCTGGGGGTCTGGGTGGGGGAATGGGCGCGGTCTCCGGCCTCGCCGGCGGGGCGACCAAAGGAGTTGGCAGTGCGTTGGGTGCGCTAACCGGCGGAAGTGCGCGCTCGAGCAGTGGCGGCTCTGGTGGCGGAATTCCATTCGCCATTACCGGCACCACGTCTGCCCCTGTCGTGGTTCCCGACGTTGGTGGCATGGTCGGCGGGCTGGCCAAGAACGCTATACCCACCGGCGTAGGGCAGGGCGGAGCAGCCGGGGCGGCAACCAGCGCACTGGGCGGATTGCTCGGTCACAAAAAACCATAGACGGGCGTTTTTCTTTAAAGGCTTACGAAACTGAGGTTCCGTGCTCGTGGGTGAGCACGTGTTCCGCGTTGCTGAAGAGCGATCGCAAGGCGCGCACCACATAGTGGATCAGCAGCGCGATAATGCACAGCGCCACAACCGCGATGGCCGCAGCGATGTAGGGATGCTTCGTCGCAAAATACATTAGAAAAACCACCAGCGCATCTTCACTCAGGCTCAGCGCGAAATTCGTGACTGGCTCGGGCGAATTCGTCACCGCTGCGCGCGCCGCCGTTTTTCCGCCGTGGGCCGCCAGCGCGATCAACCCGCCCGCGAACGTCGCCGCCAGTTGCTCCCATTGCGGAAGTTGCGAAGTCGCCGCAAACGCCAGATAGGCCGCCACCGGTACGCGCACAAAAGTGTGCGCCGCGTTCCACAGCAGATCGAACACCGGAATTTTGTCGCCGACAAATTCCAGCAGAAACAGCACGCTGCACGCCGCGATAATTTTCCAATCCTGGACCATATGCAGCGCGGGTGGCAGCGCCAGCACGTTGAATCGCCCCAGCAGTCCCAGCATCCCCACCGTGGCATAAACATTCAGGCCCGCCGAAAAACTCACCACTACCAGCAAAGCGGAGAGTTCCGCGCCGGTTGGAATTAGCGGAGATAGGGCGGACAGATTCATCGGGCAGAAACATCGGACGGATTCTCCTCCGGCAAGCGTCGCCCGCCGGAGGAGGGAAGCCTTCTAAGCCAAAGGCGAGTTACTTCGTGGCCTGTTTGGCGATGACCATATCTTTAATCTTGTTGTAGGTGGCCTGCGGAATAATCTTCTTCTTCACCAAATCGGTCTTCGCGTGATACGGGCGTCCGTCGATAATCTTCTGCGAATACGCCGCACCGATGCCCGGCAAAGCGTCCAGTTGATCCTTGGTGGCCGTATTCAAATCGACCAGATCGCCGGATGCGGGCGCGGTGGCTGCGGGCTTAGTGGTTTTGCTTCCCGCTGAGGCCTGATTGTGCGCGACGGCTGGCAACGCCAGACCGAAAAGCAGCGCCACTGTAAGCAAAAGATTGGACAAGCTAATTTTGCGATTCATCAAGATTTCTCCTTTTTTGTGGTTCACACTTCGATCCCCGGTTGGGTTGGGATCCAGAGCCTCGTCATCGCCACTGCTTGCCGCCACTGCCGGCTACCATACCACTACCACTCCTCACCTTTCTATATTGAGTTCAAGCTGGCGCAGCGCCTAATTTGTGGCGTTCGGCGAATGACCGTTCGCGGCTGACGTCGTGGTCTTAAATCGTTGTTCGAGCCATGCGCGCGCTTCCGGCGGATGGTAATTGAACGGCCCGATTCCTCCGCGATACACGATCTTCCCCTGCTCGTCGATGATGTAGATCCGCTCCGGCCACGCCGAATAGGCGTGATCGGCGATGTCGTGCATATCGTCTACCGCGAAGGGCACCGGGAAATGGAATCGCTGGATGAAATCGTTGGCGATAGCCACGCGCTGCTCGGTGGTATGCGGCTGCGCGTAGCACACGCCTTGATCCACATTCGATTTCATCTGCCACTCATCCAGCGGGTGCGCTTCACGAATGTAAACCGTGAGAAAATCCGCGCGATCCTTGTAATCGTTGTAGAGATTGACGAGGTAGCCTACCTCGCGCCGAAACGGCGGTCAGGTATAGCTGCCGAATACCAGCACCAGCGGGCGCTGGCCGATGCGATCGCTCAAATGAAAAGTGGTCTGCCCATCCAGCGCCAGCAAGCGTACATTCGGCGCGGTGTCGCCAACTTTTAGATTTCCATCGCGCCACTGCGGGAGCGCATAGCGAAGGAATCCATAGACGTCGCGCGGCCCGCCCATCATGTAACTGAGCGCTCCATACCCGCACGCCAAAACTGCAATTAGAATTACGGCCGTCCACTTCCACCAACGCACAATTCACCTTCCTTGGAGTAGTTCCTCTGGGAGTTTTGACGATAACGTGCGCGCGAATTGCAGTCAACCGCGGTCCGAACGCGCGTGCGGAACGTTCCACTGTTCGAACTGCCACTTTTTGAATCTTCGAGCGCTTTTGGCGTCGCCTCAGGAAGGCCGTTCTCGACTTTACAGTTTTGTTACAATGCCAACACGTAAAGGGTGGTGGGTTGGTGTCCGACTCAAGCGGCCGGGCGGGCCGCGCGAAAGGTTCTTGGGGATTCGTTCGGTTACCGCGAAGCGTATGTCGCTGCGCGGCTCTGCATGTGTTTTTGTTGGCCGCTGTAATAGCCACGATTGGTCCTCTCGTGGCCCAACGTATTTCCTCTTACACTAGAAAGGCCGCTGCACCGCAAACCGCGGAATTGATCCGTCGCCGCACCGAATGGTTCTTCCGCCCGCGCGCCACCCTAAACGGGCACATCCCCAGCCAATTGCTGTTTGATGCCTTCGCCCAAAATCAAAAAATGATTGAGGAGCATGGAACGTTTCTGCAATCGCGTGTTTCCGCGGATGCCTCGATCGTTTCGCCACCGAATATGTGGACCCCGCTGGGCCCGCAGCCCACCGCGAACACTCAGTTTTACGGAAATGTTTCTGGTCGCGTCACCGCGCTGGCCGCTGATCCCTGCGATCCGACTGGCAACACGATCTATGCCGGAGCCGCGGATGGCGGCGTCTGGGCCAGTTTCAATGCACTGACCGGCGCTCCCGTCACTTGGCAGCCGCTCACCGATGCTCAACCTTCGCTGGCCACCGGAGCGATTGCGGTCAACTCCGCGTCGTGCGCCAGCTTTAGCGGCCATGCGCAAAGCACCCTTATTTTGGTGGGAACTGGCGAATCGAATTTCGCGCAGGACAATGTCTACGGCGCCGGAGTCCTGCGTTCGACCGATGGCGGCCGCACCTGGCAGCAGGATGCGACCTTCACCAAATCCGCCTCGCAAGGTCCCCTGGCCAGCGGACCTTACATTGCCGCGCTCGCCGTGCAACCGGACAAAACGAATCCCGTAATCCTCGCCGCGGTGCAGGGCACTGATTTTTCCGCCGGCGGTTCGCTGCCATCCGGCGTGTATCGCTCGTCCGATAGCGGCGCGCACTGGCTCCGAATTCAACCGGGCAGTACTTCGGCGATGGGCGCGCCGTTTAACCCCGCCACGGATGTTCTCTTCGACTCCAGCGATCCGGCCGGCAATACGGTTTACGCCGCGCTGGGTGATCCCGAAGGCGATTCCGCCAATTGCGCGGCGCGACCTTGCAACGGTGTGTATGTCTCGGCAAATCTGGGTCAGACCTGGAAACGAGTTACGGGAATCGATGCCGGTCAGACCACCAGTTCCTACGGAAATATTTCCATCGCCATTGCACCAGGCTCGTCTCCGGCGAATTCCACTCTGTTCGTGGCCATCGCCGATGCCACCACCAGATCCGATAATCTGCTCACCATCGTTTCGGGCACGGGCATTATGCCAAATGGATCTGGACCGGCCTTCAGCTCCATTTACCCAACTTCGAATCTTCCCGATTTCTGCGAGCCGCTCTGCTATTACGCCATGAAACTCGCGGTCGTTCCCGGTAGCAACGGATCGATTGTGTTCGCCGGCGGCGCAGCCCAGCCGCATCTCACCGGCGCGGCGTTTGGCACTTCTTCGATTTACCGTTCCTCAGACGGCGGCAGCACCTGGCAGGATTTCAGCGCGGACGGCAGCGGAAACAATACGGCGACCCACGTCGATGTCCACGCCTTCGATTTTGCCGCTGGCCCCAGCGCCCAAATTCGCGGCGTGTTTGTGGGCAATGATGGCGGTGTTTGGGTTTCGCCCGACGCGTTCGACCCTGCCACCACCACCGGCAACGAGCACTGGGACGACCTCAACACCATCACCCCCAACGCCAACACCTCGCTGAACATCACCCAGTTTTATCCCGGCATCGCGCTGCATCCGACCACCGATCAGATTATTTTCGGTGGAACGCAGGGTAATGACGTGCAGCAATTTAGCGGCTCACTGTCCTGGTCCGCTGCGGAAGCTTGTCCTTACGATGGAGGCTACACCGCCGTCGATCAACAAGTGCCCAGCACGGTCTACGCGGCATGCAGTTATCTTGGTGGCCCGGGAACCCTGAACAAAAATACGCGGGGCGGCGCGCCTGGAAATGACGGAATCAACTGGGCGCCCATCGATTTCAACAACGGCATCAATTTTTCCGATAACGCCGATTTTATTCCGCCCCTGGTGATCGACTACACCAACAGCCAGAATCTTTATTTCGGAACTTTTCGTTTGTATCAAACGCTGAACGCCGGAACCAGCTGGAGCGCGATCTCTAGCGACTTGACCACCAACGGCAACAAAAATTTCATCACCACCATCGCCGTTGCGCCCAGCGATTCCAATACGCTGTATGTCGGCACCTCCGACGGTTTGCTCTGGCAGTCGACGCAGGCGCTCGCGGGGGCCGCAGATATTCACAACGTCAAACAAGCCGGTCAGCCCAGCCGCCAAGTTTCGGCAGTTGCTATCGATCCACTTGTTCCGCAATCCGCTTTCGCTTCGTACTCTGGATTTTCGTGTCCGGGCGTTTCGGGGTGCGACGGTCTAGGTCATCTGTTCTTCACGAGCAATTCCGGCGCGGCCTGGACCGACGTTGACGGGAATCTCCCTGATGTTCCGGTCAATGACCTCGTGATCGATCCTGCCGACGCCACGGACAACACCGTGTACGTCGCCACCGATTCCGGCGTCTACGCCAGCGCCAACGCCACCGCCGGTTCCGCCACCACCTGGACCGTGCTGCAGACCGGCCTGCCCAATTCGCAAGTGCTTGCGCTGCGGTTGAACAACGCTTCCCGAACGCTGGTCGCTGCCACTCACGGTCGCGGCATGTGGAATATCGAACTTCCCACCGCGTCGAAATCGATTACTTTAACGTCGCTTTCGCCGGTTTCTGCGAACGCCGGCGATCCCTCGTTTCTGCTCACTGCCACCGGCAACAATTTCACTGCGCAGTCGGCGATCAATTTCAACGGTACCGCGTTGACCACCACTTTCGTGAATGCGATGACGTTGACCGCCACCGTCCCCACCTCGGCGATTCCCTGCGCCGGCCCGCTTTTCGTTACCGTCACCGACCCGGTGGAAGGTTCAACCACTCCGTTGCGTTTCACCGTGGCGGGCGGCTGCGATTTTTCGCTCACCGCCACGCCCTCTATCCAAACTGCATTGCCCGGCGCCGTCGCTACCTACCAGATCGTGCTCAATACGACCGGCACCACCGCGAATCCGGTGGAGCTTTCGTGCCCCGCTGCTCCCGCGGGCATCAATTGCCAGTTCAGCGTCAATCCCGTCACTCCGGTGCAGGGTGGAACCACCGTGATGCTCACGATCGACGCTCCGGCGCTAGCCATCGCCCCGCGCCTCCCCTCTGTCCCGCCGGATGGGCCATCGCTACTGCAGCACGCCGCCCGAATTTCGGTGGTGACATTCAGCATGCTTTGTCTTGTGCTTTTCCTGGCGTCCGGCGTGATTCGGAAATTAGATTCACCACCCGGGCGGCTTGTAGCCTCGGTCGCGCTGGTTTTTCTGATCGTTTTTCTGGCCGCCTGCGGCGGTGGGGGTGGCGGAGGTGGCGGGGGAGGCACCAAAACGCAGACTTTCACCATTCAAATCCAGGGCGTCTCGCAGAATTTCCAGCACTTGACCAGCGTGCAACTCGTGGTAGATTAGCCCTGTTCGGGCAACCTGGCCTCGCCCAACGCACAAATCGCTCTTGTAGTTCGGGAGGACACCGCCATGACCTGCCCTCAGTGCCAGCAATCCATCCCAGCAAGATCGCTGTGGACGACTTCGGGCTTCTCGACCATTACTTGCCCCAATTGTTCGGCCAGCCTGGCACCGAAGCCGTTGACCGCCATTCTGCTATTTGTGATCTCGATTGGCTTGGGCGATCTGGCCTTGGTCTTGTTGCGGAAGAACGGCTCGGGTCTGTTACTGGCATTTGCCGGATTTTTTCTGGTGACTGCCGCGGTGTTTGCCCTGGCCGCTCCGCTGATACTGCAGATGCGCCCGAAAAACCAGGGAGCGCCGGGTTCCGGCGCCCACCACGTCGCCTGAATCGCTCGAGTTTAGACGCCGGTAGAGACCGGCAGTTAGAGCATCTGCCGTAATACATACTGCAGAATTCCGCCGTGCTGGTAGTACGCCACTTCAAACGGCGTGTCCACTCTCGCCAGCACCGTAAATTCCTTCACTTTCCCTTGGGCGTCCCGCGCGCGTACCTGCATTTTCTTGCGTGGCTGGAAAGTCTGCGCCAATCCATCGATGTCGAATATCTCCTGCCCGGTCAAGCCCAGCGATTTCAGCGTCTCGCCCGGCAGAAACTCCAGCGGCAGCACGCCCATGCCTACCAGATTGCTGCGGTGAATTCGTTCGAAACTTTCCGCCAGCACCGCGCGCACTCCCAGCAGAATCGTGCCCTTCGCCGCCCAGTCGCGCGATGATCCGGAACCATACTCTTTGCCGGCGATGATCAGCAGCGGCACATGTTCATCCCGGTATTTCATCGCCGCATCGTAGATCGACATTTTTTCGCCGCTCGGTTGATGGATGGCCCAGCCGCCTTCCGTTCCCACCGCCAGCAAATTTCGCAACCGGATATTCGCGAACGTTCCGCGCATCATCACTTCGTGATTGCCGCGTCGCGCACCATATGAATTGAAATCTTTGGGCTGCACCCCATGCGCGATCAGGTATTTCCCCGCCGGAGAATCCGCCGGGATCGTGCCGGCCGGAGAAATATGGTCGGTGGTCACGCTGTCGCCCAGAACCGCCAGCGTTCTCAGGCCTTTCAAATCGCCCAGCGCCGAAGGTTTCAGCGGCATGCCCTCAAAATACGGCGGGTTCTTGATGTACGTGGATTTCTCGTCCCACGCGTACAGATCGCCTTCCGGAATCGGCAATGCTTGCCAGTGTTTATCGCCGGCGAAAACATCCGCGTATTGTTGCTGAAACATATCGCTCGAAACCGCTTCGCGCATGGTTTGTTCCACTTCTTGTGGCGTCGGCCAAATATCGCGCAGGTACACGGGTTTGCCGGCTTTGTCGTCGCCCAGCGGCTCGTTCACCATATCGAAATCCATGCGCCCGGCCAGCGCGTACGCCACCACCAGCGGCGGCGATGCCAGATAGTTCGCGCGGCACAACGGATTGATCCGCCCTTCAAAATTCCGGTTGCCGCTTAAGACCGAAACCGCCACCAGGTTATTTTCTTTGATCGCTTTTCCAATCGCCTCCGGCAACGGTCCACTGTTCCCAATGCACGTCGTGCAGCCATAACCGACTAGATTGAATCGCAGCGAATTCAGAAATGGCCACAAGCCGGCCTTCTCGATGTAATCGGTAACCACTTTCGAGCCTGGAGCAAAGCTCGTCTTCACCCAGGGCTTGGTATTCAGCCCGCGCTCCACCGCTTTTTTCGCCAGCAAGCCCGCGCCCAGCATCAACGACGGATTCGAAGTGTTGGTGCAACTGGTGATCGCCGCGATCACCACCGAGCCATCCGCCAGCTCATAACTGTGCCCGTTGTTCTGCATCGTCACGTGCTTCGGGCTCTCGGTCAGCGTCTTCACGAACGACGCCTTGGCCTGCGTCAATGGCACGCTATCTTGCGGCCGTTTCGGCCCGGCCATGGTCGGCACCACGCTGCCCAAATCGAGATCGAGCGTGTCCGAGAAAATCGGATCGGGCGTGTGGTCCGTGCGGAACAACCCCTGTTCCTTGCAGTATGCTTCGACCAGCTTGACCTGGTCTTCGTTGCGCGCCGTGAATCGCAAGTAGGCCAGCGTCTCCCGGTCCACCGGAAAAAATCCCATGGTAGCGCCATATTCCGGCGCCATGTTGGCGATGGTCGCGCGATCCGGCAGCGACAGGCTCGACAATCCAGTCCCGTAAAATTCCACGAACTTTCCCACCACACCTTTTTTGCGCAGCATGTGCGTCACGGTCAGCACCAGGTCCGTCGCCGTCGCTCCCTCCGGCAGCGCACCGTGCAATTTGAACCCGACCACGGCCGGAATCAGCATCGATAGCGGTTGCCCCAGCATCGCGGCTTCGGCCTCGATTCCGCCCACGCCCCAGCCAAAAACGCCCAGCCCATTCACCATGGTCGTGTGCGAATCGGTGCCGACCAGCGAATCGGGGAACGCGGTCCATACTCCGTCTTTCTCCGCGCTGAAAACGACCCGCGCCAGGTATTCCAGATTTACCTGGTGGCAAATTCCGGTGTCCGGCGGCACCACTTTAAAATTGTCGAATCCTTTTTGGCCCCAGCGCAGAAATCCATACCGCTCGATGTTGCGCTGCATTTCCAGGTCGGCATTGATTTGGAACGAATTCGCGGTCCCAAATTGATCCACCTGCACCGAATGGTCGATAACCAGTTCGGCCGGCAGCAGCGGATTGATTTTCTTGGGATCTCCGCCCAGCGCGCGCATCGCATCTCGCATCGCCGCCAGATCCACCACCGCCGGAACGCCGGTAAAGTCTTGAAGCAGAACGCGCGCCGGCATGAATGAAATTTCCTTCTCGCTGGCCCCGCCCACACCGGTCGGATCCCAGCCGGCCAGCGCCCGAATATCCTCTGCAAACACGAATCGCCCGTCTTCGTGCCGCAACAAATTCTCCAGTAGCACTTTCAGCGAAAACGGCAGCCGCGTAACGTTACCTGCCCCGGCCTTTTCCAGCTCGGCCAGGCGGTAAATTTCAAAAGAATCGGCTCCGGACTTCAAAGTGGACTTCGTGGCGAACGAGTTTTTCGTTGCGGGGCTCATGCGAGCGTAACTCCTCCGATGAAACAACACATTTTAGCGCAGTACGGCTCGCGCAGGACGCGATTTCGCGTCCCGTTGCAGCCGCACCACGCTAAAAGGAACGAGAATCTCTAATGCTTGGGGGGAACGTAGCTGTCCGGCAATTTAGCGCCGTCGCCAAAAAAATAATTGGTGAGCTGCTCTTCCATGATTTGCTGCGACTTGGGGTCCAGCGGATTCAGGCGAAATTCGTTCATCACCATCTTGGAATGTTCCACCCACAGTTTCCAGGCTTCCTTCGAGACGTTGTCGTAGACCCGTTTCCCAATTTCGCCTTTCCACGGAATCCGGTCCAGGCCGGGCATTTCACGGCCGAATTTCACGCACTTCACCATGCGTACCGGCTGCGCCGTCGTGCCCGCTCCCGAATTTCCCCCACTTTTTTCATCGGCCATCCAGTTCTCCTCTCGTTGCTGCTGCATTTCAAGATACTGCAACCGCAACCGAAATTCCAGTTTGCACCGCAGTCGGACAGTTTCCGGTTACGGCGTTAGTCCGGAGTTGTAGATGTAGATATATGGCGGCGTGCCGACTCACGAGGATGAAAGCTCATAATTCTAGAACTTGAATTAGATCGTAATGCAGATTTTACGCGAGAAGCCGTAGGCGAGTTTAATTGGTTTCACGTACGAAACGTTTTCATCGTAGCACTCGCCCGACGTGTCCGGTCCGGAAACGCGGTGATTCTCGAAAATCACCATAGAAATAAACTCGATGATTGGACCCAAAATCTCTAGGGCTTCCAAAGGCCCTCCTGCATATGGTTTCAATCATACCCCAAAGTTTCTGTCATTCTCTTTTTGCGTTGGTGCCGCCCAGGTCCTGATTAGGCGCGTTACCCAGCGAATGGCTTTGGTGGAAATCCCCAAGTCCGGTTCTGGCGTTGTCAGGACTTAGAAGGGTCGGTCCACCAGGAAAGGCCAAAATACACGCGCCCACAAAGGTGTCGGACGCATGCGAAAGAGGATTTCGCCCGGTTGTAGCTGGATGGAAGCGTCGTCGTGCGAACCAACCCATAGCCCTTTGCGGACCAGCTCTTCCGTGGAGACCGTCACAAGGCAACTACAATCCCAAACAGGAGGCCGTAACACGGCGCGGACATAGAATTTCGTGGGCGGAACGGCCGGAAGGTCAAACTGGACTCGTCCTTGGGCGTCCGTCACAAGCGTTGCATCAGGTGATGCATGCTTGGCTATAAGTTTTTGACGAGCTTCGCCGGGCCTTTCACCGGTTCCTTTGATGCCAGAAATCAATATTTTTTGTGCTGCGACCGGCTTGCCGTTCGCGGCGTTGACGACTCGCACTGTTACTGTCTGGCCGAAACACGTAAAGCCAACAAATCCGGAAAGAAAAAACGCTAATCCCAGCACGTGGCGGGCCGTCAAGCCGATTGATAAATTTCTCATGGCCTCGGAAACGAATTAACGCAGTTCTGATGCCAAAACGCGATGCGCTCCACCGGCACAAACCGCTGATAGTAAATGAGGACTCCTTTTGGGAGTTTCGACTGTTGATGGCTATTTACTCCACCGTGTCTGCTGTACCTGACAGTGTCGTACCCCGACCCATCATCTGGTGTACGTCGATCACATCGTTGGCAGCTGCATCGGCAGCTTCATCGGCAAAAGAATCGTGTGGCGTTAAGACGCGGAGCACGCTGCGATCGCGTCAACGCTCAAACATACGGCAACTGAGGTCGGCTGCTTTTTTTCGGCACCGTTGATGCCTGAACCGGAATCAAACCCGCGTCGGCCCGCCTCACCCGCTTCGTTCACCGGGTACTCGTGTAACGGGCCGATAATCGCGTATCCTTCTATTTATGATAGGCTCTTGCACTAACCCGAAAGTTTTAATAAAACATAGGCCCGGTTTACGGCCCCTGGCCTGGACCACAGGAGACGTGTCATGAACGCACAAGCAGCGAGCCCGGCCGCCGTGTCTAAAACCGGACCTTACTTCTGCGAAATGCCTTCCGACCCCTGCGCCATCATCATGTTCGGAGCCTCGGGAGACTTGGCGCGCCGCAAGCTGATGCCTGCGCTCTACGATCTGGCGTTTCACGCCTGCCTGGCCCCCAGCTTCCGCTTGCTGGGTTTTGCCCGCACCAAAATGAGCGACGACGACTTCCGGAAAAGTGCCGGCGAATTTCTGCCCAAGGGTCAGGAAGAAGGCGCGGATGATGCAAAGAAATCCGAATTCCTGAAAAACCTGCAATATTTCAGCGGCAACTACGATGACGCTGCAGCATTCCAAGATTTAGCCAAACGCCTGGAAGAACTCGATAAAGAAGGTGGACTCGGCGGCAACCGCTTGTTTTATTTGGCCACGCCACCCGAAGTTTACACTCACGTCATTCAGCAGTTGAAGAAAGCCAATCTCACTAAATCGAAGGGCGATAAATCCTGGACGCGTATCATCATCGAAAAGCCTTTTGGCCGGGACTTGGCCTCGGCCAAGGAACTCAACTCCAAGGTTCTCGAAGCCTTCGATGAATCGCAGATTTATCGTATCGATCATTACCTCGGCAAAGAAACGGTGCAGAACATGTTGGTCTTTCGTTTCGGCAACGGCATTTTTGAGCCGCTCTGGAATCGCAATTATGTCGACAGCGTCCAGATCACGGCTGCGGAATCCCTCGGTGTCGAGCGCCGCGCCGCCTTCTATGAAACCGCTGGCGCCATGCGCGACATGATTCAGAGCCACGTCTTGCAGTTGACCTCGCTTATCGCCATGGAAGCTCCCGCCCGATTCGACGCCACTTCCGTGCGCAACGAGAAAATCAAAGTCCTGCAGTCCATGCGTCCCTTTACCACCGAATCAGTTTGGAAGGACGTCGTGCGCGGCCAATACGGTCCCGGGCAAATCAATGGCAAACCGGTCCCCGGCTACCGTCAGGAACCCGGCGTGAAGCCGGATTCATCCACGGATACTTTTGCGGCCCTGAAGCTTCATGTCGACAATTGGCGCTGGAGCGGCGTGCCGTTCTATTTGCGTTCCGGAAAACGCCTGGCGCAACCGCATACCGAAGTCGCGATCCTCTTCAAACGCGCGCCGCACATGGTTTTCCGCGGAGAGAACACCGAAACCAATTCGCTGGTCCTCAATATTCAACCGGAAGAGGGCATCTCGCTTTCCTTCGGCGCCAAGACGCCCGGCTCCCAGATGCTCATTCGCCCCGTGGAAATGGATTTCGAATACAAAAACACGTTTGGCTCCAGCACGCGTCCGGCCTACGCCACGCTGATCAACGATTGCATCCGCGGTGACGCCACGCTCTTCGATCGCGCCGACAGCGTCGAAGCAGCCTGGGCTCTGGTCGACCCCATTCTAAAAGCATGGGAAACCGCGTCGGCTCCGCCGTTCCCCAATTATCCCGCGGGCAGCGACGGGCCGCGTGCGGCCGACGATTTGACCGGATCCGACGGCCGCCAGTGGCGTGCGCTGTAGCTGCTAAAATTCTTGGAGGATTCGAATGATTTTGGCTGGTGACTTGGGCGGAACCAAGGCCAACCTTGGACTTTTCGACGTGCGGCAGGGAAAGCTTGTCCGCGTCGCGGACAAGCGCTACGCCACGCGCCAGCATAAGGGCTTGGAAGAAATTGCCAGCGACTTTCTAAATGGCGCCAGCGGAAAAATCACCGCTGCCTCCTTCGGCATCGCCGGCCCGGTCGTCGACAACAGCGTGCAAGCCACGAATTTTCCCTGGCTGATTAACGGTTCGAATGTGGCCAAGCATCTGCACCTGGACCATGTGCACCTGGTGAACGACGTCGAAGCCACCGCTTACGGTCTCGGCGTTTTGGAACCCAACGAATTGGAGACCATTCATCGCGGCGTCGAAGCCCCACGGTCCACCCAGATTGTCATCGCGGCTGGCACCGGTTTGGGCGAGGGTGTGTTGTTCTGGGATGGCGAACGCCACGCGCCCATGGCCACGGAGGCCGGCCACGCTGACTTCGCGCCCAATACCGAACAGCAAGCGGACCTATGGAAGTTTTTGAAAGCGCGCCACGAATTCGTCAGTACCGAAATAATTTTGTCCGGCGGCGGTTTTCAACGGGTCCACGAATTCTTGAATCCTGGCCTCAAGCATCCGGGTTTTGACACCGGCGCTCCCGATCCCGCGCCGGAAATTACTCGCATGGGTCTTTCTGGCGAATGTCCTACTTGTGCGGCGACTCTCGATCTTTGGGTCGAAATTTACGGAGGGGAAGCGGGCAACTCCGCGCTTCGCACCGTCGCTCGTGGCGGTATTTACGTGGCGGGCGGCATCGCCGTGAAGGTTCTGCCCAAGATTCGGACTGGAAAATTCACCGCCGCCGTTAAACACAAGGAAAAACTGGAAGCGTTCCTGTCGGACATCCCGATCCATGTGGTGTTGAATGAAGAATGTCCGCTGCTCGGAGCGGCATTCGTAGCCTGGCAAAATATTTAGGCGTCCAGCGAAGGTTCCATTCGCCAGATGATCACGCTCCTCTCCATTATCGCGCTGGGCTTCTTCCTGGGCATGCGTCACGCCACCGATCCCGATCACGTCATCGCCGTCACCACCATCGTCAGCCGCCAGCGCAGTATTCGGCACGCCGCGCTGATCGGCATCTTGTGGGGACTGGGTCACACCATCACCATCTTTCTGGTCGGTTCGGCCATCATCCTCTTTGGTGTCGTGATTCCGCCGAAACTCGGGCTGACTATGGAATTATCTGTCGGCTTGATGCTGATCCTTCTCGGCGTTCTAAATCTAAGCGGGTTCACTCGCTGGATTACCGAAACGTTTACTCCGCCGTCGCGAGATGCCCAAGGTCACATCGACGCTCACGTTCATTCGCACGTGCACACCCACCAGCAGGGCGATTTCGTGCACGCGCATCCGCATCATCACGAACCGGAACAACACGGGCACGCCGAAGACGCCACGCCAGTCGGCTGGATGGATCGCATCTTCGGCCAACTCGGCTTGTACCAGGCCGTGCGCCCTTTGGCCGTTGGCTTGGTTCACGGCCTCGCCGGTTCCGCCGCCGTGGCGCTGCTGGTGCTCACCACCATTCGCGATCCGCGCTGGGCCATCGCCTATCTTCTGGTCTTTGGCCTGGGCACCATCGCCGGTATGATGCTCATCACCGCCGCCATCGCTTTGCCGTTTAAATATTCGCAATCGCGTTTCGCGCGTTTGAATCGTGGTCTAGCCGTCGCCTCTGGAATCCTCAGCATCGCCTTCGGTATTTTCATCGTCTATCAAATGGGCTACGTGAACGGAATTTTTACCAACCATCCGCATTGGGTCCCGGAGTAGGGAAGTCGCGCTTAGATTCACCTTTTCGAATTCAAGTTGTAAATTTTCGCGACGATCCGTGAAACACCCTAGGCCGCCCGATTTCCGTACTCCATCTGACCGATTCTTGTTTCCCCCACGCAATGCAAAAGTCCTTCAGCGGTTGTATTCAATTTTAGGAGGCTTCTCTCGTGCGAAAAGAAATTCTGTGGTTTGCAATCATCCCCGTCGTCTGCCTGATCTTCGTGGGCTGTGGCGGTGGCAAAAGCACTCCAACGGCTAGCGCGGTCCCCGTGGTCCTAACCATACAGGATCAACCACCGGCGGGCCTCACAGCTCTGTCGTTTCAAATCCAAATCACCGGCGTCTCGCTGCAAGGTTCGTCGGCAAGTAACGACGTCTCGTTGCTCAGCTCTCCGGTTACTGTGAATCTTTCCGATTTGCAAACCGTCAACTCTCTGCTGGCCAACACCAGCGCTCCGGCGGGAACCTATTCCGGAATCACCATCACCTTTGCAAATCCGAAGGTCAGCGTTCTGAATAATTCTGGATCTTCACTTTCCGACGGCACCACTTCCTGCGCGACCAGCACCTCCACCACTTCGCCCTGCACTCTTGCTCCCGCTCTCTCCGCGTCTTCGGTGATGATCACCTCGGCTCCGTTCCCACTTACTTTGACGGCCGGCACGCCGATTCAGCTCGCCATCGATTTTAATTCCAACGATTCACTCACCAATACGTCTGGCACTCTGGGCATCACGCCCACCGTTACGGTCTCGGTGAACTCGACTCCCAACGCCACTACGAACAATATCGCCGACTTCACCAACGGCACCGGTCAGGTCACTTCGGCCAGCAACAACCAGGTGGTCGTCACCGATCTTTCCACCGGACAACCGCTGACCCTGGCCACCACTTCGAGCACGACCTTCACCGGTTTCAATACGTCTTCGACTTGCACCACCCAAAACACTTTCGCCTGCGTTCAAGCCGGCCAGATCGTCAATTTCAATTTTGGCGTTTCCGGAGCGTCCGGTTCAGGTCCAACACTGCAAAGTCTGAACCTGAATTCCGGCGTCACCAGCGGCGTCACCGGCACGGTCGTCGGGGTCAATCCTGGCTCCAACCAGCTTTCTGTACTCGTGACCAATGAAACTCCCGCGTTCGCCAGCGGAAATTCGGGCCTCGCCGTTGGACAAGTGGTTGAAGTCAATCCGGCCACCGGCGCGACCTTCTCGGCCCAAACCAACGGTGCAACTTTGCCCGCCGGCCTGATGTTCGGGAGCATTAACGACGTCGGCGTCGGTCAATCCGTGTTGCTCGATTCCACCGGCTTCACCGCTGGCACCGGAACGGCTCCCGGGACTCTCACCACGGACAATGTCACGCTGGTGCCTTCGCAGTTTAGCGGGTCGATCAACGCACTGAACGCTTCCAGCCAGAGCTTTACGTTGAGTGGTCTCAATGGACTCTTCACCGGTAACCAGGTGAACTCCATCGCCGTCGATACCGGCTCGGGCACCGCGTTCACCGGCGTTACCGGCGGTTTCAATGGCCTTGCTGTGGGCAATACCACGACGGTTGGTGGAACGCTGTTCAATTCCCCCAGCGGTCCGGTTCTCGTCGGCGGCCAGGTCGGCGTTACCACTACTCCCACTGCCACCGCTGCTTTGCAGAGCCGCTGACGGCTCTGTGAATTGCGATTTGCACGAGGTGGAAACGCGACGTTTCAATCGAACGTCGCGTTTCCATTTATTTCAAAACGGAAACGCCGCGAATAAAGTGCACAACGGGAGTTTTTCTTAGCTAGGCTCCGCGAGCGGACTGTCCGGCCGATTCTGATTCCTCGGCCCGCCGCTCCAGAAACTTTCTCTCCATCGGACTTCGGGCCAGCGCCAGCGCATCGCGAAAATATCGGCCCGCCACTTCACCGCGTCCCCGGCGAAATTCCAATTCTCCAATGGCCGCCGCATAGAAAGGATACGTCGCGATCCGTTCGCTGTTCTCGATGGCGTGGATTTCTTCCAGCCCGCGCTCCGGCCCTTCATGCTGCGCAATAGCAATCGCGCGGTTCAGCGCGATCACCGGCGAAGGCCGTATCGCCATCAACCGGTCGTAGAGCCATACGATCCGGCCCCAATCCGTTTCTTCCACCCGCGCCGCGCAACAGTGGGTCGCGGCGATTGCGGCTTCCACATGGTATTCCGTCAGCTCGGCGCCCTTCGCCGAAAGATCCAGAAGCCGTTGCCCCTCGCCGATCAGCGTTGCGTTCCACTGCGTGCGGTCTTGCTCGAAAAATAATGTCAGATTTCCGGATTCATCCACGCGCGACGGCAAACGCGCCGCATGCAGGCACATCAACGCAAGAAGCGCATGCGTCGCCGGTGTCGCCGCCGCGGGAAATTCCAGCAGCGTCTCCGTCAGCCGCATCGCTTCCCGACATAGCTCCACTCGCACCACATATTCCGAAGAAGCTCCGTGATAGCCTTCGTTGAACAGAAGATAAAGCGCCCGTTGTACCGCGCTCAGCCGGTCGGGGAAGTCCTCCGGGTCCGTAACGTCGAACAGCTTTTTCGACCCGGCCAGCACCTTCTTGGCCCGCGAAATTCTTTTCTCGATCGCCGCCCGGCCGCTGACGAACGCGCCCGCGATTTCGTCCACGCTGAATCCGCACAAAATGTTCAGTACCAATGCCACCTGCGCTTCTTCCGCCAATTGTGGGTGGCAGCAGGAGAACATCATCCGCAACTGATCGTCCTGTATTCCCTTGGGCTCGAAAATCTCCTGGACCACTGGCGCCAGCGTCCATTCGCTTTGCAGCAAACGCCCGAGTTCCGGCGCAAATGTTTGTGCGGTACGTTGTCTTCGCAGAATATCCAGCGCCCGGTTTTTCGCCGTGGCCATCAGCCACGCCGAGGGATTTTCCGGAACGCCCCGGAATTTCCACACCTCCAGCGCGCGGCAGAAGGCGTCTTGAACCACGTCTTCTGCCAAGGCCAGGTTGTGCACTCCGAAAATATGCGTTAGAGCGCCGACCATGCGGCCCGCTTCGCGCCGGAATAAATGCTCGTCGACTTCCATTACATGTCCATTTTCTGTATGGGCCGCACTTCCACCATGCCGCCCGCTTCAAAAATTGGGCAGCCCTTCGATAGTTCCGCCGCCTGCGCCAAATCCTTGGCCTCGATGAGTGTATAGCCTCCGACGATGTCCTTGCTTTCGGTGTAGGGACCATCGGTGATGCTCTTTTGTTGCCCTTTCACCACTTTGCCACCGGGTTCCAGCGGATTTCCCATGTCCTTGAGGTGGCCTTTTTCTCCTAGCTCTTTCATCCAGCCCACCCATTTCTGCATCACTTTCTGCATATCGGCGGGGGAAGCCTTCGCCATGGCTTGTTCGGCCTGCACCGTATTCCGATAAATAAACAAGAATTGACTCATCTGCGTTTCTCCTTAGTCTTCTGTTGACTTGCTACTTCACCCTTATGACGATTGAGACTCGCGTTCGCGGACATTTATTTTCGGTTCTTTGACCTGCTGCCCGATTGGCCCGGTGGCGTTATCCTTTACCCGAAAGGAGACTCACCATGCAACCTCGAATTGATTTTCGCCAGACCGCCCCTGGAGCGATGCAAACAATGCTCGCCCTGCAAAGCTATGTGAATAATTCTGGTCTGCCGAAATCGCTGCTCGAACTCGTAAAAATCCGCGCCTCGCAGATCAATGCCTGCGCCTACTGCCTCGACATGCACACCAAAGACGCGCGCGCCAACAGCGAAAGCGAACAGCGCATCTACGCCCTGAACGCCTGGCGCGAAACCCCATTCTTCAATGACCGCGAACGCGCCGCCCTGGCCTGGACCGAATCCCTCACCTTGTTGACCGAAGGCTACGTCCCCGATGCCGTCTTCGAAGAAGTCCGCTGCCATTTCAGCGACGAAGAAATCGTAAATCTAAGTATGGCGGTAGTCGCCATCAACAGCTGGAACCGCCCCCTGACCGCCTTCCGTGCTGTCCCCGGCGAATATCAACCCGCACATCGACGTAGCACCGCTACCGCACAAGACTAGAGCCAGCGAACGCCGATCAATCCAGCGAGAGCAAATAATATAGATCAAAGGTCAGACTAAGACGGGATCGCGTCGGGCTTCGTGTTCCTGCCTTCCGCCGCCCATCAATATTTCTTGACAGTAGCCGACGCCACACTATACTCACACCCAGTTCTGAATTGGGATTTAGTTCATATGGGAATAATGACAACGCGTTCGTCCCTTGCGCCACTAACCAAAACTAAGGAGTTGAACCCTCTATGTCCGTAGCCACCGCAACGGCTTTCCGCACTGCTGAACTGGTTCCGCTGTTCCGACGCATGTTCGAACTCTGCAAACTCAAACCGACCGAGTCTCTGGTCATTCTCACCGAACCGGATACCAACCAGGAATATGCCGCGGCGATGTATGGGGCGGCGCGCGGGATCGGCGCTGACACGATGACCATAATGATGCCGTCGGCGCCGGCCGAACAGGTGCCGGTCATGCGCGGCGGGAATGTTTCCTCGGCGATTTTGTCAAAGTCGACGCTGGCTGTGGACACCTTGAAGAAAGCGGACATGGTAATCGACCTCTCCAGTGGTGGTCTGCTGCACTCCAAGGAACAGCGCGAAATTCTGGGCGCGGGCACGCGGATTTTGATGGTGCACGATCCGGTGGAGGCGCTGACGCGCCTGTTTCCGACCGTCGAAGATCGAGCTCGCGTCGAACGCGGCATGGAACGTTTGAAGAAAACCAAAAAGATTCGCCTCGAGTCCGAGAGCGGCACCAAGGTCACGTTTGACATGACCGGCCGCCCGGTCATCGGCCAGTACGGCTACACCGACGAACCGGGGCGCTGGGATCATTGGCCGGGCGCGTTTCAGTACACCATTCCGAACGAAGGCATCGGCGATGGCTTGCTCATCATGGATCCCGGAGATATTTGGTATCCAGCAAAGCGCTTTCTGACCACTCCGGTGAGACTGCAGTTTGAAAAGGGCGCGGTCGTTTCCATCGAAGGCGGCTACGACGCTTTCATGATCAAGGATTACATCGAGGGATGGAAAGACCCCGAAGGTTTTGCCATCTCGCATCTCGGTTGGGGTTCGCATCCGCGTGCTTTGTGGAATTCGCTGGCGTTTCAGGATCCGCTCGACGTCATTGGCCAGGACGGCCGCACCATGTACGGCACCACGCTGATTGCCCTCGGCGAAAACGCCACCTTCGGCGGGAAACATACCACCGGCTGTCACCAGGATTTTGCTCTGCGCCGCCACCGGTTTTATCTCGACGACGAATTGATCGCCGACGCCGGAAAAATCATCCCTAAAGATCTTCAATGAGCCCGGAGTCGACCGACCGAGCAGCAGCGGAAGAGCGCGATCGGGCGGCGGCGATTTATCAGCGTAGCGGCATTGGAGGCCGGGTCGGATTCGGCAGCCGACCCGCGCTTTTGATTGTTGATTTTCAGCGAGGGTTCACCGATCCGGCTTGCCCGGTGGGCGGTGACCTGACCCGTGAGGTCGCGGCTACCAAAATGTTACTCGTCGCGGCTCGCGAGAAACGCCTTCCGGTCGCGTTCACGGCGGTTGGTTTCGATGCGAGCGGGGTCGACGGCGCGACGTGGCTGCGTAAAATGCCCGGTCTGGCGGTGCTGGCCGAAAATTCGCAGTGGTGCGAGATCGATAAACGCCTCACACCCCAGGCCGGTGAACCGGTCTGGATCAAACGCGCATCCTCGGCATTCTTTGGAACTCCGATCATTCCGTTTCTTACCGCCGCTCGCGTCGACACTCTTATCGTTACCGGTTGCGTCACCAGCGGTTGCATTCGCGCCACCACCGTTGATGCCGTGTCGTTTGGTTATCGCACAATCGTTCCCGTGGAATGTGTTGGAGACCGCGCCGAGGGCCCGCACAAATGGAATCTCTTCGATATTGATGCGAAGTACGCGGACGTCGAATCGCTGCCTTACGTTCTGTCGCGCGTTGCTGCACTTAGCAGCGAATAGTTGTCACTTGGCAAACACCAATATTCTTAATCTGCGCGGAGAAAACATTCATGGAAAGTGCATACCTCTACGGGGCCAATGTCCACGCCAACGGCATCCGGCAACATTACTTGCGTTACGGCGGAAAAGGGACTCCGCTCATCCTGATTCCCGGCATCACCAGCCCCGCCATCACCTGGGGATTCGTTGGAGAACGCTACGCGCGTCGCTTCGATACTTACATCCTCGACGTTCGAGGCCGCGGCCTGTCCGAAGCGGGACCCGAACTCGACTACGGTCTTGATGCCTGCGCCAAGGATGTTATTGCGCTGGCCGACGCCCTCGGCCTATCCGACTACCTGCTGGTCGGCCATTCGATGGGTGGACGAATCGCGATTCGCGCGGCTCAGGATCGAACCGCAAAGATCCAGAAAATCGTGCTGGTCGATCCTCCGGTTGGCGGTCCGGGTCGACGGCCCTATCCGATTCCATTTGAATGGCTGATGAATTCGCTGACCGCCACCCGAAAAGGAGCAAGCCTGGAAGAAATGCGGCCGTTCGTCCCCACCTGGCAAGACGATGCCATCCGTCTCCGAGCGGAGTGGCTGCCCACTTGCGACGTTCGCGCGGTGCAGATTGCCTACCGCGGATTTCACGAGGACGACATCCATTCCGATCTTCCGCGCCTCAAAATGCCGACTCTACTGGTCGTTGCGGGCAAGGGCGGCGTCGTGCAGCCTGAGGACGTCGCGGAATTTAAAACCCTTCTGCCCTCGATTGAAGTGGAACGAGTGGAAAACGCTGGGCATTTGATTCCCTGGGACGATTTCGAAGGTTTTTTTTGCGCTCAGTCGAAATTTCTCGGTCGCGAACTTATTTCGTAGCCAGTATCGCGGAAAAGAAAGACCAGCGCGCCCGCGTTTGCTAAAATCTGGGCCAGTTATTCAGCGTGACTCAGGGTACCTGCCGCGTGGGTTCAGAAATCGCGTCGTACGAGTAAACCCAATTTGCCTGAATACCGGTCTTTTGCGGATTGACGATTTGCTTCACGCGGTACAGCGTATCGCGATACCAGCGTTTCAACGGCGACGACACATGATACGTTTCGCCGCGCTTTCGAGATTCCAGCTGCACTCGGCTGGTTCGCGGTAGCCGAAGCGCTTCATACTTCTTAAAGATCTCCGCCGGCTCTGACTTTCCCGCCAGCACCGCTCCCAATACATAACCGTCTTCGATAGCCATCGCGGCGCCCTGCGACAAGAACGGCAACATCGGATGAGCCGCATCGCCGAGCAGGGTGACCCGGCCCGAAGACCATGTTTCCATCGGATCGCGGTCGAACAGCCCCCACTTAAAAATATTTTCGGCCATTGAAAAAAGGTTCAGAACATTCGGATGCCAATTCGGATATCCCGCCAACAGTTCTTCGCGGCTGCTCCGAACATTCCACGATTCCTCCACCCAAGCGTCGGCTTCTCGAATCGCCACCACGTTCACCGCCCGTCCCGCGCTTACGTAGTACGTCACCACGTGGCCCTTGGGCCCCAGCCAGAAGGAAGAATCCGGACTGACCAGATCGAAATTCGGTTTTTCCAGAGGAATCAGCGCCCGCCAACACATATTTCCGGTGAAGCGCGGAGCTTCTTCTCCAAATAGGCTTTTGCGGACGGTTGATTGAATCCCGTCGGCCCCCACGATTACGTCCGCCTCGAATTCGCTGCCGTCCGCGAATTTTGCCACCGCAGATTGGGCGTTTTGCGTCACCGACACGCATTGCGCCGAAAGTGTGGTGCTGTTGGGCGGAACCAGAGAAAGCAAAATACGGTGCAGGTCGGCGCGATGCGTATGAAAAAATTCCGCACCGTACAAACGCGGGCACTCATCGACCAGCGGAGTTCGGAAGGCGACATTACCGGTGTGCCAGTTGCGACCAACGATGCTGTTGGGCAAGAAACTGATTTGCCGTAACTCGTCCCACTTTCCCAGTGCGCGAATCACTTTCACCGCGTTCGGCGTCATCTGGATTCCAGCGCCCACTTCGCCAAAGGCCGGGGCGCGTTCGAACAGATGGGACTCAATCCCCAGCTTCGCAAGAGTCGCGGCCAGCGCCAATCCGCCGATGCCGCCACCGATGATTCCCACGCGTAACTTTCTGTTCATGCCTCACCTGCCATCGACTGCAGAGGGAATTGGGCAAAAATCCTAATTCAAGCCTATATTCCCAAATGAACTATTTCCATAATGGGTTTTGCGCTGCTACTATCAGGCGAACGCTCCTCGATTGCAAGTACCATTGGCGCGCTTTTTATCCGCCCTACCGGCGCTGCGCACGTTTCGCGCCGCGGAAGGAGTAGCAAACAAATGGACGTTCAACTCTTGATCGGGAATCAGGATCTGCCCGCAGCAAACGGCGCAGTTTTTGAACGTCGCGACCCAATTGGCGGCGCGGTCACGACCCGTGCGGCGGCTGCTTCGGTGGCCGATGCCGGCGCCGCGGTTCGCGCGGCTTCGGACGCGTTTCCTGACTGGTCCCAGCTGGGCCCGAACGCGCGACGAGCGCTGCTGTTGAAGGCGGCAGATTCAATCGAACAGCGCGGGCAGGAATTTATAGATTCGATGATGGCCGAAACCGGCGCGACCGCCGCCTGGGGCGCATTCAACGTACGGCTGGGAGCAGTCATGCTCCGGGAAGCAGCGGCGATGACCACCCAAGTCGCGGGTGAAGTGATTCCTTCCGATCAGCCTGGATGTTTCGCATTTTCGGTTCGTCAGCCGGTCGGCGTGGTGTTGGGCATTGCGCCTTGGAATGCACCCGTAATTTTGGGCGCGCGAGCAATCGCTCTGCCGCTGGCCTGCGGAAACACCGTAGTTCTCAAGTCATCCGAACTTTGTCCCGGCACCCAATATCTGCTCGGAGTGGTCATGCGTGACGCAGGATTTCCCGCCGGCGTCGTCAACGTGATCAGCAACGCGCCGGAAGCCGCCGGCCAACTTGTGGAAAGCTTGATCGCGAACCCCGCGGTTCGCCGGATCAATTTCACCGGGTCTACGCGGGTTGGCCGCATCGTCGCCGGGATTGCTGCGCGCTATCTAAAGCCTGTGCTTCTAGAACTCGGCGGAAAAGCTCCCATGATTATTTTGGACGATGCCGACCTGGACGAAGCCGTGCGCGCGGCCGCCTTTGGCGCGTTTATGAATCAAGGTCAGATCTGCATGTCCACCGAGCGAATTGTCATCGATGAAAAAATAGCGGATGAATTCCTCGCGCGCTTTGTACGCAAGACCGAATCGCTCAAGTGTGGCAAACCAAGCGTCGCCGGGGTTCACGTCGGTTCGCTGATTGGTCTCGATGCCGCCGAGCGTGTCGACGAACTATTGCGTGATGCGACCTCTAAAGGAGCGCGCGTGCTCGCCGGTGGAACTCGCGAGGAGACCATCGTCCGCCCCACCATCCTCGACGGTGTGCGGCCGGAAATGAAAATCTATTACGAGGAATCGTTCGGCCCGGTGGCCTCGGTAATTCGCGTGCCTGGTGATGAAGAGGCAATCGGCGTGGC
>Ga0307474_10000372_pt1 | contig 32506 bp, 26 predicted proteins | sample atmos_gasesECM1C_2_FD_203312 | JGI IMG/M metagenome (GOLD analysis project Ga0307474, IMG submission 203312) | Hardwood forest soil microbial communities from Morgan-Monroe State Forest, Indiana, United States - atmos_gasesECM1C_05 | ecosystem: Environmental > Terrestrial > Soil > Temperate... | reverse complement strand
GCCGCTCGCGCATGGAGACCGTGCAACTGCGCAACCGCAATCGCGGACTCGCCGCCGCCACGAATACTGAAGTGGAAATGATCGGGACATCGTCGGCTGCGCTGCGGGTGCTCGACACGATCCGTCGGACAGCCCCTACCGATGCGAATGTCCTAATCCTGGGAGAGAACGGGACGGGCAAGGAGTTGGTCGCTCGCGAGATCCATCGCCACTCGCGCCGCGCGGGCGAGGTGTTCTTGCGAGTCGATCTGGGGGCATTGTCGCCGCAGCTTTTCGAAAGCGAGCTATTCGGCCATCGACGCGGCGCTTTCACTGACGCTCGCGAAGATCGCATCGGCCTGTTCCGCGCAGCTGCCGGCGGCACATTGTTTCTCGACGAGATCGGCAACGTGCCGCTGCATCTGCAAAGCAAATTGCTCACAGCACTGGAGCGCCGCGAAGTCGTGCCGGTAGGCGCCGACAAACCGGAGCCTATCGACGTGAGGCTCATCTCGGCCACCAATCTCACCCCGGAGCACCTTGCCGATGCAGATAGGTTTCGACAGGATCTGTTTTATCGCATCAATACCGTGGAAATTAGTTTGCCGCCGTTGCGAGAGCGGCGTGAGGACATTCCATTGTTGCTGGAACACTTCATCGCGTTTTATGCGCAAAAATACAATTTCCCCGTCAAGCGTCTGAGCGCCACCGCGCTGGATGAACTGATGGCCCACGCTTGGCCTGGCAATGTGCGTGCGCTGCGTCATGCGGTAGAGCGTGCCGTAATCTTGAGCGAGGGCGCCATATTGGAGGCCGACGACTTTTCGCTCGCGACAGAACGGACAAATTCTTCCACGACTGGCTCCCACGACACGTCTAGGCTCGACGACATTGAAAGAGGCGCCGTGGCGCGCGCACTTGCCGAGAACAAGGGGAACATCAGTCGTGCGGCGGCAAGCCTGGGACTCACGCGCGCCTCACTGTACCGGCGGAAAATGAAATATGGCCTATAGCCGCTTTCGCGCGAGCGTCGCTCTGCGCACCGCGGCACTGGCGCTCACGATCGTGGGTGCCGCGTGGATGATCGCGCAGACCCGTTGGTATGTGACCATTTCGCTAGTCCTGGCGACTGCGCTGGCTCAGCTGATTGCGCTCGTTCGATTGGCGACGCGATCAAGTCGGGAGGTGGCGAGATTTCTCGAAGCCATCTCCTTCGATGATACATCGCAAAGTTTTTCGGGACTGCTTGCCGATAGTGCCCACAGTGAACTGGGGTCGGCAATGACGCGCGTGTTGACGCAGCTTCGGCTGGTCAGATCAGAGCGCGAAGAGCAGGCCCGCTATTTTCAGACCCTCATCGCGCATGTCCCGGTCGCATTGATCTCTACTGACGAACGCGGCGGGGTCAAACTGCTCAACATGGCCGCGCGGCGGTTGTTTGGAACCGCGCTCACGGAAACGACGCAGTTCGCACGTCACGGCGAGGCGTTCTCTGTCGGCATGGATTCGATCCGACCGGGAACCGCCGCAATCCTGCGGATGGAGCGCCCAACGGGCACTCTGCAGCTCAAGGTGGCGGTGACTGAATTGGCGCTTGGCGGCATCCGCTATCGACTCATTTCGCTGCAGAATATTGAGAGTGAAATGAGCGCTCAGGAGATGGTCGCCTGGCAGACCGTCATTCGCGTCATGGCCCATGAGGTCATGAATTCTCTTACTCCTGTGTCATCGCTCGCGGCCACGGCTCACGATCTGGTAACCGGCGTGATCAAGCAGCTGCCGGCGGATGATCCACGCGCAGCCGCCCTGACAGACGCTGCGGAAGCCCTGGAAACAGTCACCCGGCGCAGCCAAGGACTATTGCATTTCGTGCAAAATCACCGTCGCCTAACCAAACACCTGGTGACACAAATCGAGATTGCCCCGGTGCAGCGCATCTTCGCGCGACTGCAGCGCCTGCTCGCCGGCGACCTGGCGGCCCGCGACATTCATTTGACGACGGCTGTCGAGCCGGAAACACTCGAAATCGCTGCAGACATCGAATTGCTCGATCAGGCCCTCATCAATCTGGTCCGCAACGCGATCGAGGCGCTGCGCGATACGCCGGACGGCCGCATCGGCTTGTCCGCGCACCGTGATCCGGACGGTCGCGTGGCCATCGTGGTCGCGGACAATGGTCCCGGCATTGCCCCGGATCAGCGGGAGAAGATATTCGTGCCCTTTTTCACGACCAAGCGCCAAGGTAGCGGCGTCGGCCTGACACTCGTTCGCCAGATAGCCACGGCTCATGCCGCAACGGTCGACGTTTCGAGTACGCCTGGCGGCGGAGCTACCGTGAGCATGCGCTTTTAGACAGAATCCGCTAACCAGGCCCGGGGATATTCGAGAATAAGATCAATCTCGAGTCCAGACGGCATACCTTCCTGCTTGATTGCATATGTGCATCATTCTAGCCGTGAACATTGTGGTCTTTGATCATACGACTTCCAGAGGAAAAGCGGACGCGCCTTAAGTTGGTTGCGAAGTCACGAAAGGTGAGCGTGACCAAGCTCATTGAGGAGATGGCCACGATTCTGTTGGCGGACTTCGACGCTGAAACTCGCTTCCAATTGCGTGCCGCGCGCGGTCGAGGGCGGATAACGGAGGGACGGGCGCTGCTGGACAAGGCGGCAGGGAAACGAGTTCGCGGGAAGCGCAATTGATTTTTGGTGGTGAAGAGGGGCTGACGTGCCCCTCACCGGCGTGAACCGGAGATAAGTCCCATATTTAGCGCCTGCCCCGACTTAGATCGCGGCGACTGCCACGTTCATGTACGACCTTCGATAGACCCACAACCCCGCAATGGCCAGAGAAAATGCGACGCCGAACACCAGCGCGATCAGATCGATGCGCACACCGGCCCGAACGAGCAACGCGTACACACCGATCATGATGAGCATGGTCGCGTTCTCGCCCAAATTTTGGATGGCGATCGCGTGCCCGGTGCCAACGGTATTGTGGCCGCGCTCCTGCAGCAATGCATTCAACGGAACCACAAAGAAGCCACCCGCGGCGCCGATCAGCGCCAATACACCGAACGCGACCGGCAACGAGTGGACCACCGACATCACGCACACGGCCACGCCGATCAGCACACCGCTCGGCAACGCCCGCTGCGCGCTCGATACCGTGACGAATTTGCCGGCGAGCGCGGCACCCAGCACGATGCCTACCGCCGTCATGGCATTAAGGTATGCCGGTGTACGATTGTTGAGGATACCCAGCGCAAACGGCACCCAGGCGATCAACAGGAATCGCATGGTAGAGCCGATGCCCCAAAACAGACAGGTCCCCGTGATCGAGAATCGCGCGTCGCGCACCGCCATCAATGATCGGCACGCCCGCGCGAAGTCACGCAGAACCGCCGGAATCGACAGCCGCTCCAATGGGTGCACCGGGGTCAGTTTGGGGACCGCAAGATTGGTCGCTGCCGCGAGTGCATAGCAGGCTGCGACGATCCACAATGCGCCTTGCACGTTCCAGTCTGCGAGCGTGCCCCCGGCAATGGCCCCCACCAAAATGGCGGCGATGGTGGAGGACTCGATGAGGCTGTTTGCCTTGACCAATTGCGCGGTCGTTGTGAGCTCCGAGAGTATTCCGTACTTTGCCGGCGAATACGCGGCCGCGCCGATGCCGACGAAACCGTAGGCAAGAAAGGGATTCAAGCCAAGGCAAATCCCGACGGCGCCGACGAACTTCAAGCCATTGGCGATCAGCATGGCCCGGCCCTTCGGCAGGCAGTCCGCCAGGGGTCCCGCGAACGGCGCGAGCACAATGTAGGCGGCGACAAAGAACTCCTGTAGCACTGGCTGAGTCCATTCCGCATAGTGATTGATCTTGAGCAGCGCGAGCGCGACGAACAGCAACGCATTATCGGCCAGCGCCGACAGAAACTGCGACGCCAGGACGGCTGCCATGCCGCGAGTCCACAGCTCCTCCGATTGCACTTGTGGTCCGGAGCTCACGACACGGCAGCCGGATCTGTCATCGCCGGGTTCGGGCCGGCCTCGGCCAAGCTCTTTAACCTCACGTAGTCCGTCTTGCCTGAACCCAGCGCCGGGATCTCCTTCAAAGTCATGATGACGCGGGCCACCGCAAGCTCTGGAAGCCCCAAGATTTTTGCGGCCGCGCTCAATTTCTCGCGGGTCAGCTCGCTCGCCGTTGTAAAGAGCACTATGGCTTCGCCTTTGGCAGCGTCCGGCCGCGTCGAAGCCGCATGACTAAATCCCGGCATCGCCTGCGTGGCGAGGCTTTCGACAACCTCGAGCGACACCATTTCGCCGGCAATTTTGGCGAAGCGCTTGACGCGGCCGCGGATGTGGACGAAGTCATCCTCATCGAGATAAACGATGTCGCCTGTGCTATGCCACCCAAACCCGAGGGAATTCGGCGGCTGAAGGACGCCGGGACGATCGTAGGTCAAATAGCCTTTCATGATGTTGGGACCCTTGACGTGGAGCACCCCGCCGGTGTCGATTCCGGGCACGGGCTCCAATTGGAATTCCATTCCAGGGACCAGCTGACCGACTGTGCGCAAACGGCACGACATCGGGGTGTTGACGGCCACGACTGGGGCGCATTCAGTGACGCCATAGCCCTCGAGCACGCGAATACCGAACTTCTCGATCCATAAAGCACGCACATCATCCGAAAGCTTTTCCGCACCCGACACCACGTAGCGCAATCGTCCGAAATCGTAGGGATGCGCAAACTTGGCGTAATTGCCCAGGAAGGTCGAGGTGCCGAACAGAACCGTACAATTGCGGTCGTACACCAGCTCGGGAATGATGCGGTAGTGAAGCGGGCTTGGATACAAGAAGACTTTGCAGCCGGACACCAACGGCATGATCGCGCCGCAGGTGAGACCAAACGAATGGAACAAAGGCAATGCAATCATGAATTTGTCGAGCGGCGAGAAATCCGCGACCGAGCGTACCTGGGCGACATTGGAGAGGAGCGAGGCGTGCGAATGCACCACACCCTTCGGTTTGCCTTCGGAGCCCGACGTAAACAGAACGATGGCGGGATCGAAGGATCCTTGCGGCGCGAGCGCGGATCGCGGAAGCGCGTACTTCCACATCACCCAGAGCCGATCGGCCCAGGTGAATCGGCTCTTCAAGTCCTCCAGGTAGTACACCTCGATCTCGGATAGCCGATCGATGACGGCCTGCAAGCGTGCCTTCTCGACGAAGGCGCGCGAGGTAATGACCTTGGTGATTTTGGCCGCGGTGCACGCCGCTTGAATTCCGTCGACGCCCGCCGTGTAGTTGAGCATCGCCGGTACCCGCCTGATGGCCGACAGGCCGAGAATCAGGCCCAGAGTCGGCGCGGCGTTCGGGGTCATCACGCCAATGACTTCATTTTCCTGCGTCATCGGCCGCAGAATGCCTGCCAGCGCGAGCGACATCTTAAGAATGGAGCCGTACGACTCCTCCTGCATCCGAATGTCCTCGACCAGGCGATAGTGGGAGCCGAAGGTCCGTTTCGCGTCCAGGAATGCTTCAAACAAAGTGCGTTGCGGGCGAGTCGCGACGATCATGTCAAGCAGGATCCGGCGCATGAGCTCGCCCGCGCGCCGTCGGCGCAGCTTGGCTGAAGTCAACTGCGGCATGGGGATGCTTCGCCTGGCCTGAATGAAGATGCTGATTTTCGGGAATAATTTCAGCGGATAGATTCCCGCGAGACGTCCAAAGTAGCTTTGGCCCGCGCCTTCGATTCGCACCGGCACGATCGTCGCGCCCGTCCTTGCCGCGACGAAGCCGGCCCCGTCGTAAACCTTCATGAGCGAGCCGGTTACCGTCAGGCGACCTTCCGGAAAGATCGCAACGGGCTCGCCGCTTTCCACCAATTTGCAAATCACCTTGATCGCCAGCGGACTTGTGGAATCCACGACTACATGCGGAATCAGAGTGAGCAAGCGCCGAAATAGCGAATTCTTAACCACCTCTGTGTGCACCACAAACGTCGCGCGCACCGGTAGAAAGAGGGCGAGCAGCAGGCCGTCTAGAAACGACTCATGATTCGCCACGATCAACGTGCGTTCATTGTGAAATGACGCCGGGTCCCCCGTGATGGAGAGGCGGAACACCAGACGCAGTACGCCTCGCAACGCCCGCTTGGTCAAAGAATCCGAACTGGAGGCGCTGCGCTGCATAGTGCTCTAATCCTTTAGAACCGCAGTCGACCACGGAATACGATCGGCAACTGCCAAGGAAGTCGCATTTTGGAACAAATGCCGTTCGGGAATGCCGCGCCGATGGCGGGCGGGAATCGCGCGCCCCTCACCGCAACGGGCGGCTCAGGCGCGTCCACTCAAACGCTCGGCAGTGATCATCGCTAAGAATCCGCCCGCGCAATAATTGAGCAATCTCAGACGCACCGCCTCCAAGTCTTTCGCCCGACAAAGGCCTTTCGATAGCCGGTCGACCCGCTCCGTGCCGGAAAGCGCCAACATCATGGAGCCGGCGAGGAAATTGTAGGCCCAGTAGAGTTCCTTCTTCGGGCTGCCCGGAAGCGCGGTCTGCAAAATATCGATCAACTCGAGCACGTTGTCATCGAAGTAGCGATGAATAATTTCACCGCCCCAGGGCGTATTGTCGATTTGTGCGACCAGAGCGAAATAGCTCTTCCAGCCGGCTTCGCCGTGCAAGGACAGGTTGATCATCGGGTTGATGAATGCAGCGATGGCGCCCTCCACCGTGATCACGGCGCTATTGACCACATAGGCGCGCAGCGAGTCGCGACGCGCCGAGACCAGCGGCCGCGCGCGACGCTCGAACACACCATCGAATAAACTGGATTTGCTCTTGAAGTGATAATAAATCAGTGCGACGTCGACACTGGCGGCGTCCGCAACCTGCCGGGTCGTCACTCCGTAGAAACCCCGCTCGGCAAACAACGATTCGGCAGCATCGAGTAGGCGGCCGCGGGCCTTTATCCCATCGTCAGATTGTTTCGGACGGCCGCGCCCGGATTTCTTGCGGCCTTTCGCAGGCGCCTTAGGGTCGAGTTTGGTCACTACTCCCTCTGCTTTTAGTTGTTCGACACATCACCGGCGAGCACTCGCTTTCGGCGTGGCTGCGCTTCGCGGGCCTATTGTGGCACTCCCATTACGAATTGAATTCCCTTTTATGGTACTAAATTTAACATTCGCTGAATAAATTGCCTCTCTGACCGACTGCCAAGAATGAACATACCGGGGGCGTTCTTGGCCCTGCGCCTCGCGCACATATGCAGATCACGCGGCAATTGCCGTAAAACCCTGCTGATATTTCACGACAAGTCGGACGGCGGCCGCGCGCTTGGCGCCAGATTTTGTCGTGTTCGACAGTCAGAGGTTTCTTGACAAGGCTGAGTCTCTGGCATAATTTCAACGTTCGCTGAAATTTAAAGAGAGTCGAAACTTACGGCTCCGCTCCGACGGTCTTGATTCCGACGGTCATAAATAGGGGGTTATATGGCTTCATTTCGCTCAATGCTCGCGGCGCTCTCGGGCACCGCGGCCTCACTCTGCGCATCCTGGGCCGTGGCACAAGCTGTCGCAGCCGCGACCGGCGGGTCCGGAACGGAACTTGCGGAAATCATCGTCACGGCAACCCGGCGCTCCGAGTCCATCCAGAATGTGCCGAGCAGCATCACCGCTCTGACCTCCAACACTTTGGACCAGATCAAGGCCCGCGATTTGAACGACTTCGCGGGGTTCGTGCCCGGTTTGAGCTTTGGCTCGACCGGCCCCAGCACGAACCTGCTGGTGATTCGCGGCATAACGACCGGATCGCAGCTGAGCAGCGCGACCGGCGTGTACCTGGATGACATTCCCTTGGGCGCCAGCACCTCGAACGGCGTGGGTTATCAAAGTTTGAACATCAACGCATTCGATCTGAATCGCATTGAAGTGCTGAACGGCCCGCAGGGCACGCTGTACGGGGCGACCTCGTTGGGCGGCACCATTAAGTACATCCCGAATTCACCGGATTTGAAATCCTTCGGCCTCGACGCCGGCGTGGAAGTGTCCTCCACCGAGCATGGCCATATCAATCACGCCTATACCGGCATGGTCAATTTGCCCATCGCCGATGTCGCAGCGATTCGCGTCGACGGTTATCAGGTGTATGACTCAGGCTATGCGAAGGATCCGGTCTACGGGCGAGACAACCAGGGATGGTCTCGGTCGGAGGGCGGCCGAGTCGCCTTGTTGCTGCAGCCCACGGATGACCTGGATATCCAATTACGCGCGTCGACCCAGCACATTCCCAGTGAAAGCGCGGATGTCGGATTTCGCGATCCCAAGACTCACGAGCCGACCTACGGCACGTATGATCAGGCGTACCCGACGTTTCAACCGTCTGATTACAGCTTGACGCTGTACTCGGCCGCGATCAACTACAACACGCCGTGGGCCAAATTCACTTCGATCACGGGCCTGCAAACCAACAACGGCACGAGCTATACAGACAACAGCCTGACGTATGATGCGGCGCTCGCCGCGTTCGGCGCGGCCGGCGATCCGTGGAGCCTGTACGTCAATACCACGACCAAGAAATTTACCCAGGAGTTTCGCGTCGCTTCGCACGAAGACACGGTCTTCCAGTGGTTGGCGGGCGCGTTCTTGAGCAATGAAAAGACCAGCGAGACGGTCGACCTGTTTGATAACGCAAATCCGGGCGGCACTTTTTTTGGGATCTCGCCTTTCACGAGTTTCCTGCCCAGCACCTACCGTGAATACGCGGCCTATGCGGACGCCAACATCTTTTTCACCAAACAACTGGAATTGGGATTGGGTGTGCGCTACAGCCGGCAAAAGCAGGCCTATGAAGAAACCGTGAGCGGCCTGCTCGCGACCGGCTCGGCCGCGGTCTTGACGCCGCCGGTGGCGACATCGGATCAAAGCGTGATGACTTATTTGATCAATCCGAAGTTTCATATCACGGACGATGTGATGGTGTATGCCCGCGCGGCCAGTGGCTTCCGACCCGGCGGCCCCAATTTCGTGCTGTCGCCCGGCCTTGGCAATCCCACCTACGATCCTGACCGGCTGTGGAGCTACGAGCTCGGTGAAAAGGCGACTTTTCTCGACAAGCGCGCGACGCTGAACTTCGATGTCTACGACATTTTGTGGAAGGACATTCAGGTCACGGTTAATGTCGGCGGCGTCAACCAGCTCGAGAATGCCGGCACGGCACGCGTCACCGGCGCCGAGATGGCATTCGACTATCGCATCACTGCGCCACTGACGCTCGGCGGTTCGGCCGCATACACCAATGCCCGCCTGACTTCGACGCCGGCCGTGATCGATGTGACCACGCCCGGCGTTCGACTGCCCTTATCGCCGCGTTTCAACTTCGCGCTGCTCGGCACCTACGACGTCGAGCTGCCCGGTGGTTACTCAGGCTCAGTCAATGTCACCGATCGATGGATTGGCGAGCGCAACGCGGGATTCGGCACGCCGATCAGTCAGCAGTACACCTTGGCGTCCTACAACATCACAGACCTGAATTTCTCGGTGCACGCACCGAATCACTTGGAATACGGTCTGTTTTTGCGCAACCTGTTCGACAAGGCGGGCGAGGTCTCCGCAAACATCATACCCCTCCAGTACAACCCCGCCGCACCGGTCCAAGTGTTTTTGGCGCAACCTCGAACGGTGGGCCTGTCGATCAATTATAAATATTGATGCCATGGAGTTTTGCAGCGCCGAGACGGCGAGCGGCCGAATCCAAGGACTGATCAGTTCAGGAGTTCGGCAGTTCAAAGGCGTCCCCTATGGGGCGTCCACCGCCGGGGCGAACCGCTTTCAGCGGCCGAAACCTGCGACGCCGTGGACGGGCGTGCGCGATTGCTTCGGTTACGCGGCGGTCTCGCCCCAGGTTCCCTATGATGTCGGTCATGACTACGCGCGGCTGATCCAGTTTGATTTGAATGTAGCGCTCGGCGGAATGGGCGAGGACTGCCTGCATCTCAATATCTGGACACCCGGACTCGGCCGCCAGGATAAGCGCGCGGTGCTGTTTTGCATTCATGGCGGCGGCTTCGCGATTTGCTCGGGCAATCACCCGATATACGACGGCACCAAGCTCGCGCAATGCGGCGATGTCGTGGTCGTCACCGTGACGCACCGCTTGTCGAGCTTTGGATATTTGAATCTTAAGGATCTTGATCCCTCGGGGCCTTGGGCCGACGCCAGCGCCGCGGGCATGCTGGATCTCGTCGCCGCGCTCAAATGGGTGCGCGACAACATCGAGAACTTTGGCGGCGATCCTGGCTGTGTCACGATCTTTGGACAATCAGGCGGCGGCTGGAAGGTGAGTACGCTGCTGGCGATGCCGGCGGCCCGAGGTCTATTTCATCGGGCGGCAATTCAGAGCGGATCACTGGTGTCGCATATGCCCCGGGAGGCAGCGGCGCAGGTTTCGCGGGCCTTCATGGGACACCTTGGCCTGACGCCGGCAACTCTCGACCGAATTCAAGAGCTGCCCTGGACACAAATACTCGCGGCGCAAACGGCGATCGGCGCGCAGGCGTTTGCACCCATTGTCGAGGATGCGCACATTCCCGCGCAGCCCTCGGACCCTCAGGTCGCATCGTTATCCGACCACGTGCCGCTGATCATTTCCACCACCCTGGATGATGCCGGTCTGTTCTTTGATCGATTTGCCATGACGGAACAGGAACTCACCGATACCCTGTCGGCAAGCTACGGCGCCAAGGCGGCCTTGCTGCACGCTACCTACCGCCAGTACTTTCCGGCGAAGTCGCCTTTCCTTTTGTACGCGCAAATCATTACCGATGCCGGTTTCCGGCGCTTCGCGCATGCGCAGGCCGAGGCAAAGGCGGCGCGTCAGTGTGCCGCGGTTTACACCTATTTGTGGGAATGGACTTGCCCCGCGTACGATGGAAAGTTCGGCGCCGCGCATGCCATGGATGTCGCGGCGTCGATGCACAACGAGCGCGATGCCATTTTGGGCAGCGGCTCAGCCGAGGCACGTCGCATGTGCGACGCCTTGGCGTCGGCGCTTCTCGCCTTCGCCAAGACCGGCGATCCGAACAACGCGCAGATTCCCCGGTGGCCGCGCTTCGATGCATCGCAACGATCGACGCTGGTTTTCGACCGCAATACCCGGATGGAGCACGATCCTCACCGCGCACTGCGCGAGTTGTGGTTGGATATGCCGCCGGCCCTCAGCGTCTTAGGCTGAAGCAGTGCCGGGCCCTCACGCGTGACGGAATTGCGCAGCAAATCGGTGTTGGTCACCGGCGCGGACCGCGGCATCGGTAAAAGCATCGCCCTCGCCTTCGCAACGGCCGGCGCCCGCGTTGCAGCGCACGGCCTCATGGAGGCCAACGAGGCGTCACGGTTGATTGCGGAGTTGCAGGCGGGGGGAAGTCCCCAAGCCAGATACTTTGGCGGTGATTTGCGCGACGTCGATCAAATCGACGCCTTGATGGCACAGGTGTTCGCATGGGGCCACCTCGATATCCTGGTGAACAACGCGGGTATTCAACACACCGCGCCGATCACCGCGATCAGCGCCGAGGTGTGGAACGATATTCTCGCGGTCAATCTGTCGGCGGCGTTTCACACCATGCGCCATGCCTTACCGCGGATGGCCGAAGCCCACTTCGGGCGCGTGATCAACATCGCCTCCGTGCATGGCCTGGTGGCCTCTGTCAGCAAAGCGCCCTATGTCGCAGCCAAGTTCGGACTCGTCGGCCTGTCGAAAGTCGCGGCGCTCGAATATGCGCACATCGGCAGCGCCGACACCGGCGGCGTCACCATCAATTGCATCTGCCCTGGCTGGGTGGACACCGCATTGCTGGCGCCACAGATTGCCGAGCGGCGTCAAGAACTAGGGGTGTCCGCTGCGGCCGCGATCGATGCCATGCTGGCGGAAAAGCAGCCCTCGCACCGGCTTTCCTCTCCTGCAGAGATTGCCCGTCTGGCGGTGTGGCTGTGCGCTCCCGATGCGCACAACATCACGGGCACCGCCATTCCGGTCGACGGCGGCTGGACCGCGCAGTAGCGTCCGGGACAATCTCAAAAAGCGATGATTCCGTGCCGCAATGCATAGCGGGTAAGATCCGCGACGCTATGAAGTTGTAACTTGCGTAAGATATTGCGCCGATGCGCCTCCACGGTCGCAACCGCAATACCCATGTGTGCCGCAATCGCGGCACTGCGCTGACCCTCGGCAATGAGCTTTAACACCTCTTTCTCGCGTTTTCCCAAGGTGTTGGGTTGGGACAGCTCGGCGCTCGGTGCGGCATCCTCCCAGAGTGTCATCACCGCGCTCGTGACTTCCGGAGACAGATAGCTCTTGCCGCTCGCCACCGCTCGCAGGGCGTGAATCAACTCTCGTCCCGACGCCGATTTCACCACATAGCCCTTGGCCCCGGCCTTGCTCATCGCGCGCACAAACTGCCGGTCCGTATATCCGCTCAAGGCGATGATCTTCAATTCAGGATACAGACGCCGAAGCTCGCGCGCGACCTGCTCGCCATTCATCTCCGGCATCGCGATATCGAGAATTAGAATGTCCGGACGCAGACTTTCAATTCGCTCAAAGCACTCCCTGCCGTTGGAGGCCTCCCCCACCAGCTCGAATTCCGATGATTCCGCAATCAAGTGCCCGACCGCTTCGCGAATGAGCGGATGGTCATCGACCAGCATAATCCGGACAGGCTTCATGACCGTTTCACCGGGACCTGAATAACCGCCGTGGTGCCGCGATTTCGTTCACTTTTCAATTGGAACGAGCCGCCGATGTACGTAATCCGCTCTTTTATCGTCGCAAGTCCCAGGCCTCCGGCGGATCCTGATGACTGTGATGCGGGTATCCCGCTCCCTTGATCGGTCACCGTGACGATCAGTTGATCATTGGCGGATCTTAGCGCGATGTGCGCGCTCTTCACCTTCGCGTGGCGAGACACGTTGATCAGAAGTTCGCGCACGGCACGAAAAAGAATCGAAGCGGTAATGGAATCCAGGTGTTTGAGTTTTGCATCGTCATCCAGCATGACTTGCAAATGATAGGTTTTTCGCATCTCCTCGCTCAGCCATTCGACCGCCGGGACAAACCCCAATTGTTCCAACACAGGAGGATTCAGCTGCGCGGTCAAGCTGCGCATTTCCCGCACCACACCCTCGAGCAGCTGCGCGACTTCATTCAAGGCCGGATGCAGAGGGGTTGCCTTTTCCGAACTTCGCAGAGCGTCGAGCTTGATCGTGGCGGCGTTCAACTCCTGTCCCAATCCATCATGCAGGTCGCGCGCAATCGATTGCCGCTCCCGCACTTCGGCGAGCGCCAGCTGACGCGAAAGACGACCGAGTTCCTCGGTGCGCTCAACTACGCGCCTTTCGAGGTGCGCATTGGCGGCAACCTTCGCCTCGATCTGCTCTTGTGCCGCTCGCTTGGCCTCCGTGATGTCAGCGAAGGTGATCACGACGCCGGCGATCTGGTTTCCCTCGGCGCGATACGGGACGATACGTCGAAGGTACGCCCCTTTGTAGTCGAGCTCCTGGGATTGCGGCGCCTGCGTTTGCAACACGGTCTGTGCCTGCCCGATCAGGGCGGAATCGATAGCCCCTAAACTCAAGTCCGCGATCGGTCGCCCGATATCGCTTGGCAGCAAGTTGAACAGGCGATGAGCGGCGGGAGTGAACCACTTGATGCGATACGCGCGGTCAAGACAGAGGGTGGCGACTTCATTGGAGGCGAGTAGATTCCGCAGATCCGCATTCGCAATCTCCAGCTCGCTCACTTTGGTCTGCAGCTGCGCGTTGACTGTATTGAGTTCCTCATTGACGGACTGCAGTTCCTCCTTGGAGCTTTCCAGCTCCTCATTCATCGATTGCAGCTCTTCATTGATCGACATCGTTTCTTCGTGGGATGCGCGCAACTCCTCGTTCGAGGTCTTCAATTGACCGACCGCGTTTTGCAGATCCTGTTGCGCGGCGCGTAACTCTCTTTGCAATTTACTTCGCGGCGGGCGGGAGGGGCCATTCACAAGCACCGCGGCGTGCGGCAAGCGCTCGATTGAGGCGTTGCGCGCGAGATCGGCGTGCAGAGCCGCACGTCCCGTATCCAGGACCTTCGGTTCGCGGCTCGATGCCGGCGCGCGAGACTTCATGGCCCCTGCCTGCCAAGAGATTCGAGCGCGGGGTGTGTTGCCGACTCGCTGATAGATGTGCCATTTCTGCGAGAGGCTCTTGAAGAGGTTTTCGTGGACACCGACCGTTTCGGCGCCCCCCAAGAACAGGTAGCCATTCGGGAGCAGCGCGAAATGACAGAGCAACAAGATGCGTTCTTGGGTCGCCGGTTCAATATAGATCAGCAGATTGCGGCACGTGACGAGATCAAGGCGCGAAAACGGCGGGTCGACCAACAAGTCGTGTGCGCCGAAAATGACACTCTCGCGCACCTGCGGAATGACTTCGTAGTGCTGGTCGTCCTTTGTCTCCTGAAAGTAGTGTGCCAAGAATCCAGGGGGCACCTGATTGCGAATGCCCATGGGATAGCGGCCGGCGCGGGCGTAATTTAACGACTCTTCGTTCGCATCGGTGCCAAATATCTGCAAGGGGCAACGCTTTCGCAATTTCTTGAGCCGCGCCAAGATGAGGATGGCCAGCGTGTACGCCTCCTCTCCGGTACCGGCGCCGGCCACCCACGCCCGGATCGGCGCGCCAGCCTTCTTGGCGCCGATCAAGGGGCGCAGCACCACGGTATCGAGTGCCTTCCAGGCTTGTGCATCTCGAAAGAACTCGGTCACACCGATGAGCAGATCTTTGCGCAGCGCGGTGACTTCGCCGGCGTCGCGACGTAGGCGCCTGGTGTATTCGCCGATGTCCTTTAAATTGAGAAGCCCCATGCGTCGCTCGATGCGACGGGAGAGCATTGGCTCCTTGTAACCGCGAAAACTTTGGCCGTGCTCGGATTCCAAAATTCCCAGTATTTTCCCCATCGGATCGCCTGGCGGTCGGCGCGATGAAATCTTACTGGGCATACGCACATAAGCATGGCGCGCGTAGCTCACCAAGATGCGGGGCATTTTGGCGATGGGTAACACATGGACGATAAGGCCTGTCGCCATCGCGCTTCGGGGCATGCCGTCAAATTGAGCAGTCTCGGGGGCCTGTACGAGCACAATGCCGCCATTTGCGACGATGTCTCTCAAGCCCAGCGCGCCATCACTTCCGGTACCGGAGAGAATGATGCCAATCGCACGCTCGCGCCGATCCTCCCCCAACGAACGAAATAACTGATCCACCGGTAGGCGGTGCCCGCGGGCTTCGGTGGGCTTTGCGAGGCGGATGTGCCCCCTTTGAACTCGGATGTCTCGATCCGCGGGTGTCGTGTAAACGCAGTTCGGTTCCAAGAGCATGCCATCCTCGGCCGCGTGCACACTCATGGCTGTGTGGCGCGAGAATAGCTCAGCGGACAGGCTGCGCGGAGAAGGGCTCAGGTGCTGAAGAATAATGAAGCTCAAGCCGCTGTTGGCCGGTACAACGTGCAGAAATTCAATGAGTGCGTCAAAGCCCCCGGCGGACGCTCCGATAGCCACGACGCACGGGGAAGCATCGACTTTGCCGCCGGAGCCTGCGGTGCGCGCGGCGCTGCGCGGACGCTTGGATTTTATCGGCCGCCGCGGCTTCCGCGCGGCGCTCGTGGCTCTTCGCTTGTTGCCCATGGCGCCACAGTCTACGGCACCTCATACCCTATCGGGGGCCCGCTCACGTCTCTCCGTTACGGCGTGGCGCCTCGAAGACCTCGATCAATCCAACACACCGACCTTCCTCATACAATTCGTAGCAGGAGCCGTCGTTTGCCCGCAATTCCAGCCCCCCGCTTAGCTGTACGAGTACTTGATCGAATAACGGCAACTTCAGCTCCCTGGCCTCCTCCTCGACTTCGGCACAGAGTGTCGCCGGGGATAGCGCAACCCCGTCGGCATCGAGAAGAAGGACCGCTTTAGTCACTCACCCCTCCTTCCGAACTTATATGCATGCAGCCCCGTGCTGCGAACCAGTTCCTCAAGGATCCGGAGAACCGCATATTCAAGAGGCCGAACTTTCCTTGCAGCGAGAGGCTCATGGCGCCCTCCGGGGAATTCGCGGTGTTAATGCGGTGGTCAAGCTCTTTTATCAAGGCGTTGCAATCGGACGGGTTAGCCGGCATCAGCACCGCAAATTGATTGTTTCCAAGTCTGCCGATGACCGAATTTCCTCGAAACACGTGACGCAGAATGTCGGCGGTGCGGGTCAGCAAAAGATCCCCGGCTTCAGACCCCAATGCATGTTTGATGAACTTCAAATGAGCAAGCTCGATCAACAGCCACATTGCCGAAGGCAAGTCCTGGCCTGAAGCTCTCAGATTTTCGGCTGCCCGCAAGAAGCCCGGGGCATTGTAAAGCTGAGTCACCGGATCTCGGAACGACATGGAAATTTATGCCTCGGCGTCGACCGTTAGCGGAGTAAGAGCTTTCGTCAACAAGTTACTTTTCATCGTGCGGAGGGAGAAGCGCATTGGTGGCGAACTTTAAGAAGCCGCCTTGTACAAAGTGGGAGAGATCCGGACTACTCGATCGCTCTCCATCGCGCGAGCGGGAAGTTCCGAAAGCGGCACGATCGAAAGCGGTCGCGAGACTAAAGGATTGCATCGAAGCCGCGGAAGCATTCCCGATAGATCCTGACGCTTGAAGGATCTTTGCCAGACGTTCGGGCGTGCCGACATCGCTCCAACCACAGGGCGGGACCGATAAGAACTGAAGACGATCGGGGTGTTTTTGCAGCACGTCGCGAGCGAAGTCGAGAGGGGGATGGCCTGCATAGAGGGAGGCAAGTCTCGCGGAGTCAGGGAATGAGTCCGGCCAGTGCTCGAGGATCTCTTTTAAATCCAACGTGAGCCCGGGCGCCACCCGCGAATACAGATCGACAAATCGCGAAACGCGCCCAGCGAAGATCCCGCTGCTCCACAGGCTGCCGGCGCCAATCAATTCAGCGGCCATCGCCTCGTCCGGCTTCTCAGTAAACTTAAGCACCGGTCGCATCCCGAAACCGGAATCGGAGGCTGGGGACAAATAGCCGAAACCGGAATCGGGTGCGTTCGGGGACATGCCAAGCAGGGTGATTTTGTCGCTACTTAAAACTCCCGCTGAAGTGGCCTGACGCATGACTTCCGCCAGCACCTCTTCATGCTCGACATAGTGATCGGTGGGAATACAGATGACTCCGGCCTCAGGGTCGGACTTGGCGATGACCAACAAGGGTAATAAGACGCCGAGCCCTGTGCCGCGATTGCAGGGTTGGACCACAACATTGGTACGCTGCAATGCGACGAATTCGCGTTCCCACCAGGACCGGTGGGCTTCAGTGACCACGGCGACAATCCGCTCGCGCGAACTGACTGCCAATGCGCGTTGCAGCGATAGCTGTAGCAGCGAGGGGCCGCCATTGAGCGAACCATACTGCGTTGGCATTGAGACGCCAAATACGCTGGGCTGTAGGCGCGGTCCATCACCGCCCCCCAGCAACACGGCCCAAACATTTCCCTGTTGGGTCCTCAAAGGACTCCCTCCAAGGCCTGACAACCTTTCGGCCGTGTCATTGGGGGAATTGAGCGTATACGCGCGAAAGGGGTTGCGATATTCGGCCTTCACAGTACTGAAATTACCTGGTTCTGTGTAATTTCAATTCCAAATGTCGGCCCTTCCCTACCCATGTTACGCACGCTGCCTGACAGAAGGTCGGGCGCCGGCGGAATAGCCTCTGCAACAAAAGCTACGCCGTCCCCGCAAAGAGCCGGTCAAGGAATAGCCCATGTCGACTATCTTGAATTTCTCCCCGTCCCACGTGAGCCGACCTCGCAAAACAATCGAGGCGCTTCTCGAGGGGTGCGGCGTTCGCATCAATGGCAGCAACCCATGGGACATCCGCATATTCGATGAGGATTTCTATGCGCGGGTTCTGCGGCAGGGATCTCTAGGCTTTGGTGAATCGTACATGGAGCGGTGGTGGGATGTGGAGGATCTCGAGGAACTCATCTACCGGCTACTGAACGCGCATCTTGATGAACGGGTGCGCACATGGCGTGATGCGCTGGCCTATATCAGCGCTGCGCTCTTCAATCGCCAGCGCCGTGCGCGCGCCTTCGCGGTGGGCGAGCGTCATTACGACCTCGGCAATGACCTGTACGAGGGCATGCTGGATTCTCGCATGATCTACAGTTGCGGCTATTGGCAGAACGCGCGCACGCTCGAAGAGGCGCAGCGCGCGAAACTCGATCTGGTCTTTCGAAAACTTGACCTGAAACGCGGCCAACGCGTCCTGGATGTGGGATGCGGCTGGGGCGGCGCCCTCGAATACGCCGCGCGGGAATACGGCGTCGAGGGTGTCGGCATCACGGTTTCCCGTGAGCAGGCCGACTATGCCCGCGACAGATGCGCCGGCCTGCCCATCGAGATACGGCTGCAAGACTATCGCGAGACGCGCGGTGACTTCGATCATATTTATTCCATTGGGATGTTCGAGCACGTCGGACCGAAGAACTATCGCCGCTATTTGCAAACCCTGCGTCGCTGTCTGCGGTCCGGTGGACGCTTCTTGCTGCACACCATTGGTGCCAACAGCGCAAGCAAACGGCGGACCAACGATCCTTGGATTGAAAAATACATTTTCCCAAATTCAAAATTGCCGACGGAGCCGCAGATTGCGGCCGCCATCGAAGGCGTGTTCAGCATCGCTGGACGGCAGGCGATCGGCGCTCACTACGTTCCCACCCTGCGGACCTGGCGGACGAATTTCGAGCGGCATTGGCCGACGCTCAGAAAAACACGCGACGATGCCTTTTTTCGGATGTGGGAGTTTTACCTGAACTCCAGCGCCGCCACTTTCCGCGCCGCCAAGAACGATGTGTGGCAGTTCTTGCTGACCCCTGCGTGAGCCGCCGGCTGGCGGCTACGCCTTTGATTCGCCGGTGCCGGGCGAATGCAGGATGCACGAACAGCGCGGCCAGGCGAAGAAGCTCTAAATGCGAACCAATTTGATGATTGATTTCAGAGCGTCAAAATCGGCGGGGTTTCGCGTGTAGAGGGGTATGCTGTTTGCCGCGGCGGTAGGAGGGCGGATTCGAGGGAATTTTTTGGTTCGAAGGCGTTCATTCGGGGGGCTATTCGGTCATTTTAAGGTCGTTAAGGATTATTTAGCGCGCGGGCAGGAAAAGCCTGGCAATCCCTCGACCACACCTAGTATTCTCAAAGCTGCTGCGCACAATCTGGGCGGCGTAACCGTGGAGAAGACCCTTTGGCATCGGCGCCCCTCCACGGCACCACACGAGTTTGCCGAGCGCTGTGGTGCGCGGTGGCGCTACTCGTAAGTCACAGCGCGAATGCCATCGATCCCACTGAGTACCTGTCCGAGCTGCATCATACTCAGTGGACCGCCCGTGAAGGAGCACCTGGCGCAATCGCCGCACTCGCCCAGACCAAGGACGGCTACCTGTGGCTAGCCACTCCCATCGGATTGTTCCGCTTCGATGGCGAGACTTTCGAGCACCCTACCTTTTCAGATAAAGGCCTCTCGATTAATGGTGACGTGTCAACTCTTTATACGACTCCGTCGGGAGATCTTTGGGTCGGCATGAGATTTGGGGGCGCTTATCGGCTGCGCGACGGTCACCTCACTCAGTATGCCGAAGGAGAAGGACTGCCTCTGCACACGATTCGTCAGTTTGCGGTGACGCGCGACGGCACGCTGTGGGCCGCTCTAACAAACGGACTGTTTCGCTTTACAGGCAATCGTTGGGAGGCCATTGGTGCGGATTGGAACTACCCAGCGACTGAGGGATACAACATTTTTTGCGACCGCGCCGGCACGCTGTGGTCTCGGAGCATGCAGGGCTCGTTCTTTCTAATGGAAGGCTCCAAGACCTTTCAAAGGTCTCCCGTCCGCGGCGGTCGCGGCTGGATGCTCGCGGCACCCGACGGCGCCGTCTGGGTGTCGGACCCTGATCAAGGGTTAGTGCCGCTGTCAAATCCAGGGCGTGCGATTTCTGTGCTCGCTCCCGGATACGATGCGGGCGCGCTGACGGCCCTTTTCGATCGCGACGGCGGTTTGTGGATTGTCCTGCAGCGCGACAAAGCCACCGTATTTTCACGCATAGCGATTCCGCAAAAACTCTGGGGGAACGGCACTCCATTGGCGACAAGCGACATTCAGACCTTAAGGTCGAGCCAAGCATTAACGGGACTTCCCTTCAACTTTCTCGAAGACCGCGAGGGAAACCTTTGGTTGGCGACCGATGGCGGCCTCGATCGGCTTCGACCCAACAAACTGCATTCGGCCTTGGAGGGCGAACTCTTAACGCATCAGTCGGTGATCGCGACGAGTCCGGACGGCGATCTGCTGGTCGCCGCTTTTCCGAAGCTGCTGTTGAGATTCGCTCCTAATCAAATCATCCCCAGCATTGATCCGCGATTTGATTTGCCTGACGAAATAAGCGCGCTATACGGTGGATCCGATGGCGGCTTGTGGCTGGGAATGGAACAGGTGGGTCTCGCGTACTATGGAGCTAAAATTAAAGCGGTGCCGCTGCCCACGCCGGACAGAGCTCGTGACATTCAAGCCTTGACCGAAGACCGCAGCGGCGCGCTTTGGGTTTCCAGCATTCCCGAGGGGCTGTTTCGTTACCGCGAGAAGACCTGGCTCCTCAATGGCGGGATCCCGGAATTACCGACGAAAGTGCCGGTAACCCTCTCCACTGATTCATCGGGCAAGCTATGGTTTGGATATCGGGACAACGAAATTGCCATTATCGAAGGCACCCACGTTCAAATGCTCGGGCCGAAGCAAGGCTTAAACGTCGGCATTGTTCTCGCGATTGCATTTCACTCCGATCGCACCTGGATCGGGGGCAATGAGAACGCGTCTCTATACAAAGACGACCGCTTCTGGCCTCTGATGAGAGCAGACGGCGCAGCTTTCACCGGCGTGTCCGGAATTGCCGAGGACGACGCCGGAGGGCTTTGGCTCAATGGCAGCACGGGTGTGTCGTATATCGCTCCAGGCGAGATCGATGCCTTCTCAAAAGCCCCCACCCGTCGAGTGACCGCGGAAACGCTCAATTTTGAGGACGGCCTAAACGGGATAGCGGCGCAAATTCGACCCCTCAATACTGCGCTCAAAAGTGCCGACGGGCGCATCTGGATCACCACATCGGCGGGTGCCTACTGGATTGATCCGAAGCACATTCGCAGAAACCCAATGCCGCCTACGGTGCTTTTGAAATCAGTGAGGACCAACGGAGTGAGTTATGCACTTGGCACCGATGTCGCGTTGCCCGTGCATAGTACCAACCTGGAATTTCAGTTTACGGCGGCCAGTCTCTCAATTCCTTCACGCGTACGCTTCAAGTACCGGTTCGAAGGAGTTGATGCGGATTGGCAGGATGCGGGTAGCCGTCGACAGGCCTTTTATACGAACATCGCTCCAGGCGCGCATCGATTCGAAGTCGCGGCAGCGAACGAGGACGGGGTTTGGAGTCAGTCCGCCGTGGCCGCCAATATCATGATTGCGCCGACGTTCTACCAAACGCGCTGGTTTTATGCGGTCTGCGCAACCGCGATGCTAGCGACACTCTGGCAACTGTACCGCCTTCGGGTTCGTCTGTTGGCGAAGCAAATGGGCGCTCGCATGGGAGCCAGGCTCGAGGAGCGCGAGCGCATCGCTCGCGAACTTCACGATACGCTGCTGCAAAGCACTCAAGGGCTCATTCTACTGTTTCAAGGATTTGCGGGTCGCTTAGCAAGGCCCGATCCGATGCGAACGCAAATGGAGTCTGCGCTGGATCAGGCCGATCAACTGTTGAACGAAGCCCGCGATCGCGTGAGTGATTTGCGCACAACGGGCATCAACAGTGATCTTGCCGGCGCCCTCACTCGATTCGCGGAGGAGTTGTTTTCCGGTGGAACGGTCGCGTTCACAATCGTGGCGACCGGGTCGCCAACGATACTGACGCTCTCGGCGGCAGACGACATCTATCGAATCGGCCGTGAAGGTCTTAGCAACGCGTCCGTGCATGCCCATGCCTCAAATATCGAGGTTGAGATTGCCTATGAAGCCGAGCAACTGAGAATGCGTATTCGGGATGACGGCAGGGGTATTTCGAGCGAAATCCTGCAGAAAGGCGCCCGAGCACATCATTTCGGACTACAGGGAATGCGAGAACGTGCCCAGCGTATCGGCGGGGTTTTCAATATATGGAGTCGTGAAGGCGCAGGTACGGAGCTGGAGCTGATTGTACCTGCTGCGCAGGCTTTTCATAACCATCGCGCGAAACACACTGGAATGAGTGTTTTTCTTCGCTTTCGCGGTTTGCGAGATTAGGAGTCAAGCATGTCTTCCGGTCGACGAATAGCAATCCTGGTGGCAGATGATCATCCGGTATTTCGCCAAGGCTTGGCCGCTATGTTGGCGAACGAGAATGACATGCGTCTAGTTGCGGAGGCTGCAAACGGCGTGGAGGCGGTTGAGCAGTTTCGAGCAACTCGGCCCGATGTGACCCTGCTCGATGTTCAAATGCCCGAAATGGACGGTATCGACGCCATTCACGCAATACGCCAACTCGATCCAGTCGCGCGAATCATCATACTGACAACCTATGCGGGGGATGTGCTGGCGCAACGCGCGCTGAAAGCCGGCGCGCAGGCGTACGTGCTTAAAGGCATGCTTCGAAAGGATCTGGTAGAGACCATTCGAGCGGTTCACCATGGGCTGAGGCGTGTCAACACCGAAGTTGCCACTCAGATGGCGCATCACGTTGCGGACGATTCACTGTCGGATCGGGAAGTCCAGGTGTTGCGATTGGTTGCCACGGGCCATTCCAACAAACGCGTCGGCGCCCAATTGTCGATTACAGAGGAAACCGTCAAAGGTCACGTGCGCAGCATCTTGACCAAACTCGGAGCGTCCGATCGTACGCATGCAGTGACCATCGGGTTGTCGAGAGGCATCATTCAGCTCTAGATCCGGGATTTGGCGTGCGCTTAGCACGAAAGTCCGTCACGTGCACCCCCCGATGGAACTGTCATTCGCAGCCCCAAGCTGGCGTGACTCGCCATCCCACGGATCGATAATGGCTGCAGTAACTCTGAGGGTCGGAGATGATGTGCAACGACTTTTCTCGACATTTCCGGATGGATGGCCCGGGCGTGCGTTGTTGCTACTAAGATTGGTGGCGGCCGCCCCGCTTCTTTGCCGCTCGGTTGATTTCCTCGGTAGCTTCGTTCTGGGACCAGTAATCGCCGTGGACATGGTGGCGCTCGTCTCTGGAATACTCATTGCTCTGGGATTTTGCACGCCGCTGGGAGCATTTCTGCAGCTCGCCTTGGAAGCGTGGCTGGCGCTCAGGTCAGACCACCTGTTCGCAGATCACCTGATTCTTGCCGCAATCGGCCTCAGCCTGTGCATGCTTGGACCCGGCGCATGGTCAGTCGATGCCCGTCTCTTCGGGCGGCGAAGGATCGAGCTGCGCTAGGAAGCTTCGCGGTCAGCACAGCCTGTGCACGCTCAAGGCACAGACCCCCCGAAATGGGTGTCCAAATTCACCGCGATCGGGTCAATACCGGCGCCTCACGCGCGCGCAAGCTCAGTGCACCTCGAAAACTCAACCCCACACAGGTGCATCATGTTTACCGCAACGTTTTCTTCCTCTCTGCGCTTTTTCTTACACTTGGGTCTGGTCCTGTCGCTCGTGCTTCCCGGGCTCGTCGATGCCCAGGTACCACCCGCCGGCGTCAAGAATATTGTGTTAGTACATGGGGCGTTCGCCGACGGTAGCAGCTGGTCCAAGGTGATTCCGATCTTGGAAGCTCGCGGTTATCGCGTTACGGCGGTCCAAAATCCGTTGACGTCACTGAGTGAGGATGTCGCGGCAACCCAGCGCGCAATTGCCCTGCAAGACGGCCCCGTCATTTTGGTAGGGCACTCCTGGGGTGGGGCTGTCATTACGCAGGCGGGGAACGATCCGAAGGTCGTGGGTCTGGTGTACGTCGCCGCTTATGCGCCGGAAGCCGGTCAGTCGGCGAATGAGGCCAGCACACCTTTCGGAATCACCGAGGGGCAGAAGCAGATTCGCGTGGACTCGAACAAGTTCGCGACCATGACCGCGCAAGGCATTCTCGAGGACTTCGCGCAGGGACTGCCTCTGATAGAACGTAAGTTGGTGCTCGCGGTTCAAGGCGACAGCAATGGTCCGATGTTTGACGAGAAACTGACCACCGCCGCGTGGAAGACCAAACCCTCGTGGGTGGTTGTGTCTGCGAACGATCGCATGTTACCGCCGGCCATGGAGCGGGCTGAAGAAAAGCGCTTGAACGCCACGACCACGGTGCTTCCGACCTGTCATCTTGCAATGTTGGAGGATCCCTCCAAAGTCGCGGCCGTCATTGTCGACGCCGCCCAGCAATCTGCCGCGCGCTAACTCACGCGGACTATTCCACTAGGACGACCATGACTCACCTAAAGAATATCATCGCCGGTCTCGCCGCTTTCTCCCTTGCGACTTTACTGCGCTCGACCGCTCTGGCAGCGAGGCCTCCGGCCCCCACCACTCGGGTCAGCAATATCGTTCTGGTGCACGGTGCGTTTGCGGATGCCAGCAGCTGGGCAAGGGTCATTCCGATTTTGCAGGCGCACGGATATCACGTTGTCGCGATTCAAAATCCGTTGACCTCCTTGAAGGAAGACGTCGCGGCCATTCAGCGGGCAATCGCACTACAGAACGGGCCGGTGCTGCTGGTCGCCCATTCATGGGGTGGCGTGCCCGCCACGCAGGCAGGAGCGGATCCTAAGGTTGTCGGGCTGGTGTACGTCTCGGCCTATGCGCCGGACGTCGGGCAATCCGCCAACGATGCCAGTGCGCCTTTCGGCTGGACAGAAGGCCAGAAGCAGATTCACCTCGACAGTGCCCAGTTTGCGTCGATGAGCTTTGAGGGAGTCTCCAAGGATATCGCGCCGTGCCTTTCGGCCTCTGATCAGAGGCTGTTCTTTGCCGTTCAAGGCCAGAGCTTCGGTCCCATGTTCGATGAAAAGATCTCGGTGGCGGCGTGGGAAACAAAACCTTCGTGGGTGCTGATCTCTGCTGAGGATCGCATGCTGCCGCCGGATATGGAAAGGGCCGAATCAAGGCGACTGCGCGCAATTGCCAGTCTGACGCTGCCTACTTGCCACATGTCCATCATCGCGCAGGCAGAGCGGGTCGCGGCCTTCATCGAGGCGGCCTCCAAACACATCCCTTAAGACAAATGAGTCGAATGACAATCCAAGCGAATTCAAAGCCAGGAGACGATTATGAACAGGACCGATTTGACCGACCGATCAGCCGATACAGCGGCACTGAGCACTGTGTCGCGCCGTAACGTTTTATTGGGAGGCGCGGCCGGCCTCATCGCGAGCGCATTACCTTTCGGAGCCGAAAGCCAATCACTAATCCCGGGCGCGAAGCGTCCACAACCCACTGGAGACACGACGATGAGCAGCATAACAACTCAAGACGGCGTTACAATTTTCTACAAGGATTGGGGGCGCGGGCAACCGATTGTGTTCTCTCACGGATGGCCGCTATCGGCGGATGACTGGGATGCGCAAATGATGTTTTTCCTCAGTCATGGATATCGCGTGATTGCGCACGATCGACGGGGCCACGGACGTTCGAGCCAGGTGAGCGAGGGCCACGATATGGATCATTATGCGGATGACCTTGCAGCTCTCACCGCCCATTTGAATCTCAAAGACGCTATTCACGTTGGTCACTCGACCGGCGGTGGTGAGGTTACGCGTTACATCGCCAAACACGGTGAGAGTCGTGTCGCGAAGGCCGTATTGATCAGCTCGGTGCCGCCGATCATGGTGAAGACGCCCGCCAACCCGGGGGGATTACCCAAGTCGGTATTTGATGGTTTTCAAGCTCAAGTGGCGACGAACCGGGCGCAATTCTATATCGACCTGCCAGCGGGTCCCTTTTATGGCTACAACCGTAGCGGCTCGAAGCCTTCGCAAGGGGTCATCGAGAACTGGTGGCGCCAAGGGATGATGGGGGGCATTAAGGCCCAGTACGACGGCATCGTCGCCTTCTCGCAAACGGATTTCGTACCGGACCTGAAGAAATTCACCGTGCCGACACTCGTGATGCATGGAGACGATGATCAGATCGTCCCTTATGCCGATGCCGGTCCTCTGAGCGCCAAATTGGTAAAAGGCGCAATTTTGAAGACCTATAAAGGCTTCCCGCACGGTATGCCCACTACCAATGCGGACACCATCAACGCGGATCTTTTGGAGTTCATTAAAGCTTAGTCTGGCGCGACAGGCGCTCGTCACGATCTTTGCGATCGGATGAGCGCCTTTTTCAGGAGTTCCGTGATGATCGACTACGTATTGATTTTTGTTTTAGCGGCCGGTCTTGTTCTCGGCGCCTGCTATGTGCGCGCGGAACTTTTAGACGCGTGCAGGTTTACCTCGAACGATTGAGAATTGTCTTAGGTCAGACCCGCCGCGGCCGCACAGGCGGGTGCCGGCTCATCGGTACGAAGCGCTGCACCCTGCGCGGTGATGAAGAACGCGGTCAGGTGTATGGCGGACGTTCCCAGCACGCGGAAATAATGGACTTTGCTGCCTTCCGTCCATGAATCACCCGCGCTGTAGGTCGTCTCCTTGCAATCCTCGTTGAACCATTGAATCGAACCAGAAACTAAGGTGACGGCGACCAGACCGGGATGTGAATGCCATCCGTTGACTCCACCAACACCATAGGCGGCGTTCTGATTCGACATCGTGGAAGGGCCTTCGCTGTTCAGATTGACCTCGAACCAGTCGCCGCCGGGCGTTTTCCCCACACCATGCGTATGAATGTTGGATGGGTGCTGCCCTACGGAAAATAACGGTGAGGCGAGATTCACAATCGGGGTGGCAAAGGCAATGCTGACGATTGCGACAGCAACAGCCGCGGCGATGATCACTTTGTTTCTGGTCTTCATTTTCAATTCCTTCTGGCTAGGTTATCGAGCAGCTTGCAGCACTCATTGGACAGCGGTGGCAACGAAGCCGTGACCGGTGCCGTTCGAGTCGATGAATAATCCGACGAATTGGTTGAGGGCATTGCCAATGTATGCAAATGTCGCCAAATTTCCTTGCCCAGGTGCTTGAAATGAATCGAGCGTGCCATTCGCGAATCGCACGAAGCCCGTCGGGTTGCCGTTGGGGTCAGCGGAGAACCCGGTAACCAATCCCCAAATGTTCACGGAAAATGGATACGTACCATTTGCATTGTCGGTACCGCCACCAGGTACCGTGAATTCGACAAATCTCCCCGCCGCATTTCGCACATAGCCGTGATAGCCATTGTTGGGGTCAGCGAATTCGCCGGTCATTTGACCTAAATCGTTCACCGCCTGCAAGAAGCCGGTGAAGGTTCCCAAGTCACCGCCGCCGGCTCCCGCGCCCGGCGCATCGACCGTCACCAATGTTCCGCCCGGGTAGCGAGGCGCAATATCCCCATCGCGCTGCGCAAGGTCTCCTCGGGGTGTTTGCGGGCGCCGGCTTGAGCTTGCACGACACCGAAGGTGGCTGGGCCGATGAGAAACGCGCGCTCGAGAACCCGATCGAGATGCTGGTCGCTGACGGCGATGTGCTTGTCGGGGCGGTGCACGCGACGGGTGAGGCGCTGGGCCCGCTCTTGAGCTCCGTCGATGGGTGCCAACCAAGTGGCCTGCGTGAAAGATCTCCACAGCACGGGCAGTCAGGCGCACATCGACGCGCTCCCCGATCAGGCGGTACGGCACCGAGTAATACGCGCGGGCGACCTCGATGTGATAATCGGGATGCACCTTGGCTTTGCGCCACTCGCCGAACTCGTAGGCTCTCGGCGGCAGGGGCTTGAGGGTCGCCCACTCGAACTGCTCAAAGCGCGAGCGGCGGTTGCCCTCGATCTTCTTGAACCCACGGGTGTTGAGTCGCTCGACCAGACCGGCAACCGTCGCGTTCGACTCACCGATCGAGAAGAACGTCTGGTTGCGAAGTCGCGCCAAGATCCGGCGTTCCACCACCAGCACGCCGGTCTCGACCTTGGCCTTGTCGCGGGGCTTACGCGCGCGCCGGCAGCACGGCGAGCTGATAGTACTCGGCAAAATCCTGATACGCCCGATTGATGTCCGGATCGTAGCGGTGGGCCTTGGTCACGCCGCTCTTGAGATTATCTGGGACGATCGCCCGCGGGGCGCCGCCGAAATAGTTGAGCGCGCGCACGTGAGCGCCGAGCCAATCGCCGGCCCCTTGGCTTAAAGAAGCCTCGGCGTAGGTGAAGTTGGAAAATCCCAGCACGGCGACGAAGATCTGTACCGCTCGGGTCGCCCCGGTGTGCCGGTCCTGGATCGGCACCGTCTGACCCGCATAATCGACGAACAACTTGTCGCCCGGCGTGTGTTCCTGGCGCAGCACCAGCTCTTGGGTCGCGAGCCAGCGGCGGTATTGATCGCAGAACACACTGTACTGCCAGCCATCGGGATGAGCGCTCTTGTACTCCTCCCAGAGCAACAGTCGCGTGACGCCGCGGCGGCGAAGCTCGCCGTGCAGGTACGCAAAATCCGGACGTGGCGTGCGCGACAACGGTACCACCCGCCGATACATCTTGGCATGCAGCGCTGCCTCGTCCATCGTCGGCGGCAGCGGCCAGATGACACCGGCATCGCGCGCTCGGCGCACGCACTCCTGCACGGTCGAACGCGCGCTGCCAATCGCAGCGGCTATCTGTCGATTGCTGAAACCTTCGGCCTTGAGCCGCAGGACCTCCCGAATCTTGCGCACGGGTAACCTCTCTTGCCCCACCATAGCTCCCCTTCCCATCGGAAAAAGAGACCACGGTAGCGGCGGTTAACCCGCGTCACACCCCCCTGCCGGCATCGACCGGAATACGCAGCATATACGGTGATCACAACTTCCTCCGCAACATATTTATTAATTTGGCTGCTGGTTAGCTCCAATAGCATGCAACTCCACCCGTCAGCAATCCCGCTCCACCGATGCCAATTCCTAACGTCTGGAGGGCCGCAAGCCCCGGATCATATTGGGCGAACTGGGGGCCCGCAAAGAACGGCGCTAAATTTACCCCTTGCGCTTGCGCTTGCGCTGCCGGCGAAGGCGGAGCATCTGGAGAATATATACCCACCTTAATCGTTTGCAGTCCGTTTTCAACTGGAGTAGGTATTGGTGGCTGGCTGAGTCCCCGCGCCCCAAACATAGGTGGTGCTGCTGTCAGCCGCTGCACCACTTTGCGCCAAAGATGGTTAAAGCGATAGGCGAGCCATCGTTACCGCCGTCCAGCTCATTGTGACCCCCGTCAATATTGGAAGCACGATCATGACAAGGCAGCCAACAAATTTTATTGATTTAGAATATCCATCAAATTCGCCTTCGAATTGCTTCCATCGGCTTTTATGTTGCACCCCGTAATAGTTTAACGCCGTGATCGCCGCGGCCAGAAAGGCGATAAAGAGAGTCGCTCCTAAACCGTGAGTCGGGATTAAGCTGCGCTTCAGTAATATTGACGCGATTCCCAAGAAATTTAGAATCAGCCCCATTTGAGTGCAAACTAGCAAACTCATTGCTCTGAATTCAACCCAACTATCATCCGAAATAGCGTTGAGGACGCGGCGAAGTTCCCAGAAGGCGAAAGCGAGTACTTTTCGTGGTTGTAGCATTTGTCAAGGTCCTAATCCGTTGCTCGACATGTTGTTGAGCGAGTTGCCTAAGACTTGCCAAGCCTGCTGAGATCCACCCGGATAAAAATGATTATAAGCCCACGTTGCGATGAAATATTGCGCTGACGGAAGCGCCGTCAAGGCGCCTCCCGCTAGGCCAGCGGCTCCAACGCCCAAATTGACGTTAAATTGCGTCTGTGAAATGCCGTTATTTTGAAGCGATATAAAATCGGCACCAGTGCCGAACGCTAAACCGGCAACGCCGAAACCATGCGCAAATTCCGCCAATGAGGATACAGTTGCCTCGACGAAGCTAGCAACAACACTGAGTGCGGTAGTAGCCTCAGACGCCATGTCTGCAATTGCGGCAACACTAAGATAATTGCCGTTTAGTGCCGAGCCCTGCTGATTCCCCGGACCACGGCTCGTATCTATAATGGGGCCACTATTTAGATCAAACGCGTTCGGGTCGTTGAAGGCGTTATTGGTCCCCAAGCAGTCGCCACAGCCCGGATTTTGCGCTGGCGCATCATTGCTGCCTGCCTGACCAGGTGAGGAAGGCGAACTGGGATCCTGGGTACTTGCCGGGGGATTTGCATCGCCACTACCGCCCCCATCGCTCGGATCGCTCCCATCGTTGTAGACATAGCTAATAGTAAGACCTGAGTCTGTGCCTTCGTAGAAGTTATTAGAATCGGTTCCGTCCCAGTTCCCTCCACTCCCGCCAAAAAGACCACCAACGTTATGTATCGCCCAGGCTGGCTGAAAGGTGCAATAGTCAAGCATGCAACCGAGCTTGAAGCCAGTCGGATCGGTGAACGTGAGGGGATTGTTGATCACATAGCTGTATCGATTCCAGCTCTGCGTATTGCCCCGAATTGTTCCATGCGGATCTGGGGAAATAAACCGGCCGAGGACGGCATCTTCGATACGCCCGCCCATATGAACGAGGCCCGTGTTGTCGCCAATCGCGGTGTGGCCCCCGTATCCCCATCTCGATTTCCCATCAATTGCAGTCTGATCGGCCGGTGTAGGCGCGCCTGACCACGTTTCGCCATTGCGACGATTGCCGAAGGCACTGAAATTCTCATTCACGTAGTCGGTGGCGGGAGTTGACGTTGTAATACTCGCAATGTTTCCTTGGTGATCCGACTGAACATAGTTCAACGTGTTCACGCCTAGAAAGGTGCGACTATAAATCGCAACGAGTTCATTCCCCGCCATTATGTAGTGGCGATAGTTGCTTGAATTGCCGCCAAAGGTAACTACTTCGAAAAGTTTACCGGCGTGATAGGTGGTTTCATCGCCAAAGGATCCCTGTTGGTATGACTTGTAAATTTTCCCATTCGGTCCGTACGTCCACGTACTGGACTCGCCCGGCCCACCAATCGTAATGGGGTAATTAGTACTAGTCCAAGTGACGGGATGTGTCGAAAGGCGAGAACTCATATTGCCATTGGCGTCGTAGGCAAAGATTAACGATCATTGGAAGATCGGCGCGGTACAGAATTGGTTTCTCAAATATCATGAGTTCGAAAGAACTCATCCTCGCCCGACGAATTGGGACGCCCTTCAGGATTGGGAACGAGCGAGGCAAACGCTGCTCAAGAGTTATCCCGCCTGTCCGGCGCCGGCGGCCAATTGGACCTTGCTGAGGACTGACAGGTTTGGATCGACAATGATTGATATGTCCAGCATTAGAGAGACCGGACATATTCGGCGAGTGAGATTTAAGAGCGTCAGAGATCCGTCGATACTAATATCACCCTTCGGCGCAATTCAGTATCAGCGTCGAGGCTTTTGACTGCCGGGACCGTCGATCAAGAACCGACGCAATCATGCGCTACCTGGGCGATGGAACGGGTTATCCAGGCAGTGGTATCGTCGATGCGGTTTTTTGGAACCCCGTTCGGCCCGACACCGTTTCGGCGAAGGACTTAGATCTGGTCTGCAGTTGGAAGATTAAGGAATAGTCTTGGGGCGACTATGAAGGGCCAGCGAGTCGCTTGCATCTTGATTGGAGCCGAGGTGGCTGCACTCGTGGCGTTCTTTGATTGTGCGCTGGTTGCCCAAGACATCTATTCCAACATAGGAGAGTTCAATCCCGGAGATGAACTCGTGCGCAATGTCGAATGGAATAGGCGCACGCAAACGTTTGGGGCTCTACGCGTCCGCATGGTTGATTATTCGCCCAGATATCGGGCCGATCACTGGTGTTCTAAGGGTCATATTCTTCTGTGCACGGAGGGTGTACTGGGCACGGAACTGAAGGATGGCCGGACATTCACCCTCACGCCCGGCATGAGTTATCAAGTCGCGGATGGCGCCGAACCACACCGGTCTTTCACGGCGGTGGGGGCTAAGCTGTTTATTGTCGATTGAGGTTGCCGTGACTCAATCCAGCAATGAGGATGTTGGACTTGCCGGCATTGGAGCACCACCGGCGACTGACGGCCACAACGCGATATCTGAGGTACGAGCTTGATTGCACGTAAGCGGCCCTTCGTTGGCACAGCAGTGCATCCGCCCTTATAGCTCGCAGCCTTTCCATAGCCGCTTCACTGGCTGCGGGCTTTCACGACTACACTTAGGTGCTTGATATGCCCTCACGGGCCTCGATTGCCGCCCGCACCCATGCAGGCAGTGGCGCCGACTTGCCGCTCGTGAGATCAACATGGACGTAGATCTCTTCAACCATCGCGCGCGCGTCTTGTTCGCCAGCACCACGAAACTCGATGCTGAGCGT
>Ga0307474_10000371_pt1 | contig 32648 bp, 30 predicted proteins | sample atmos_gasesECM1C_2_FD_203312 | JGI IMG/M metagenome (GOLD analysis project Ga0307474, IMG submission 203312) | Hardwood forest soil microbial communities from Morgan-Monroe State Forest, Indiana, United States - atmos_gasesECM1C_05 | ecosystem: Environmental > Terrestrial > Soil > Temperate... | reverse complement strand
CAGTTCGTCATGCGGACTTCTGAACCAAAACCACACTAGAATCATGGGTTTCTAGTGTCCTTTCGAATCCGAAGTTCGCGAAAGAGGCCGCCGCGAAATCTGGCGAACTTCGGATTCGGGACACTAGTCGCCGCTTTTAAGCGGTCGTGCCGACAGGGCGGCGGCGGGATTGATCTCGCCGCCGCTCGTGCTCTTCAGGCGGCCACCGCCGGACTTGAATGGAGTTCACCACTCTTGCGCCGGTTGTCGATGCTCAGCGCACCGGCGCCGAATGCCGCGATCTGCAGAAGCCCGCCTGCCATCATCACGTTCTTGAGGAAGTGAATCATCTGGTTCTGGTCGGCGAAGTTACTGTGAAACGAAACCGCTGTCGCGAGCGAGAAGACAGCAAGCGCGATGGCGACGTAGCGAGTCTGGTAACCGGCGATCAGAAGCAAACCACCGCCGAGTTCGACCGCAACCGCGATGGCGAAGGCCAGCGGCGGAAGCGGCAGTCCGGCGGCACTGATCAAACCGGCCGTGGCGCTGTAGGCACCGAGCTTGCTCAGGCCGCTCATGGCGAAAGGAAGACCGATCATCAGCCGGCCAACAAAGGGAAGGTAACGGGTCATTGGATCTCTCCTTCAAACGGTTCTCCGCATCTGCTTGCGGGTCGGGACAATCTTGTTGCGGGGGCCAATTTTTCGAAATAGAAATGAATGAAAATCATCGTTGCAGGAATGTCGATGTCCAAGCTGCCTGACTTCGAGGGACTCGCGATGTTCGCCAAAGTGGCCGAAGAGCGATCGTTCGCCGCGGCGGCCCGGGCCATGGGCGTGTCGGTCGCCACCGTCTCGCGGGGCGTCACACGCCTCGAACAGCGCCTTGGGGGGCGTTTGTTCAACAGAACGTCACGGCGCCTCGCATTGACCGACTACGGTCATACGCTGGCCGAGCGGGCCTCGAAGATCTACGCCGAAGCGGAGCAAGCTGAGGACCTTGCACGCGAGGCATCAAGCCGCCCGCGAGGCCTCGTGAAGCTGGCCGCCCCGTTGTCCTTTGGTACGCGCTGGGTCGCGCCAATGCTGCCGGAGTTCTTTCGCCGCTATCCCGACATCGCGGTCGATCTTCATCTTACCGATGCGCAGACCGACCTGATCGGCGAAGGCTTCGACGCCGCCCTGCGCATTGCCGTTTTGGAGGATTCATCGCTCGTCGCCCGCCTGATCGCACCGGTACACCGGTATCTGGTCGCATCGCCAGGCTACATCGCACGTCACGGCCGCCCGAAGCACCCGCACGACCTGGAGGCCCATCAGTGCCTGAGCTACGCCAATAGAGCCAGGCGCGACGTCTGGCGCCTCACGCATCGGAAAACAGGCGAGGAGTGCCCGATTGCGCCAGCCGGCCCGTTGAGAGGAACGAGTGCCGAGGCGTTGCTGCCGACGGTGCTCGAAGGCCTGGCGATCACCGAGCTCCCCGAGTTCATCGCCACACAATATTTTCCGAAGAAGCAACTAGAGCCGATTCTCACGAATTGGCGCCTGCCCGAAGGCGGATTGTACTTCGTGACGCCAACGGCTCGCGCACGTCCTGCGAAGGTTTCCGCCCTGGCCGATTTCCTGATCGCCGGACTGACGGATGCGCCGTGGAGCGCAGAAGCGGTGATGGGCTGGAAGCCACCGGCACGGAGAAAGCAGGCCTAGTGCATGATCCGGAAAAGTGTGCAGCGGTTTTCCCTCGCGACAAACGCGGAACGCGTTTGCGCGGAGATCATGCGCAAACAATAAACTAAAGCGCGATGGCGATTCGATTTAAAGCTTATCGCGCTTTAGGTCGGCGATGCTGCACAGACAGCATCGACATTCCTGCAACGATAGCTTTCATCCATTTCTATTTCAAAAATGTGCGCTGCGCCACAAATTCGGGTGGACCGCTTTAGCGTTTTCGAGCGAAGTGGAAATCGGTTCGCGTGAAGAAAACGCGTCAAAACGAAAGAGTAGAGCCCGGTTTTGATTCTATCAAAACCGAATAGCTCGAGGAAACACGGAGATTCGTTATGTTGGACAGGATTCATGAATTGCTCAACCGCAACCTTCAGGAGGTTTTCGGTGAAGGCGACGCCGCCCGCCGTCGTGCGGCAATCGAGGAACTCTACACCGATGACTGCGTGCTTTATGCGCCTCCCGGCGTCTTCGTCGGGCAAGAGGCATTGGACAAGTTCGCAGGGGACCTGCGTGCTACTCACCCTCACTTTGCCTACACGCCTCACGGAGAGCCGCAGGCACTCCATAACGCCGGCCGTCTGGCATGGGGGTCCGGACCGCGTGGGAAGAAGCCCGATTACACCGGCCTGGATGTGATCATCGTTCGCGGCGACAAGATCGCCGCGCTCTATGTATTCCTCGACTAAAGCATGATGAAATCAGGTTGAGCTGGAGCGGCATCGAAGGCGTCACCTCTCCCCCTCGCGGGAGAGGTCGGATCGCATTGAAGATGCGATCCGGGTGAGGGGGTTTACCCTACGAAATATCTGAATTGACTTCGTTCTCGAACAGGTGTTCCCCTCATCCGGCGCGGACTTCTCGTCCGCGCCACCTTCTCCCGCAAGGGGAGAAGGAATGGAGTTCGCAGCTCGACCGATTCAACTAAAAATCATCGCGCTTTAGATGCCCTCATGAAGGAACTCGCGTGCATCTAGAGCCTATACGGTTTTGATAGAATCAAAACCCGGGCTCTACTCTTTTGTTTTGACGCGTTTTCTTCACGCGAACCGGTTTCCACTTCGCTCGAAAACGCTATAGCATTTTGCTTGGAGAGTGGCGATGCCCGCAGACGTCCGCTTCTGATTTGCCAATGGCTTATAACCATCCGCCGCGACTGGTTATAAGCCATCGGTTTGAGGGTTAGATCAGCGCGTCATTGGGCGCCGATCGTGATGCGACTACTTGGCTTTTGCCTTGCGTCGAGTCTTGCGCGCCGACTTCTTTGCGCTTGGAGCCGACTTGCGTTTCGCCTTCTTTGCCTTCTTAGCCATTACATTACTCCTGTCTGGTCTTGGGCGGTTGCCGCGATTTCGTCCGCATATTGCGCTGGCCCGCCTTCGGTCTCCGACCGAAAACTCTTTTTTCTCGCGCGGTCTCGAGTCTGGCAATCAGCGCAATTGCCGACTGTAGCACGAGAAACATCGTCGTTGCGATATTTCTTGTTTCTGCTCGACGACGGTTCATTCACACAGTTAAGATTGCTGTGTCGCTAACCAACCAGCTTCTTGCGTCATGGTCATCGGCCAAGGTCAGGCTGCGACAGCAGCACTCTTGATCAACCGGGGGGCTGGCTTTCAATGCCTGTGCTGCTCAAGCAGATCTTGTCCGTTTTTTACGGCAAGCCGCGGGACTCGATTTGGCTGATGAGCTGATTGGTGCGCTCGGCCAGGCTTTTGCCCGAGCCATGGAGGTCGAACAACGAGGCTGGGGTCTCGCGATCCATCAGCTCGGCAATGCGCGGGCAATGTCCTGCGCCGCACAGACGCTCCTTCAGCTGCTCGGCTTCCGCGATCTGACGCGGCGGATCTTTAACCGACCAGGCGAGCACGATCGGCGCATCCACCTCGAGGATGCCGGGAAAGGCCGAGCGGTCGCCATACTTGCTGGTATCGGCGCCGAAATAGGCTCGCTCGTCATCGCTGCCCTCCGCGCCCGGGCGATAAATCCCCGACACCAGTACCGCGGCGGCGATATCGGCATCCTCGACCTGTAATTCCTTGTGCGCGAGCAGGCTGGCGAGATGGAATGCGCCTGCGGAATAGCCGACGGCGATGATCTCCCGCGCGTCTCCGCCGAACAGGTCGATGTTCTGGTGAATCCATGAGGCTGCCGCGGCGACGTCTTTTGCGCCTGACGGCCATGGATGGGCGGGCGCACGCCGGTAGCTCATGGTGACGCCGACCATGCCGTTGCGCGCGGCAAGGCACATCGCCTCGTCCCGGAAGGCCCAGTCAGACGACGTTCCTTCGTCCGTGAACCTTTCGCCGGCCACAAACAGTAGCACGGGGCGGGCTGCCGCACCTTTGTCGCCGCGCGTTGCAACGTTGAGCAGATTCTGGTCGCTATCGGTGTATTTGAAACCGCGCGACAACGACAGGCCGGAGCAGACATCACCGCCGGGCTGCGAAGGATCAGTGTCCTCGACCAGTCCGGCTTTCATAAGATTCGGAACGCCGTGCGGCCATTCGATACCCGGCGTCGTGAACGCCGCGATTGTCAGCAAGAGACAGGTTGAAACGCTTTTTATCATCGTGGGCCCTGTGCCACCGCTGAACGTTCGAGGATCGATCTGCGGTTTGGCGATTTCACGGCAGCTTTAGGGGGACCGGTGTGCTCTTCCGAGGAGAGCGCCAAGGCCTTTGGCGCTGGAAACAACACCTGCCGCCTTCCATGTGTTGCCGTCAGAGGTTCGTGCCGAAAATCGAAAACGAATATTAGATCATGATCCGGAAAGGTGGAAAACCGATTTTCCCTCGCGACAACGCGGAACGTGTTTGCGCGGAGATCATGCTCGCACAAAGAGATGAGATCATGATGCGATTCCACTTAATCGCATCATGATCTAGCGTGCAAGCGAGCCGAATAGCGAGTTAATTGTGCTGCCGAATCCCCTTGCCGACGCAAGGTGTGTTGCGACATTGCGCATCCATTGTTGGCTATCTCTGGGGGTCCGCGCCTTCAAGGATGCTCGTTATTTATGCCTGGCTGAGCTTTCCTGGATGCGTTTAGAACCTTATGCATTGATACTCCGTCAGAAATTCGTGCGACCTTCGAACTTCTGGCCACCCTAAATGGAAGCCCGTAATTTCAGTCTCTAGCGATTTCCCTTGCCATTTGTGTATCAATTTTGGTACAATAGTGACGGGAGGGCATGTGAAGCGACTACCTGCTGCTTTTTATCAATTGACCTCTGGCCGGGAGCCCGTCCGTGAGTGGTTGAAGCTTCTGTCCGACGACGATCGGAAGACCGTCGGCGAAGATATCAAGGATGTGGAGTTTTCCTGGCCGATCGGGATGCCGCTGTGCCGGGCGCTAGGGAAGGGGCTTTGGGAGGTTCGCAGTGACCTCGAGAGCGGTCGGATCGCACGTGTACTGTTTTGTGTTCATGAGGGCCGAATGGTTCTGTTGCACGCCTTCATCAAGAAAACGCAGAAAACGCCGCGGGCAGAACTGGAACTGGCCCTTAAACGCAGAAAGGAGATCACATGAAGAAGAAAGGCCGCATCGGGTCATCCTTTGACGATTTTCTGAAGGAAGAGAAGATCTATACCGAAGTAACGGCGCGGGCCATTAAACGGGTTATCGCACGTCAACTTGATGCATTGATGCAGGACGAGGGATTGACCAAATCCGCCTTGGCTAAACGTATGCAGACTAGCCGAGCTCAACTAGATCGGCTTCTCGATCCCGACAATGAGTCCGTTACCCTTGCAACTCTTACTAGGGCTGCACAGGCAGTCGGGCGTCATCTACGGATGGAGTTGGTTTAAGACCCAGAAGAAGCTGTGCGATGAACGACCAAAACCAACATTGGGTCCCGCAACTACTGCTTCGATATTTCGTCGACGCGGACGGCCGCGTCTATCGGCTGAACATCCGCACTGATGGGGTCACCGAACCGCCGCCCAAACATACTGCATCCGCCGCTGGTTTCAACGATCACGAAATCGAAGGGCAAATCGTTTCTTAAGAGAAACGGCTTGGGAAGATCGAGACGAGAGCAGCACCAATCCTGAAGCATATCGTTGATGGGCGAAGCCTCGCGGGAATGAGTGGCAAGGATCGCAAGACAATTTCCGACTAGCTTGATTAATCGATTTTACGAGCGTCGTTGTGACCATTAGCCAAGCAAGTGCTGGAGCGCCGCAAAATTCGGCGCTTGCTTTCGTGCCAGCTCCGGATTGATTTGCCCGGCTGGCTAGCCCCTTTCAAAAAAATATTTCGCTTCGCGGGTTGGTAGAAACACCTTTACTGATTCCCGCCGTCCCGCCTCGAATAGAGGGGCGTATCGCGATCGTCACGAACGTTGGGTGCGGGATGCAGTGGACGCGGTGGCGACGCAAGACGAGCGACGCCGAAGCGGACGGCGAAGTCGTGTGGTTCTGATATCCCGACGCTGATATCAAGCGGGTGACGATGCTTTGGCGATCGTGGCCTGCGATGGTGGCAAGAAAGCCCGGCTCACCAGGGAGAGCACGAAGGAAACCGTTAAAACCATTGCGCAGGGAAGGCCGGGCGTTTCCGGCAAACCTGTGGTGTGCTTACTCGTGTGCTTTTCTATTCCGCACGCGAGGCCGTGGGTGTGCTCAGGCACCCGGCTTTCCCTGCACCCTTCGCTGGGTGTGTTCGGGCAAACCTCGGGCGCGATCGCGTCGCGAGATTGCGTTCCGCTGTGCTTGGCTCTTTGACAATTGAATAGGACTGGAAGCGTCCTTACGTGCCTGGCTGGGGAACTAGGATTCGAACCTAGACAAACAGAGTCAGAGTCTGTTGTGCTACCGTTACACCATTCCCCAAAATATATCGCAGAATCAATATGTTATTTAATCCGCTTCCAGTGGCCCGGGAAGTAACTTTTTAGATCATGCCAGGGAGTGCCCTTCTACTCGCTCAGTCCCGCACTTGGCAAGCGCGAGACGAGGACAGGTTTGGCTGACTGACGCGGAGCTGCATGGGCCCGCGCGCCTTGCCGTCTCTGACTTGCTGGCGGCTGTGGTCCCGGCGTTGCAATCCTTGATCGCTCGTGGGCTGCAAACGCAAGACGCTTCTGCTGAGAAGACACCCTGGATCATGATGCGATTAAGTGGAACCGCATCATGATCCCATCTCTTTGTTTGAGCATGATCTTTTCGGAAAACCGGTTTCCACTTTTCCGGATCATGCTCTGGGCTTCGAGCCGCCAACTTGCCCCTGCAAACCGGGCATGCAATGTTTCAAGCGTCGGGAAAATGAAAAAAATGCGGGCTCACAGCCCCCGCGAATCCGAAGTTTGAAGCGGATTTAAAAGAGCCCGGCATCGGGTGGGGATTTCTCGGAGACGATCAAGCATGAAATTCAAGCGTATCCTCGGGCTGCTGTGCGCGGCCTCGGTTCTCGTGTGGCCCGCGGGCAGCGCGTTTTCGCAAGAAAAAACCGTCAAGATCGGCGCAGTCTTTCCCTTGAGCGGCAATGCGGCAAGCGCGGGCGCCCATACCAAGGCGGCCATCGAAGTCGCAGCCGACATCATCAACAATGCCCATCCGGAGTTCGGCAATTTCCCGCTTGCAAAGAATGCGGGTCTCGCAGGCCTCGGCGGCGCGAAGGTCGAGGTGGTCTTTGCCGACAATCAGGGCAGCCCGGCCGCCGGCCAGAACCAGACGCTCCGCCTGATCACGGAAGAGAAGGTGGTGGCCATTACCGGCGCCTATCAATCCGGCGTCACGCTGACGGCGAGCGCGGTTGCCGAAAAATACGGAATTCCCTTCGTCAACGGCGAGTCGGTTGCAGCCAACCTGACCGAACGCGGCTTCAAATGGTTTTTCCGCCTCACGCCGATCGCCTCCGATATCGCCAGGATCGATTATGACTTCCTTGCCGACATGAAAGCGTCGGGGATCAAGACCGACAGCGTTGCGATCGTCCACGATACCACCGAATACGGGGTCTCGGTTGCCAACGTCATCACCAGCACGTTCAAGGAAAAGGGCCAGGCCATCGCGCTCGACATCGCCTACACGGTCAATGCGACCGACGTGCAGAGCCAGGTGTTGCAGCTGAAGGAAAAGAAGCCCGACGTCGTGATCATGATCGCCTATACGCCCGATGCCATTCTCTATCAGAAGACGATGCAGGCGCTCGATTACAAGCCTCCCATGATCATTGCGGACGACTCCGGCTATTCCGATCCGTCCTTCATCAAGGCGGTCGGCAAGATCTCGCAAGGCGTTTTCAACCGCTCGTCATGGAGCGTAGGGCCTGCCGGTTCACCGACCGCGCTGATCGCTGAAATGTACAAGAAGAAGACCGGTGACGAGTTGGATGACACCAGCGGGCGCGCGATGCAGGCGTTCTTCGTGTTGTGCGACGCGATCGATCGCGCGGGCTCCACCGAACCCGCCAAGATCCAGGCGGCGCTCAAGGCCACCGACTTGAAGCCCGATCAGCTGATGATGGGCTATAAGGGCGTCAAGTTCGACGACAAGGGCCAGAACATGCTGGCCTCCAGCCTCATCATCCAGTTGCAGGACGGCGAAAACTATGTCGCGGTCTGGCCGAAGGCCGGTGCCGCGAAAACGCCGGCGTTGCCCTACAAAGGCTGGTGAGATTTTTTCAGGGGGCGTGCTTCGCCTCTTTTTTTCTTATCGCATTTGCCATCGAGTTTGGATTTAACCCGCGACACTCCGAGACGCCGGCATGTCTACCACGCTCCTTCAGGTGATTGCAGGTGGTCTCCTGCTCGGCGCGGTCTATGCCTTGTTCTCCTCCGGGCTCACTTTGGTCTGGGGCATGATGAACATCGTCAATTTCGCACATGGCGATTTCGTCATGCTCGGCATGTATGTGGCGTACGTGGTCTACACGCTTTTCGGTGCAGGTCCCTTGCTGGGCGCGCCGCTTGCCATCCTTGTGCTTGCGACGCTCGGTGTCGTCGTCTATTTCGGATTAATCCGCGCCATCATGAAGGGGCCGATGCTGGCCCAGATCCTCGGCACATTCGGGCTTGCGCTTCTGCTGCGCTATTCGGTGTTCTGGTGGTTCGGCGCCAACTTTCTGTCACTGCCTGAAAATCTCGTCGGCGGCACCTTCGATATCTGGGGCTTGCGAATTCAGGCCTCACGCCTGCTCGCCGGCACGGTTGCGCTGCTGGTGACGCTCGGCCTGCACCTGCTTTTGACCCGCACCTCGCTGGGGTCGAAAATGCTGGCGGTCGCGGAAGATTCCACCGCAGCGCAGCTGATGGGAATTCGGCCCGATACGATGCAGGCGATCGCCTGGGCGATCGCCGCGGGTGCGACGGGTCTTGCCGGTGCACTGATCGCGACGTTCTTCTACATCGTGCCGACCGTCGGTGAAACGCTTGCCATCGTTGCTTTCGTCACCGTGTCGCTTGGCGGCTTCGGCAGCGTGCCCGGCGCGCTCGTCGCCGGACTTCTGATCGGCGTGATCGAATCCCTTTCGGGATTTTTGATCGGTGCCGTTTACAAGGACATGGTCGTCTATGCGCTGTTTCTCGGCTTCCTCTGGTTCCGGCCGCAAGGCCTGATGGGCAGGCTCTGATGCGTCGCCTGGTCTGGCTCGCGATCCTGTTGGCGCTACTTGTCGCTTACCCGCTTGCGTTCTCGACGCCGTTCCAGCAGCGGCTGGGTGCGTTGGTACTTCTGTATGCGATCGCAGCATCAGCCTGGAACATCATCGGCGGCTATGCCGGCCAGGTTTCGGTCGGTCATGTCGTGTTTTTCGGATGCGGTGCCTACGCGGCAATGGGCGCGTATGCGCATTTCGCGCTGTCGCCGCTGGTCGGCATTCCCGCCGGCATTGTGGTGAGCGTGGCGATTGCCGCCGTCGTCGGTGTGCCGACGCTGCGACTGTCCGGCCACTATTTCAGCATGGCGACCATTGCGGTGGCCGAGCTCGTCCGCTTGATCGTCACCAACACCGAATATCTCGGGGCTGCGGTCGGACTGAGCGGCCCGACCGTGCCACGGAACGTGTTCGACCTCTCGTTCATATCGGCGTTGCCGTATTACTATCTGTTCCTGACCGTACTAGCGATCACGCTTGGCATCACCTGGTGGATGGCCAACAGCCGGATGGGTTTTTATCTTCGCGCGATCCGCGATTCCGAGCGCGCCGCGCGTTCGCTGGGTGCTCCAGCCAGCCGCACCAAGCTCTACGCCTATATGCTGAGTGCAGCGTTGACCAGCGTCGCCGGCGCGCTCTACGCCATGATGTTCGGCTTTATCGATCCGGAGTCCGGCCTTGGCATCCTGATTTCGGTCAAGATCCTGATCATGGCCGCGCTCGGCGGCGCCGGCTTGCTGTTCGGACCCCTTGTGGGCGCTGCAATCCTGGTGCCGCTCGAAGAGATTTCCAACAATCTTTTGGGAGGCAAGGGCGCAGGGCTTACCTTCGTGGTCTATGGCGCCATCATCGTGCTGATATCCCGCTTTCAGCCCGGAGGCATCCTGACGTTGATCAATCGCCTCTGGATCAAGCGAACCGGCAAAGAGGTCGAGGCGGCGAGGGGGATTGCCCATGCTCCTTGAAGCGCAAGGGATCACCAAGGCCTTTGGCAGTTTCAAAGCCGTCGATGCGGCCTCGGTCACGCTGGAACAGGGCGACATTCTCGGCCTGATCGGGCCGAACGGCGCCGGCAAATCCACCTTCTTCAATTGTCTGACCGGCGATCTGTCGTCGACGTCGGGCAGGGTGTTTTTCAAAGGTCGCGACATTACCCGCGTTGCGCCGGAGGCCCGCGCGCAACTTGGGCTGGCGCGCACCTTCCAGGTGCCGCAGACCTTCGAGAGCATGTCGGTCGTGGAAAACGTCATGATCGGCGCGTTTCTTCGCACCTCCCACAGGTCGGAGGCCGAGAGGCGGGCGCATGCGGTGCTCGAGCGCGTCGGCATGGCAAGGCTGGCGCGAGCGCCGGCGCGATCGCTGGGAACGCCGGGGCGCAAGCGGCTCGAAATTGCCCGCGCGCTTGCGACCGAACCTAAGGTTCTCTTGCTCGACGAAGCGATGGCGGGCCTCACCCAGCGCGAAGTGCAACTCGCCATCGATCTCGTGCGCGACATTCATCGCTCCGGCATTACGCTGATCATTGTCGAGCACATCATGGAAGTGATCATGTCGCTGGCGACCCGCGTGATGGTGTTTCATCAGGGCCGCGAGATTGCGCGCGGCAGCCCGCGCGAGGTCACGCGCAATCCGGAGGTGGTCGAAGCCTATCTTGGCAAGCGTGCGGCAAGCGCTGCCGCTTCCCATATCCCGATCGAGCTGATGGGCGGGTCTGTGCCTTCGGAAAACGGGCGCTAGTGCAATGAGCGCCCCATTGCTCAAGATCGAACATCTGGAAGTTCGCTATGGAGACCTGATCGGCGTATCCGACGTCTCGCTCGACGTTCCCGAGCGGAGCATCGTCGCACTGCTCGGCTCCAATGGCGGCGGCAAGACCACCGTGCTCAATGCGATCGCCGGCCTGATCCCGGTATACTCCGGTTCGATTCTGTTTTGCGGGCAGGAGATCGGCGGACGGAGCGCTTTTGCGGTCGTCCGCAAGGGCCTTGCCTTGTCGCCCGAGGGTTGGCGGCTGTTCGTGCAGCAAAGCGTGGAGAACAATCTCAAGCTCGGAGCAACTCCATTGGGCGACAAGGCGCGCACGACCGCGCTGCTCGAGCGGGTCTATGAAATCTTCCCCCAACTCGCCGAACGACGCAGCCAGCGCGCGGGCACGATGTCCGGCGGCGAGCGGCAGATGCTGGCGGTCGGTCGCGCCCTGATGAGCGATCCGAGGCTTTTGATGCTGGATGAGCCATCGCTGGGCCTCGCGCCGGCCGTGGTCGAAAAGATGTATGAAACCTTCGAGCGGCTGCACAAGGCGGGGCTGACGATCCTGCTTGCGGAGCAGTCGATCGAGCTCGCGCTCGAAGTCTCGGATTTCGCAACCGTGCTGCAAGTCGGCCGCAGCGTGCTGTCAGGGACGGCAGATGCTCTCGCCAACGATCCGCAAGTGCAGAGGGCCTATCTCGGCACCGGCTGATACACGCCCGACCGGTGCCGCGCGACAGCCGCGTCCAGCAGCAGCTCGCTATTTGATTTTGTCAAATGCGGCCGCAAAATCGTTGAGCGGCATCGGAACCGTGATGGTTTCCTTGGCCAGGTTCTGAAACAAAACCTTCAACTGTTTTCCCGATTTCATCGCGCCGAGAAGTTCTGATGTGACAGGGGTGCTGGCGTAGCAGCCGCTGTTTTCACAGGTCTGGATCGCCAGATCGACGGTCTTGCCATCGTCGACCTGAAATTTCGCGCCGGCCGGCACGTTCAGCCCGAGAGGCAACTGGACGAAGGCCACCGGCGCGCGGGTGTCGCCGGGCACGCGGATATTGACCACGACGAACAATTGTCCGGTTTTGGTGAGGATAGCGTTCTGTTCGATCGCGCATTCCAGCGGCGCATCGCGGGTTGCGCTGCTACAGCGTGTGGCCCAGCCCGGGGTGGCTGACGCAGGCGGGGCAGCGCTTGGCGAAGGCGATGGTGCCGGCGTGGCCCGGGGTGCCGGTGTCGTGGATTTGGGTGCTTGCTGAGCAAGCGTGAGCCCGGCCGTTGCAGGCAACAAGAAGGCAGAGAGAGCCAGTCGTATAGCTGTCTTCATGGATCGGTCTTTGAAAGAGATCCGACGCATGCGACAAGCCGTCAAAGCGAGGTCATTCGGCGGCTTGCTTGACGGAGCCGCGCTCCGCGACATCGCGGTCGTCGTCGCCCTTCGAGCGTCCCCAGTTCGAAAACGCGTTCGAAAGCTTGTCGAGGTAGAGATAAACGACCGGCGTCGTGAACAAGGTCAGCGCCTGGCTGACGAATAGTCCTCCTACCATCGCATAGCCAAGCGGCTGGCGAATTTCCGAACCTGTGCCGGTTCCCAGCATCAGCGGCACGCCGCCGAGCAGCGCCGCCATCGTCGTCATCATGATGGGGCGAAAGCGCAGCAGGGCGGCTTTGCGGATCGACTGTTCGGGGGTCAGGTTCTCGTCGCGCTCAGCCGAGATCGCGAAGTCGACCATCATGATGCCGTTCTTCTTGACGATGCCGATCAAGAGAATGATGCCGATCAGCGCGATCAGGCTGAAGTCGTATCCAAATGCCATCAGGATCGCCAGTGCGCCGACGCCCGCGGAGGGTAGGGTGGACAGAATGGTCAGCGGGTGGATGTAGCTTTCGTAGAGAATGCCGAGGATCAGGTACACGACGACGAGCGCGGCGAGAATGAGCAGCGGCACGGTACCGAGCGATTGCTGGAAGGCCTGCGCGGTACCCTGGAAGCTGGAGCTGAGCGTTGCCGGCGTGCCGAGCTCGGCCATCGCCTTCTGAATGGCATCGGTGGCCTGTCCGAGTGCAACGTTCTGTGCAAGATTGAAGCTGATTGTGATTGCGGGGAACTGGCCCTGGTGGCTGATCGAGAGCGGGCGGACCGGCACGCTGGTCCAGCTCGCGAACGCCGATAACGGCACCTGATCGCCTGTCGTGGGCGACTTGACATAAAGCTTGTCCAGCGTGTCGAAGCTTCCCTGCAAATCCGGCAGGATTTCCAGGATCACGTGATAGCTGTTCAGCTGGGTGAAATACTGCGTCACCTGCCGTTGTCCGAACGCGTCGTACAGCGTGTCGTCGATCAATTGCGGCAGGATGCCGTATCGCGACGCGGTGTCGCGGTTGATCTTGACCTGAAGCGTCGTGCCTTCGGTCTGCTGGTCGGTTGCGACGTCGCGCAGCTCCGGCAGCGTCTTCATCCTGGCGAGGACCTTGGGCGCCCACTCGTTCAGCTCGTCGAGATTGGCATCCTGCAGCGTGAATTCGAACTGCGTTCGTGTCGGACGGCCGCCGAGCCGCACGTCCTGCGCCGCCTGCATGTAGAGGCGCGCCCCGTCGACCTTCTCGAGCTTGGGACGCAGGCGGGCGATGACCTGCTGGGCCGAGGCATCGCGCTCGTTGAGCGGCTTCAAGGTAATGTAGACGCTGCCGTTGTTGCCGGCCCGCCCATTGCCGCCGATCACCATCGCGACCGAGGCGACGGCGGGGTCGGCCATGACGATTTCGCCCAGCGCCTCCTGACGCCGCTTCATCTCGGCAAAGGAAATGTCCTGGGCGGCTTCCGAGGTCGACGTGATGAGACCGATATCCTGTTGGGGAAAGAAGCCCTTCGGAATGATCGTGAAGAGATAGACCGATAGTCCCAGCGTTGCGAAGAAAATGATCAGTGTCGTCAAGCGCCAGCGCATGGCTATGTCGAGCCCGCGCTCATAGGCGCGCAGCATGGCGTCGAAACCGCGCTCGCTCAACTGATAGAGGCGACCGTGCTTGGGCGCCTCGCTGTGCGAGCGCAGGAAGCGGGAACACATCATCGGAGTGAGGGTAAGCGACACCACCATCGACACGAAGATCGTCATCGCCAGCGTGACCGCGAATTCGCGGAACAGCCGCCCGATGATGCCGCCCATCAGGAGCAGGGGGATCAGCACGGCGACCAGCGAAACGCTGATCGAGACGATGGTGAAGCCGATTTCGCTGGCGCCCTTGTAGGCGGCGGCCAGCGGTTTCTCGCCTTCCTCGACGTAGCGGGCGATGTTTTCCAGCATCACGATGGCGTCGTCGACCACGAATCCGACTGCGATCGTCAACGCCATCAATGAAAGATTGTCGAGCGTGTAGCCGAAGACCCACATCAACGCGCAGGCGCCGAGCAAGGCCAGCGGCACGGTCACCGCCGGAATCACCGTCGCCCAGAAGCTGCGCAGGAACACGAAGATGACCATGACCACCAGGAAAATGGTCAAAAGCAGCGTGAACTGGACGTCTTCGACGGCGGCGCGAATGGTAAGGGTACGGTCGCTGATGACCTCGACCTTGATCGAAGCCGGAATGGCGGCGACCAGTCTCGGCAGCAACGACTTGATCTTGTCGACCGTGTCGATGACGTTGGCGCCGGGCTGCTTGTAGACCACCAAGAACACGCCGCGCTTGCCGTTGGCCCAGGCTGCCTGCTTGGCATCTTCCGGTCCGGTCACCGCCTGACCGATATCGCGAATTCGCAGTGGACCGCCGTTGCGATAGGCGATGATGACGTCGTTCCAGTCCTTGGAGTCCAGCAGCTGGTCGTTGGAATAGATCGTGAAGGCGCGCTTCTCGCCGTCGATGTTACCCTTGGGGCTATCCACCGTCGTGATCGCAATCTGGTTGCGCACGTCCTCGAGCGACAAGCCCTTGGCGACCAGTTTCGCCGGATCGACCTGGACACGGATCGACGGCTTTTGCTGGCCGCCGATCGTGACCTGCGCCACGCCGGAAATCTGGCTGATCTGCTGGGCAAGCTGCGCGTCGACGGAGTCGCTCACGGTCGTCAGCGGCAGGGTGTCGGAGGTTGCTGACAACAACAGGATCGGCGAGTCCGCCGGATTGACCTTGCGGTAGGTCGGCGGCGAGGGGAGATTTTTCGGCAACTGGCCGCCCGCGGCATTGATCGCCGCCAGCACGTCGTTGGCCGCACCGTCGATATTGCGATTGAGGTCGAACTGGATGGTGACGGCCGTCGTTCCGAGATAACTCGTCGAAGTCATCTGCGCGATGCCGGGGATCTGCGCGAACTGCCGCTCCAGCGGCTGCGCCACCGAGGATGCCATGGTTTCGGGGCTTGCGCCCGGCAACTGTGCCGTGATCTGGATGGTCGGAAAGTCGACTTGCGGCAGCGGCGCGACCGGCAACAGCGGATAGGCCACAAGCCCGACAAACAAAATGCCGGCCATCATCAGCGAAGTGCCGATGGGATAGCGAATAAAGGGTGCGGAAATCCCGTCGCTCATTCCTGCCGGACCTTGGATTGCGCCGGGTCCGAACTCGCAACAGCCGTGCTGACGAGGGTGCCGGGCTGAACCTTGAACTGGCCCGAGGTGATGACTTGCTGCCCGGGCGACACACCTTGCTCGACCACCGAACGTCCGTCGATCGACTGGCTGACCTTCACCTTGCGCAGCTCGGCCTTGTTGTCCCCATTGACGGTGTAGACATAGAGGCCCTCGGCACCGTGCTGGATCGCGTCGTCGGGAACGACGGTGGCGTCCTTGAGCGTCTTCACCAAAAGTCGGGTCGACACCGACTGGCCCGGCCACAAGGCGTGATCCTTGTTGGCGAATACCGCCTTGAGACGGATGGTGCCGCTGGTCGAGTCGACCTGATTGTTGACCACCGCCAGAGTTCCTTCCGCCAGGGGTTTCTTGCCGTCGGTCGTGATCGCGATCGTCTTGAGCGGCGAAGCGGCCTGTCCCTCGTTTATATAGGGAAGCTGTTCTTCTGGCGCGGTAAAAATAACGGCAATCGGTTCGATCTGTGTGATCGTGACAATGCCGGTCTGCGTCGCGGCATTGACGATGTTGCCGACATCGACCTGGCGCAATCCGACAACCCCGGAGATCGGAGCCTTGATCGCGGTGTAATCGAGTTGGGTTGCGGCATTGGAAATCGCGGCGGCGTCGGCGGCAATCTGCGCCGTCAACTGCGAAACGTTGGAACGCTGGGTATCGATCTGCTGGCGGGTGGCAAATTCGCCGAGCTTGAGGAAACGTTGCAGATCAAGGTTGGTGTTTGCCAGATTGGCCTCGTCCTGCTCCTTCTTGGCCTTGGCCTGGTCGAGCGCGGCCTGGTAGGGCCGGGGGTCAATTTCGGCAAGCAGGTCGCCCTGGCTCACCAACTGTCCTTCCGTGAAGGCGATTTTGTCGATCTGGCCGTCGACACGCGAACGAACAACAACAGTGTTGAAGGCCTGAACGGTCCCAAGGCTGGTCAGGTAGACGGGAAAATCGGTCTTCTCTACCGGCGCCACCGTTACCCTCACCGGGTTTCGGGCGGTTTTCTGGGCGCTGTTCGCCGCCGTTTCATGGCTCTCGCCGTGAAAGCGCTGCCAGCCAAAATATCCCAGCCCACCTACGGCCAGGATCAGCAAAATCCAACGCGTTATCCGCGATTTTTTCATTTCGGCCCGCAGATTCTAAAAATAACAAGTAGCCCGTCTTCCAAACGGCTCCTAGGGGACCCAGATATAATATGCGTGCACTTAATGTGCAAACACACTATAGCTTGAGAATTCTAAACAATCTGCAATCTGGGGGACCTTGGAACGCATGTCTCTCGATCTCAAAAAGCAGCTAATTACGCAACTCGCCGAAAGTTCGCGCTTTTTGCGTAACTATATCGATCACCGCGCCAAGGGCCGCGGCACAACGCGCGCGCAGTGGATTGTGCTGTTTCGGCTGCGCGACCAGGAGGGCTTGTCTCAGGTCGATCTCGCCGACGTGCTCGAATTGCAGCCGATCTCTCTCGTACGGCTTCTCGACCGGCTCGTCGAGCATGGTCTTGTCGAGCGAAAGCACGATCCTCGTGACCGGCGCGCCAACCGCTTATTCCTCACCCCGGCCGGCCGCCGGCTTGCCGACGATCTCGACAGCCTGCGCGATTCCATTGCGATCGATGTGCTGCAGGATGTGCCGGATGCGGCGATCGAGACCAGCCTCAAGACGCTCAGAGATATCAAGGAGCGGATCAAGACGTTTGCCGAACCATCTGGTAGTGTCGCGGCCAAGTGATCCGGCGGACGACCCTGAAACGGTCAAATTGACCGGTATGTGTCGCCTGTGAATTCCGCCACCGGGTTGAAGTATGAGTGCACGTCGTTTTCGAGCGATCCTTGGCCTCTCCATCGCTTTGGCAATGCTTTCAATGGCCGAGGCCTCGTTCGCGCAGCCCGAGCCGGCGCCACAGCAGGTGCTGCCACCGCCTCCGTCTCAGCTTTCTCCCGCACCGGCGATCGCGCCATCGCAGGCAACCGTCCAGGCCGCGCCGACTGATGCGGCGACAGCGCCCTCCGATAGCGTCAGCCGTTCTTTGAAATCGACGACCGTGGCGCTGCGCGAGCTTTCGCCCTGGTCGATGTTCCTGTCGGCCGACATCGTGGTGAAGGCCGTGATGATCGGGCTCGCGTTTGCTTCGCTGGTGACATGGACCATCTTCATCGCCAAGATGATCGAACTGTCGCTGGTCACGCGCCGCTTGCGTGATGCACTCGGCCAGATCGGTGACACAAGATCGCTTGCCGAAGCGCAACTCGCCCTCGGTGCCAGCCGCACCGCGTTATCGTCACTGCTGGCTGCGGCCATGCGCGAGGCACGGCTGTCGGCCGGCATTTCCAGCGATGCCGGGATCAAGGAGCGCGCCGCCTCGAGATTTGCCGAGATCGTGCGCGCCGAAGCGCGGCGGATCCGGCTCGGCATGGGCCTTCTTGCCACGATCGGCGCGACATCGCCGTTCATCGGGCTGTTCGGCACGGTGTGGGGCATCATGAACAGCTTTATCGGCATCTCGAAATCGCAGACGACCAATCTCGCGGTGGTGGCGCCCGGCATCGCCGAAGCCTTGCTCGCCACGGCAATCGGCCTTGTCGCGGCGATTCCTGCCGTCATCATCTACAATCATTTCGCGCGGATGACGAAAGGCTATCTCGAACTGGTCGGCCGATCGTCGGGTGCTGCCGGGCGGCTATTGTCGCGCGATCTCGACCGCACCCATGTCAGCTCGATCCGGGCGGCGAGTTCGCGTGCGGCGGAGTAAGCGATGGGCGCATCCGTCACCGACACCGAGCTTGATGACGATGGCGATTTCGCCGAGGCGCACGAGATCAACGTCACGCCTTTCATCGACGTCGTGCTTGTGCTGTTGATCATCTTCATGGTGGCGGCGCCGCTGTCGACGGTCGATCTTCCGATCGACCTGCCGACATCGACCGCAACGCCGCAAAAGAAACCCGACAAGCCGACTTATGTCAGCATCAAGCCCGATCTTTCGCTGGCGATCGGCGAAACCCAGCTCAAGCGCTCCGAACTGGTGCGCCGACTTGACGCGGATTCCGATGGTGGCAAGGATCGTTTCATTTTCCTGCGCGCCGACCGCACGGTACCTTATGGCGAGCTGATGGACGTGCTCGAAATCTTGCGCACCGGCGGCTACACCAGGATCAAGCTGGTGGCGCTGGAGGGCGTTCCGGAACAGCCTTCGGCAACCGACAACCAGAAACCTTGAAGTTCAGACGGTCCTCTATCGCAATGACCGACCTCGATGCTGAACCAGGACCTTCGTGGCGGCTGTGGTTTTCCGCAGGCCTGGCCGCGCTCGCGCTTCATGTCGGGGGTGCGGCGCTCGCGGTAGCGCATCTGCGGATCGTCGAACCCGACGATTCTCTCGGCGCTCCGGCGATCGAGATCGGGCTCGAATTGACTTCCCCGCATCTTGAACCGACCGACCTGCCACCGGGGCCCGATGCTGAAGCCTCGGTTGCCTCACCTGCGCTCGTCGAGCAGCAGGCAGAGGTCAAGGAAACCGATCTTCCAAAGGACGTCCCGACCGAAAGCGACAATCCTGACCGCGTGGTGACGCCGAACAGCGACAACAAGCCCAGGGAGGAAGATACCAAAATCGCCGCCGTGCAAACTACCGCCTCGATCGAGTCGGCCGCGGCCGAAGCAACCGCGAGGCCGAGCACGGAAGCGATCCCGCAAGCGACGCGTTCGGTTGCGCCCGCGCAAGGCACCGGCGAAAGCGCGCAGCGCCTGCGTGCGACCTGGCAGAAGCAGTTGATCGCCCATCTGGACCGGCACAAGCGTTACCCGGCCGAGCGGGTGCAGAAGAGCGCCGAGATCGTAGTGGGTTTTGTGCTGGACCGGCTCGGCCACGTTCTTTCGACCAGCATCGTGAAGGGATCGGGCGATGCGGCCTTCGACGAAGCGGCACTCGCCATGATCAGGCGGTCCGATCCGGTACCGCAGCCTCCGCCGGCGGTCGCCGACGAGGGATTGAATTTCACGCTGCCGGTGATCTTTCGCCTCAAAGGACGAAGCTGAAGGTCCGATCGATCAAATCGGCCGGCGAAAATGCCCGCTAGTAGAGTGGATTTGACATTCGCCAGCGAGCTCATAAAGCGAATATCAAATCCAAAACTCTACTAGAATCCTATATTTGCTATTGGTGCGAATATTAGAATCAGACCACTAGGTCGGCAGGCATGATCAATCAGGTCCCTCTGTTCAACTCTCCCTTCAGCTCTTCTTGTTGACCATCGGACAGACGCTCTTCTCGAGCGGCAGGAAGGCTTCGTCCGCCGGAATCGTGGCAATGAGCTTGTAGTAATCCCACGGATATTTCGATTCCGAGGGCTGCTTCACCTCGAACAGATAAGCGGGGTGAATCTTACGGCCGTCGGCGCGGATTAAGCCTTTGCCGAACAGGGGATCGTCGGTCGGCAATTCCTTCATCTTGTTGACGACCTTGACGCCGTCGTGCGGATTGCCGCTGAGCGCTTCAAGCGCCTTGAAGTAATGGATCAGCGAGGAATACACGCCGGCTTGAACCATGGTCGGCGGGCTCTTCTTGAAGCGTTCGTTGAAGCGTTTGGTGAACGTCCGCGTCTGGTCGTTCATGTCCCAGTAGAAGGTCTCGGTGAAATTCAGCCCCTGCGCGACGTTGAGCCCGAGCGCATTGACGTCGGTGATGAACATCAGCATGCCCGCGAGCTTTTGTCCGCCGGCAACGATGCCGAATTCCGCAGCCTGCTTGATCGCGTTCGTGGTGTCGCCGCCGGCATTGGCAAGGCCGACGATTTTCGCCTTCGAACTTTGCGCCTGCAACAAGAACGAGGAGAAATCGGCATTGTTGAGCGGATGCTTGACACTGCCGAGTACCTTGCCGCCATTGGCGGTGACGACCGCGCTGGTGTCGCGCTCGAGCGCCTGGCCGAACGCATAGTCGGCGGTGAGGAAGAACCAGGTGTCGCCACCCGACTTGACCAGCGCCTTGCCGGTGCCATTGGCCAGCATGTAGGTGTCGTAGACCCAATGCACGGTGTTGGGCGAGCATTGCTTGCCGGTGAGGTCGGAGGAAGCCGAGCCCGAGTTGAGATTGACGACGTTTCGTTCCTTCGCGAGGTTGGCGATCGCAAGACCTACGCCGGAACTGGCGAGATCGACGAAGGCGTCCACCTTCTCGACATCGATCCATTGCTTGCCGATGTTGGTGCCGACGTCCGGCTTGTTCTGGTGATCGGCCGAGATCAAATCGATCTTCCAGCCCTTGGCGAGCAGCCCCGAATCCTCAATCGCCATCTGCGCGGCAACCGTCGAGCCGGGTCCGCCGATATCCTGGTAAAGGCCGGACTGGTCGCCGAGCGCACCGACCTTGACGACCTTGTCGAGCCTTTCCTGGGCAAGCGCGCTGCCGGCAAACCCGAAACAGCCGGCCATCACCAGCGCTGCGATCGATCGCTTCATTTCTCCTCCTCATGTTATTTGTAAGCTCAAACTGAAGCAATGCGCGGTTGAGTATGCCCGGCATTGCAGCGGCCGCCTAGAGGATCCGGCAAGGTGATCCCGGCACTTCGCTACCCCATCAGGCGCAGCGCCCGTCAGCGCAAGAAATACCGGAAGGCGGTATAGACAAGGACAAGGCAGACAAAGATCAGCGCCACAGGAAGTCGCGGCTTTGCCTGCGATCCGGAGCTCGCCTTCTGCCGCTGCGGAGACGGGCGTTTGAAGGCCGTGACGTTCGCCGCCGCCCGGCCGGCCGCCGACTGCTGGGGAGCTTTGACCTGGGGTTTGACCTCGGGCGGTTCGCCGGCACCGCCCATCTCCTCATAATAGGCCCTGTAGATGAGATGAATGACGGCGTCACTTGCCTCGGCTTCGCTCTTTTCCTGCAAAAGCGCCTTGTAATTCTCCAGGAAATTCTGAGCTTCCGGCGGCAGCGATGAGGCGCCATTGAGCTTTGCCATCATTTTCCAGGTCGCAAAATCCGCTTTCGCCCTGGTATCGGCGCGTCGCGCGATCATCATGTTGGCTGCTTTGATCAAGATGGCCTCTGCGCTTTCGGCGCCTTGCTTTGACTTTCAATTACTAGATCATAATGCGATTAGGTGGAATCGCATTATGATCTCATCTATTTGTTTGAGCATGATCTCCGCGCAAACGCGCTTGCGCGTTTGTTAGCTAAGGGAAAACCGGTTTCCACTTTGCGCTAACGCGGCCCTCCGGGTCCGGATCATGCTCTAGCTCTCGGTCAGGTGTTTCCTGTGACCGTAAGAATCAACTGAATTAAAAAGCCCGTCGCCTTCCGCAGTATCGCCGAAATAACATCAAGATTTAGACCGAACTGCGAACCGGCGAGCGGGAGCAGGATCAATAGTCCGATCAGGATCAGCAACCCGAACGGTTCCAGCCGGGCGAGGGGAAGCGCGAGCCGCTTCGGCAGCAATCCGACCGCGACCCGTCCGCCATCCAAGGGCGGGATCGGCATCATGTTGAAGATAGCAAGGATGACGTTGATAACCAGTGCGTTTTTCAAATTGTCGGCAAGCCACTGCGCCGCGTTCGGCGACACGAAATCCAGCACGTGGAACGCCGCCGCCGCCAACAAAGCGAGCGCGATATTGGTGGCGGGGCCGGCGAGAGCGACCCAGACCATGTCGATCTTCGGGCTTCGAAGCCCGCGAAAATTCACCGGCACCGGCTTGGCGTAGCCGAACAGGAAAGGCGAATGCGACATCAGAAGGATGGCCGGCAACATCAGGGTACCGAACGGATCGATATGCCGGAGCGGGTTGAAGCTGACGCGCCCGAGCTTGTAGGCGGTATCGTCGCCAAGGCGATGCGCGACAAAGCCGTGCGCGGCTTCGTGAAAGGTGATGGCGATCACGAGCGGCAAGACCCAGACCGATATGTCGTAAAAGGTGATGTTCACGGGATCGGCTCCGGACCGTGGGGGTGAATCTGTCGATCTAAAGCATGATGAGGTTAGGTTGAGCTGTTTCTGCGGCGGAAGTGAGCTCCCTCTCCCGCTTGCGGGGGTCCGAGGCGAGCGAAGCTCGCTCTCGAGGTTGGGGAGGGGGAATTCGTTGGGATGCTCGCAATTTTCAAAGTCAGGCCCCCACCCGCCGCACTCGGGGAGCGCGGCGGCCTCCCCCGCAAGCGGGAGAGGTGAACCGAGTTTTGCCGAGAGATCGATTCAACCAAAACTCATCTCGCACTAATACGTCGCCCTTCCGCCGGAGATGTCGAACACCGCACCGGTGGAGAAGGAGCAATCTTCTGACGCCAACCACGCCACCATCGCCGCCAGCTCTTCCACCAGGACAAAGCGGTTTTTCGGAATCTTGGAAAGCATGAATTCGATGTGGGCTTGCGTCATCTGGTCGAAGATCGCGGTTTTGGCCGCGGCGGGCGTCACCGCATTGACCATGATGTTGTGCTGCGCGAGCTCCTTGCCGAGCGATTTCGTCAGCGCAATCAGGCCAGCCTTCGAGGCTGAATAATGGGCAGCATTGGGATTGCCTTCCTTGCCGGCGATGGAGGCGATGTTGATGATGCGGCCGTAGTTCTCTTTGATCATGACAGGCACGATCGCCTTGCAGCAGATGAAGGGGCCGTCGAGATTGATGCGCAATACCTTGCGCCATTCGTCGAAATCGGTCTCCCACACCGTTTTGTTGACGCCGGCGATGCCGGCATTGTTGACGAGAATGTCGATTCTACCGAACGCTTTCAGCGTCTCGTCACGGGTTCTCTCGACCGCGGCGAGATCGGACACATCGACTTTGAAGGCGCTAACGCTACCGCCGATTTCCTTTGCAGTCCGCTCGGCGAATGGCTGGTCATGATCCCAGATCGCAACCCTGGCACCGGACGCAACAAAGCGTTCGGTGATCGCGCGCCCAAACCCTTGCGCGCCGCCGGTGACGACGGCGCAGCGGCCGTTCAGATCGATCTTGTTCATGGGGTCTTTCCTCAGTCTCGAATTGTCGTTGCCGTCATTCCGGGACGCGCTGCAAGGCGCAGACCCGGAATCCATTTTCTGCCAATATTCCAGCGGCGCGATGGATTCCGGGCTCGCTCGTTGCACTCGCGCCCCGGAATGACGATCAAAGCGTCCATCCGCCGTCGATGATATGCGCAACGCCGGTGGTGAAGGCGCTCTCGTCGCTTCCAAGATAGACCGCAAGCGAAGCGATCTCTTCTGCCGTGCCGAGCCGTCCCATCGGCTGCCGCGACACGAACATCTCGCGCCCGCCAGGTCCGGCGGCGGCCGCGCGCTGCAGCATCGATGGCGTCTCGATGGTGCCAGGACAGATGCAGTTGCAGCGAATGCCCTTGGTGATGAAGTCGACCGCAACCGCGCGGGTCAGGGCCGCTACCGCAGCTTTGGTCGCGCCATAGACGTAGCGGTTGGGCGCGGCCTTGAACACCCCGGCCGCCGATGAGATGTTCACGATCGAACCACCGCCTTTCTCCAGCATGCCCGGCAGAAAGGCACGGATCGTCCGGTGCATCGACTTGACGTTGAGATCGAACGAGAAATCCCAATCATCGTCGGAACAGTCCAACGCCGTGCCGTGGTGCACGAAACCCGCCGCGTTCAACAGGATGTCGATATTGCCGACGCGCCTGGCGAGCCCGCCCACCGCAGAGCTGTCGCGAACATCGAGCCTTGCGACCTCCTTGACGCCTTCGCTCGCGAGCGCCGCGAGACCTTTTTCGTCCATATCGGTGGCAAAAACCGTTGCGCCTTCACGCGCAAATGCGATGGCCGACGCCCGGCCGATGCCGGCTGCCGCAGCGGTCACGAGTGCGCGTTTGCCCTTCAGACGGTCTGACATTTTTCTTTTCCTTCTTCTGTCATTCCGGGGCGATGCGAAGCATCGAGCCCGGAATCTCGAGATTCCGGGTCTGGTCCTTCGGACCATCCCGGAACGAATTGCTTCGCTCGCGATGACGTGTCGCGCCTAATGATTATCCCTCGCCACGCCGACCCGGCCCGCGATGTCATGGTAGCGGGTAGCGAACTCCATGCAGGCGCCGGTGGCTTGCTGGCCGACGGTCGAGCGATAGAGCTCCTGCCAGGGCGTCTGGCTCGCCGGGTAGGGGAAGCCGCCCTTGGCCTTCAACTCGGCGCGCCGCTTCTTCACCTCGTCATCGGAAATCAGGATGTTCGCCGCGCCTTTGTTGAGGTCGATGCGAACCTTGTCGCCGGTCTTGAGGATGGCGAGCCCGCCATCGGCGGCAGCTTCCGGCGTGGCGTTGAGGATCGACGGCGATCCGGATGTGCCGGACTGGCGGCCGTCGCCGATGCAGGGCAGCGACAGGATGCCGCGTTTGATCAGCGCTGCCGGCGGTTGCATGTTCACGACCTCGGCGCCGCCGGGATAGCCGATCGGGCCGGTGCCGCGCACGAACAGGATGCAGTGCTCGTCGATGTCGAGCGAGGGATCGTCGATCCGCGCGTGGTAATCCTCCGGCCCCTCGAACACGATCGCGCGTCCCTCGAAGGCATTCGGCTCTTTCGGGTTTGAAAGGTAGCGGTCGCGAAACTCTTTCGAGATCACGCTGGTCTTCATGATAGCGGAATCGAAAAGATTGCCGCGCAGGACAAGGAAGCCGGCATCCTTGACCAGCGGCTTGTCGTAGCTCCAGATGACATCGCCATCGGGCGCAGCCGCCTCGCGGCAATTGTCGCCCATGGTGCGGCCGTTCACCGTCAAGGCGTCTTCGTGGATGCGCCTTTTCTTCATCAGTTCGCCCACCACCGCCGGCACGCCGCCGGCGCGGTGGAATTCCTCGCCGAGGTAGAAACCGGCCGGCTGCATGTTGACCAGAAGCGGAATCTGGTGGCCGAGCTTCTGCCAATCGTCGATCGAAAGCTCCACGCCGATATGGCGGGCGAGCGCGTTGATATGGATCGGCGCGTTGGTCGAGCCTCCGATCGCCGAATTGACGACGATGCAGTTTTCGAAGGCCTTGCGCGTCAGGATGTCGGAGGGTTTGAGATCCTCCCAAACCATCTCGACGATGCGTTTGCCGGTGTCATAGGCGATCTGGCCGCGTTCGCGATAGGGCGCTGGGATCGCCGCGCAGCCCGGCAGCGACATGCCCAAGGCCTCGGCCAGCGAATTCATGGTCGAGGCGGTGCCCATGGTGTTGCAATGGCCGATCGAGGGCGCCGACGAGGCGACGATGGTCATGAACTCCTCATAGTCGATCTCGCCGGTGGCAAAACGCTCGCGCGCTTTCCAGACCACGGTTCCGGAACCGGTGCGCTGACCGTTGTGCCAGCCGTTGAGCATCGGTCCGCCTGACAACACGATGGCCGGCAGGTTGACGGTCGCCGCCGCCATCATGCAGGCCGGCGTCGTCTTGTCGCAACCCGTAGTCAGGACTACGCCGTCGAGCGGATAACCGAAGAGGATCTCGACCAACCCGAGATAGGCAAGGTTCCGGTCGAGCGCCGCGGTCGGGCGCTTGCCGGTCTCCTGGATCGGGTGTGTCGGAAATTCCATCGCGATACCGCCGGCCGCGCGGATTCCCTCCCGAACCCGATGCGCCAGTTCGATGTGATGACGGTTACACGGCGACAGGTCGTTGCCGGTCTGGGCGATGCCGATGATCGGCTTGCCGGATTGCAGTTCCTCCCGGGTCAGGCCGTAGTTAAGGTAGCGCTCGAGGTAGAGCGCGGTCATTCCGGGGTTGTGGGGGTTGTTGAACCACTCGCTGGAACGGAGTTTGCGCTTTGTGATACCGGTTAGCGGCTTGTTCATGGCTTCTCCCGCAGCGCACACGTGTTTTCTTGTGCGTAATCCTTATGTTGGCCATCGATGTTGGCACGTCACCGCAAGCTTCGCAACGGCTCGGGATCGAAGCCGCGGCGTACGACTTTGATCCAAGGACTCAATCGAAAAAGTCTGGTATGACCCCGGTCAAATCGATTGGTCGCCGCGAGGTTGCCGGTGACCGCAAGCGTTTTCGGGAGGAAATTCCATGTCGTCTGTACATATCCGCGACGTGCGGAAATCGTTTGGCGGCTTTGAGGTCTTGCACGGCGTCACGATACCGATCGAGGACGGCGCGTTCGTCGTGCTGGTCGGTCCTTCCGGCTGCGGCAAATCGACCTTGTTGCGGATGCTCGCAGGGCTGGAAAACATCACCTCTGGCACGATTTCGATCGGCGACCGCGTGGTCAACAACGTCCAGCCGAAAGAGCGCGACATTGCGATGGTGTTCCAAAATTACGCGCTCTATCCGCATATGACGGTCGCCGACAACATGGGATTTTCGCTCAAGCTGCGGGGAGCGAACCCGGCCGAGATCAAGAAAGGCGTCAAGCGCGCCGCGGAAATCCTGGCACTGACGCCGCTGCTCGACCGCTATCCGCGGCAATTGTCCGGCGGGCAGCGCCAACGGGTTGCGATGGGACGCGCGATCGTGCGCGATCCGCAAGTGTTTCTGTTCGACGAACCATTGTCTAACCTCGATGCCAAATTGCGCGTGGCCATGCGCACCGAAATCAAGGAACTGCATCAGCGGCTGAAGACCACCACCGTCTATGTGACGCACGACCAGATCGAGGCCATGACCATGGCCGACAAGATCGTGGTGATGCATGATGGCGTCGTGGAGCAGATCGGCTCTCCGCTCGAACTTTACGATCGCCCCGACAACCAGTTCGTCGCAAGCTTCATCGGCTCGCCCGCGATGAATTTTCTCAAAGGCAGCATCAGGGCCAACGGCGGCGCGGTGTTCGAGGGTCCCAACGGCGTGAAACTGCCGATCGCCAAGGCGCCGGCCAATTCGGACGGCCGCCCCGCAGTCTATGGTGTGCGGCCTGAGCATTTCACCATTGCCGATGACGGCGCGGAAGCCGAGATCGTGGTGGTCGAGCCGACCGGATCGGAAACGCAGGTCTTCGCAACGCTGGGCGGGGAGCAGGTCGTTGCCGTCTTCCGCGAGCGTCATCAGTTCAATCCGGGCGACAAGATCCGGCTGAAGCCGAATCCGTCGGTCGTGCATCTGTTCGATGACGCGACCGGCAAGCGGCTATAAATTTGGCAAAAAGCGATTGGTGGATCTGCGGACCAATCAAACAGGGAGAAGTGAGACGATGAGCCATTTTACACTGGATCGGCGGTCCTTGCTCAAGAGCGGCGGCGGCCTGCTCGCGGTCGCGGCCACCATGTCGAGCGAGCAATTGCTGGGCTATGCAAAAGCCTGGGCCCAGGCCGCGCCGTGGAAGCCGGAAGCCGGAGCTAAGATCAACCTGTTGCGCTGGAAGCGCTTTGTCGAGGCCGAGGACGTCGCGTTCGTGAAGATCGTCGATGCCTTCCAGAAGGCGACCGGGGTGACCATCAATGTCTCCAACGAATCCTATGAGGACGTCCAGCCGAAGGCGTCGGTTGCTGCCAATGTCGGGCAGGGCCTGGACATCGTCTGGGGCCTTTACTCGCTGCCGTTCCTATTCCCGACCAAGGTCACCGACATGACCGATGTTGCCGATTACCTCGGCAAGAAAGGCGGCGGCTGGTCCAAAGCCGGCGAGGCCTACGGCAAGCTCGACGGCAAGTGGATTGGCGTTCCAGTTGCGGTGACCGGTGCCCTCGTGAACTACCGCATCGCCGCCATGGAGAAGGCGGGTCACAAGGAGTTCCCGAAGGACCTCGCCGGCTTTGCCGATCTGATCAAGGCGATGGGCAAGAACGGCACGCCGGCCGGCATGGCGCTCGGACACGCTTCCGGCGACGCCAACTCTTGGCTGCATTGGGCCTTGTGGGCGCACGGCGGCAATCTGATCGACGCCAGCAACAAGGTTGTCATCAATTCGCCGGAGACCGCCAAGGCGCTCGAATACGTCAAGGGCCTTTACGAAGGCTTCATCCCGGGCACCGCGTCCTGGAACGACAGCTCCAACAACAAGGCCTTTTTGGCTGGTCAGCTTTTCCTGACCGTCAATGGTATTTCGATCTATGTCACGGCAAAGAGGGAAAATCCGCAAATCGCCGAGGACATGAACCACGCCCATCTTCCAGTGGGCGTCGACGGAAAAAACCGGGAACTCAATCTCGGCTTCCCGATCCTGATCTTCAATTTCACCAAGTTTCCGCAGGCCTGCAAGGCCTTCACGGCCTTCATGCTGGATCCGGACCAGTTCAATCCGTGGATCGAGGCAGCCCAAGGCTATCTCTCGCCGTTCCTGCTCGGCTTCGCCAAGAACCCAATCTGGACTTCGGACCCGAAGAACACGCCGTTCCGCGACGTCGGTGAGACATCGCTGACGCCGGCGGGCCTCGGCCAGATGAGCGAGAACGCGGCGGCCGCGATTGCCGATTTCGTCCTGGTCGACATGTTTGCAAATTACTGCACCGGTCGCGAGGATGTGAAAACCGCGATGGCCTCGGCAGAGCGCTCCGCCAAGCGCATCTTCAGGTAAGATGGAGGCCGGCGCGGTCAGTGTCCCGGTTCTGACATTCGTAGTATTGTCGCGGCGGGTTCATTTACGAATGTCAGAACCAAAGGGACACTGTAAAATATAGATTCTGGTGTGGTTTTGGATTTGGCATTCGCTTTGAGGACTCGCGGCGAATCTGAAGCGAATGCCAAATCCACCACGCCAGACGCGCCGGCCCTATTTAATGGAAATCCGGGCGGCGGGCCCGCGTTATGCAAATGTACGGCCGGGCATATTTCCGGGGAGTGGAATTGGAGCAAGATGACGACCCTTCAGACATCCGTGCCCGTGCCGGCGGCGAGCGTCGAAACGCCGCCACTGTGGTCGCGGCTCAAGCGCAACCGCAATTTCGTGGCGCTGTGGTTCATGCTGCCGGCCGCGGCATTCCTCATCCTGTTCCTTGCCTATCCCCTCGGCCTTGGTGTCTGGATGAGTTTCACCGACGAGCGGATCGGTCGGGGCGGCGGTTTCATCGGCCTTGAAAATTACGAGTGGCTCTGGGACGACGCGATTTTCTGGCTCTCGGTTTTCAACACGCTGCTCTACACCATCGTCGCGAGCGCCATCAAATTCGCAATCGGCCTTTATCTTGCGCTACTGTTGAACCGGCACATGCCGTTCAAGGCGATCATCCGCTCGATCGTGCTGATCCCCTTCATCGTGCCGACCGTACTGTCGGCGATCGCGTTCTGGTGGATCTACGATTCCCAGTTCTCGATCATCTCGTGGTCGCTGATCAAGCTCGGTTTGATCGACCACAACATCAATTTCCTCGGCGATACGAACTGGGCGCGTGGCAGCGTGATCTTCGCCAACATCTGGCGCGGCGTTCCCTTTGTCGCGATCACGCTTTTGGCCGGCCTGCAGACGGTCTCGCCGTCGCTCTATGAAGCCGCAACGCTGGACGGCGCCACCAACTGGCAGCGCTTCCGTTACATCACCTATCCGCTCCTGACCCCGATCATCGCGGTGGTAATGACGTTCTCGGTGCTGTTTACCTTCACCGACTTCCAGCTGATCTGGGCGCTGACGCGCGGCGGGCCGGTGAATGCCACGCATCTGATGGCGACCTTGAGCTATCAGCGCGGCATCATCTCGGGACGCCTCGGCGAAGGCGCCGCGATTGCCACCGCCATGATCCCGTTCCTGCTCGCGGCGATCGCGATTTCCTGGTTCGGCATGCAACGCCGCAAGTGGCAGCAAGGATCGAGCAATGACTGATTCCGCGCTTGCACCGAAGGTCTCGGTCCACGCCCACGGTGACGACACCGAGGGCATGAGCTATCTGGAGTCGTTGCCGCGCCGCGTGGTCACGCTTTACCTGCCGCTGCTCGTGATCCTGTTCGTGCTGCTGTTCCCGTTCTACTGGATGGCGTTGACGGCGATCAAACCCGACGAGCAGCTGATCGACATGAACACCTACAACCCGTTCTGGGTGATTCATCCGACTTTCAAGCACATCAGTAAGCTTCTGTTCGAGACCCAGTACCCGCGATGGCTCTGGAACACGATGTATGTCGCGGTCGGCGCCACGACTCTATCGATCATTGCGAGCGTGCTCGCCGCCTACGCCATCGTGCGCCTCCGATTCAAGGGCGCGGACACCGTCGGCGTGCTGATCTTCTTTGCTTACCTCGTGCCGCCTTCGATCCTGTTCATTCCGCTGGCTTCCGTGATCCAGGCCTATGGCCTGTTCGACTCGCCGCTGTCGCTGATCCTGGTCTATCCGACGCTGCTGGTGCCGTTCTCGACCTGGCTGCTGATGGGATACTTCAAGACCATTCCCTACGAGCTTGAGGAATGCGCTTTGATCGACGGCGCTTCGCGCTGGCAAATTCTCACGCGCATCGTCGTGCCGCTCGCGGTCCCCGGCCTGATCTCGGCCTTCATCTTCTCGTTCACGCTTAGCTGGAACGAATTCATTTACGCGCTTACCTTCCTGCAATCGACGCCGAACAAGACCGTGCCGGTCGCGATCGTCAACGAGTTCGTCGACGGCGATATCTATCGTTGGGGTTCGCTGATGGCGGGCGCGCTGGTCGGCTCGCTGCCGCTCGTGATCCTCTACGCGTTCTTCGTCGAGCACTACGTGTCGGCGATGACCGGAGCCGTCAAGGAGTGATCAGCGCGAACAAGCTCTGACGTCATCGCGAGGAGAGAAGCGACGAAGCGATCCAGCCCTTTGTCATTCCGGGTTCGCTCGTTTCACTCGCGCCCCGGAATGACGACGCACGAAGATATCTGGATTGCTTCGCTAGCGCTCGCAATGACGGCCAAACCTGACGCAATCCGACAATGGAGTAGATTTTGCATATTCTGGTTCTCGGAGCGGCCGGCATGGTCGGCCGCAAATTGACCGAGCGATTGCTTCGCGACGGTCGCATCGGCCAGCGCGACATCACGAAAATGACCTTGCAGGACGTGGTCGCGCCTTCCGCCCCGGCCAAGGCGGCGTTTCCACTCGACACCGTCACTTGCGATTTCGCCGTGCCGGGCGTTGCAGAAAAACTCCTCGCCAATCGTCCCGACGTGATCTTCCACCTGGCGGCGATCGTGTCCGGCGAGGCCGAACTTGATTTCGACAAGGGCTATCGCATCAATCTCGACGGCACGCGCATGCTGTTCGATGCGATCAGGCTGACGGGGGGCACTTACAAGCCGAGGGTCGTTTTCACCTCGTCGATCGCGGTGTTCGGTGCGCCGTTCCCCGAGGCGATTGGGGATGAGTTCTTCACGACACCGCTTTTGAGCTACGGCACCCAGAAGGCGATCGGGGAGCTTTTGCTGGCAGACTATTCCCGCCGCGGATTCATTGAGGGCGTCGGCATTCGTCTGCCGACCATCTGCATCCGGCCGGGGCTTCCCAACAAGGCGGCTTCGGGATTCTTTTCCGGCATCCTGCGCGAGCCGCTTTCCGGCAAGGAAGCGATTTTGCCGGTGTCGGAGGACGTGCGGCACTGGCACGCCTCGCCGCGTTCGGCGGTGGACTTCCTTATTCATGCCGGAACCATGGACATGGCCGCGATCGGCCCGCGCCGAAACCTTACCATGCCCGGCCTGTCGGCCACCGTCGGCGAACAGATCGCAGCCCTCAAGCGGGTGGCTGGAGAGAAGGTCGCCGCGCGCATCAGGCGCGAGCCCGATGCTTTCATCGTGGGTATTGTCGCCGGATGGCCGCGCAATTTCGACGCGCGGAGGGCGCGCGAGCTCGGTTTCACGACGGCCGAAAAGACCTTTGACGATATCATCCGGATTCACATCGACGACGAACTTGGTGGCAAGTTCGTCGCCTGAAATTTGCGCGGGAGAGAAACCATGACAGCCAGCATCGTCGGATGGGCGCATACGCCTTTTGGAAAGTTCGATGCCGAGACGGTGGAAAGTCTCGTGGTCCGGGTGGCGAATGAAGCGTTGGCCGACGCCGGCGTACCCGCCGCTGATGTCGACGAGATCGTGCTTGGTCATTTCAACGCCGGCTTCTCGCCGCAGGACTTCACCGCAGCGCTGGTGCTGCAGGCCGATCCGAATTTGCGGTTCAAGCCGGCCACACGCGTCGAGAATGCCTGCGCCACC